>Ga0187219_1000109_pt1 | contig 33470 bp, 55 predicted proteins | sample 13SPOviralmetaG_FD_130162 | JGI IMG/M metagenome (GOLD analysis project Ga0187219, IMG submission 130162) | Marine viral communities from the oligotrophic San Pedro Time Series (SPOT) site, San Pedro Channel, CA, USA - 13 SPOT_SRF_2010-07-21... | ecosystem: Environmental > Aquatic > Marine >... | reverse complement strand
TCTCGATGAGAATGAATTTTTGCTTCTGGATACATTTTACGTAATACACGCAATAATTCTAACATAGTTGCTATTTGTTCTGGTGTTCTTGTATCCTTTGCAGGATATTTTCCTTTTGAATCTTTTTCAGATTCTACTCCTCCCACATAACAAATCGAAATAGAGCTACAATTCAAACCTTTCGTATGCGCACCGCACTTATTTATCATTCTTCCAGGCTCAATAGATCCGTCTATTAAAACTAAAAAATGATATCCTATTCCTTTCCATCCTCTTTTTTTATGCCATCGATCTATAACCTCAGCATTAATAGAGTCATCACCCTCTCTTGTTGCAGAGCAATGGATGATAATTTTTTCAACTTTTTTCATATTTTATATATAAAAAAAGACACAGTCGTTCTGTGCCTCTTATGTTTTTAATTAAGATTTTAGAACTTTTTACTTTTTGTTCTTTCTTTCTTTATTTAATAAGTACCACTTTTGAGCGGTATACCCAACACTTAGTGCGAGCAAAATTATTTTTAAAGCCATATCAATTTGTGAAAAAGATACAACAAGAGACGTTGCGTTTAAAGCGTATAATTTTATATCTGACATATCGAAGTTCATATTACCAAATTGCTATACAACTATTACGAGACGCAGCATCTGTGCCTGTGGTGTATAATTTTAATATTTGAATTGGAAGGTAGTTTCCTACTGGAAAGTTTGCAAATGTTATATCGCTTCCTGCTGTTGTTTGAACCTTAATGTCAACATAAGATTTAGCTATATCCATAGTTGCGTCATTACTCCCCACATATAATAAACATCCTTCTGAAGAATCTATTCTTGACGAACCATTAGGGCCACCTAAAAATATAGTATATGTTTCTGGAGAAGTAAATATATCTGCACTTACTGATAATATTGTTGAAGTGTCTATTGCTGTTACTGTTGCTGATGTATTATCTGTAGTATTGTAAATAATATCTCCTACACTTACATTAGAAAAGTCAGCTCCAACATCTACTAATTTATTTGCTGTACGTGCTGTTGTTGTTCCAGATAGTACTGAAAGATTTGGTGATGGTATTGGTAATGTGTCGCTGGATATTACTTCTTGTGCCAGCCCTGTGTTAACAGTAATTTTTGGATATGCCATTTTTTTGTTTTTGAGGGTTAAAAATCTCGTTTATTTTTTATAAGGAAACATTCTATTAAGAGAATCCCTACGTTTGTTGCAACCACAATCACCTTTAGTAACTGTATCTACAACTCTTTTTATTCCAGTAGCTTTTGTAAATTTTTCTACTGTATCTCCAAATCCTCTGGATCTGTTTATTGTCTGTATTTTTGTAAAATTTTTTTTCATTTTTTGCAAGTACATAATTTGTTTGGACAAGATTTCACTTTAAATAAAAGCTTAGATATTAACGCATTCCATCCACATTGAAATTTGCACCATACCTCTTGCATCCATAGACCTAACTTTACTAATAATCTTCCCATTTTATTTTCTTAAAGGATTATACTTTGGATAAACATTTATGTATTGAATCGTATCTTTTAAAACTAACTCAACCACCTTTTTTTTATCAACTGGTTTTTTTACTGCTGGCTTCTTTTTGTTAGAAGCATCTTTTTTGATTACTTTCTTTTTTGCCATTTAATTAAATTTTTAAATTATCGTTTTGCTCTGCCCTTAACTTTTCTTAGTTTAGGATTTTTCCTTTTAGCAGAAGCACTTGCTTTTCTTGAAGCAGAAGCTAATATAGCTCCAGCTGCTTTTTTAGAAACACCTGATCTTTTAGCTATTTTTGCTTGAACTTTTTTAAAACTCATGCTTAGAATTTTAAATGAGGATGCTTCTTAATAATAGGAGTATGACGATAAGACATTGATTTATCAGCTCCATAAGAATGTCCATACATTTTTTTAGACATAGCCTTACTTTCATTTCTACGAGATTTCATAGACTGAGATTTCTTTCCGTTTCTTGAACCTAAAGACTCATCAAGTCTTGCGTTATAACCTTGTTTCATAATTTTTATTTTAAGTTATCAATAATACAAATATACAAATATTTATAAATTAATTTTTAGTTCCATTTTGCATTCCATCTATTACCTGTCATTTTTCTACTAAGCTTTTTATTTACCTTTCTTTCTAACTTAGCTTTTTTCTGGGCAGGAGTTTTCTTTTTAAATATCTTTTTTATTTTTTTACCAGTGTCTTTTAATTTTTCTTTTGTACTACGTTGCAATTTTTTTCTTATAGCGTCTTTTTTTGCTTTTATAGAAGCCTTACTTTTTTGAGTAGATTTCTTTTTAGCATTAGCTAAAGCTGTTTTTTGCTTTTGAGTAGTGTTTGTTTTTTTCTTTTTAGTCAACTTACTTGTTCCTGTTCCTCTTACGTAAGGCTTTTTCTTTGTAGTAGTTGAGTTATTTTTCTTTTCAGCGTTGCTTTTTTTAGTTTCTTTTGCTTTTACCTCCGCCGCTAATTCTTTTTGAGTCTTTTTCTTTTTGTCTGTTATAGTAACCTTGCTTGCAAGATCTTTTTTATTAAAAACAGCTGTAGACACATATTCATCCTTCCTCTTTCGTCTATTCTTTTTTAATATAGCTTTTTTCCTTGGAGTAGTTTTTACAGTAGTTTTTCTTGATTTAGCTAAAGCTGTACCAATAAGTTTTATATCCGCTCTCTTACCTTTAATGTTTTTTAAACCTTTTTCCTTTAACCTTAAAGCAACCGCAGCCTCTATTTTTTTCTTTGTAAAATTTTCTAAGTTGGCTGTTTTACTAAGAGACCTATTTACTAACAAGGTGTCATTCTTAGTCATGTTAGGGTGTCTTTTTTTTAGCAGTGCATACGCTTGTGCTTTTGCTTTTTTAAGAGCTTTTGCTTTACAATTTTTTAAGGGTGTTCCTGTTAAACCTTTACAACTCATGGTTATTTATTTTTTCTTTCTACCTAAAATTGATTTATCTCCGATTTTTCTTCGATTCTTTTGTTCTTTTTTAGCTAAACGATTAATTCTGCTAATATATTTCTTTTGCTTTAAAGTTAGCTTAACATCTTTAACCTTATTAGTTCTAATCTTATTATAGTTTTCTTTGCCTAATTCTTTTTTTAAGACCTTAACCATTTCCATTCTACTTGTAGAATCTTTTACGATTTTTTTTCTTGTCTTTAACGAGTCTTTAACTCTTTTAGTTACTGGATCTGGCATATTTATTTATATTAAAAATTAATTTTTCCTTCTTTTCTTAACTGAGCAAGAGTCTTTCTTTTACCTTTTTTATCTCTCGCATCTGCTCGTTTTTTCAAAAGAATCTGTCGCGTATTTTGTGGTTTAGTAGATACTTTACCTTTTGTTACTTTACCCTTTTTTACACCTCCGTTATCTTTTTTCTTTACTACTTTTTTCTTTACTACTTTTTTCTTACCGCCTTTTCTTAGTGTCGCTATGTCTCTCATATAGCCTTTTCTTTCGTTCATTCGATCTTCAGCACTTCCCTTTTTCGGTTTCTTTCTTGGAAAACCTTTACCTAAGGCCTCTTTAGCCGCCATATTTTTGCGTGTTCTTCTTGAGTATCCTGCTGGAGCAGAAGGAGTGTTCACTGGTTTTTTCTTCTTCCTTGGTTTTCTTCCTTGGTTTCCAGTAGGCGCCATGCTTTTCTTTTTATCAGAACCTCTTACTACTCTTTTTTTAGGAAAAGTACCTGGTCTATTTTGTGGGCCATAGCCTGTTTGTGTTCCACTTCTCTTTTTTTTAGCGGCAGCTTTTTTAGCTGAAGCATTCTTAGCAGCTCCTGCTGCTTTTTTTGTAGCTTTTTTCTTTTTTACTGGATCTATTTTTTTCTTTTTAGGTGGTCTTCCAACCTTACTTCCGTATGTACCTTTTCCTTGTGGCATAATTATATATATTTATTAGTTTATCTTCTTCTTCTTTTTCGAGTTTTACAACCAACTTTTCTTCCACCTGCTCCATATACAGATTTACGACCTCTTCCACAGCTGTTTCTTGCTTCTCTTTTAAGTTCATAAGCTTCTCGCTCACTTCGTCTCGCTGCTTGAGGCCAGCCTCTTTCTTTTCTTTTTTGAGCTTGCCTTTGTTTTTTTGCTGCTTTTCTAAGTAATCGACTTCTTTTATCTGCTACTGCCATACTATTTCTTTTTTCTTTTTAATAATTTTTTATAGTTAATAAGTTTTTTAGCTTTTCTAACGTCTTTAGCTGTAGAGGAAACTGTTTTAGCAGCTCCTTTATAGTCAAGGTTTTTTATGTTTTTCGCAAGCTTAATCGCTCCACCAACTATTTTACCAGTTTTAGAGTTAGCTACTTTTTTACCAAGCTCCACACCTTTATCAACTCCTCTTCTTGCTTTTGTCTTTCCTGTAGAGTTTAACCCTGCTATATTTTTTCTAAGTCTGGAAGTTTTTTTAAGACTACACTTTTTACCTGTGCCTTTTGCTTTTGCAGCACATTTAGCTAATTTCTTTTTTTGAATAGCTAAAGATTTTTTAGCCAGCATAGTCATTTTAGGCGCTGCTTTTTTAGTAGCGGTTTTAGTTTTTCGACCTCCAGGGCCAGCTCCAATTGCCATATTCTCTATTTTTAAATATTTGTTTTATCTTTACAAATATAAGAATTTAATTTAATGAAATTTAAAGGAGTATATCCACGAAAAAACACTACCAGAAAACCACCTGATAATGATTTTCTAAAATACTGGAGAGTTATAAGGTACTGGGTAAAAGCTAAGTATGATTTAGGAACACCTGAATTAGAAATGTTGCTTTTCTTGTACAGCGAACAAATATTTAATAAAAGTCAATTCAAAGAATACGAAGAACTTATGTATTGGGATGTAAATCGTTTCAATAAATTATTAAAGCAGGAGTGGATACACGTTTGGAGAAAGCGAAGTGGTAATGAAACGACTCTATATGAATTGACATACAAAGCTAAACGTGTTATTAATACCATTTACAAAAAACTTAATGGAGAGGAGATATCAGAATCTCCAGTTTCAAATCCTTTATTTAAAAATGATATTACTTATATGGATAAAGTGTATAGAAATATGATAAAAGAATTAAATAAAGAAATTAAAGAACAATAACAACATCACGTTCTTGAATAATAGTATATGTTTCATCATTTATCATCATGGTGTGACCAGCATTTTTATCGTAATAGATTAAATCTAAAGACTTTATAACTGTAACATCCGTCCCTGGCTTAACTACAGATCCTTTTTTATACCTAAATTCATCTACGTCAGTCTGAGACAATAATATTCCTGAAGATGTTTTAACTTCTTCTGTAATTGTTTTTATAATAATATATTTTCCAACTGGTTTCATGGTGTTATCTTTTATTTTATTGTAGTTCATCCACAACCACTCTTTATTGATCATCTATTTTTCTCGCATGAGTTACTATAGCATTAGTACTAAGTATTGTTGTAGCTACACTTACCGCATTTAATAAAGCTAAACGAGTTACTTTTAAGGGATCAATAACACCCATTTTAAACATATCTCCGTATTCTTCATTTTTAACATCATAACCATAGTCTCTGGCTGCTTTATGTGATTTAACTAAAATTTCGCTTGCACCCCTAAGATCAATACCTGCATTTTCTAATATTTGATAAAAAGGAATACACATTGCGTGTCCTAAAATAACATCTGCAATATCTTCGTTATCAAATTCATCCTCAGGCTTTCCTTTGAAGCGCTGTATCTCCAGGTGTTCACCAATATAAAATAAAGCTGATCCTCCGCCTCTTACAATACCTTCCTCTAAAGCACTACGAACAGCACAAACAGCATCTTCTACCCTGTCATACTTTTCTTTTTGCTCTACATCAGAATTACCTCCAACATAAATAGCCCCAATAGATCCAGATAAACTTGCAATACGTTCATTAATAAACTCCCTATCTGAAATTATATCTGTATTTTTTTGTTGTTCTTTTAATTCTTTAATTCTATTTTCTATCTCTTCAGTTAACTGATCACTTTTTATTATAACAGTTTGGTTTTTACCAGATATAATTTTATCGGCATGACCTAAGTCATCCATAGTAATCATATTTAAATTATCACCTGTTTTTTCTGAAAAGTATTTTGCCCCAACAGACAACGCGATGTCTTGCATAAGCTCGTGTTGTTTATATCCAAAATTTGGAGGTATAATATTACATAGCTTAAGTCCATTACGCACCACGTTTGCTGCCAGGGTATTCACAACATTAGGCGAGCAAGCCCCAATGATGAGAAGTTTTTTGTTTTGTTGTATTACTGGTTTTAATATATTTTCTATTTGAAGTATATTACTTATCTCCTGATCACAAACTAAAACTAAAGCATCTTCTAATACTGCTTCATCGTTTTTTTGATTAGTGATAAATAAATTAGAAGTATAACCTCTATCTACTTTTATTCCGTTTGTAACTGTTGCATAAGTCTCATGGTTTTGAGAACTCTCAACTGTAACTATTCCATTAACTCCAACTTTTTTATAAGCCTCCGAAATAATCTTACCCAACTCTGGATCATTGTTTGAAGAAATAGTAGCAACATCTTTTAATGTTGAAGAAGTAACTTTACGACTATTGTTTTTTAATTCAGAAACAACTTTGTCAGTAGTCTTTTTTATATTCCTAACAACCTCAGTTATATTATGTTCTGGTTTTAAAAACTTTTCACCAGCCTTTACCAAAGCTTCAGTCAAAACAATTGCAGTAGTAGTTCCATCACCAGCAGAATTAGCAGTTCTACGAGCCGCATCTTTCATCATGGTAATAGCTAAGTTCTCTACAGGATCTATTAATGATATAGATTCCGCAACAGTAACTCCATCTTTTGTAATTGTAATTCCTTGCGTGTGATTAGAAGACTCTATTAAAACAGTTTTTCCGCGTGGGCCTAAAGTACTTTTTACAGCTTTAGATATTTTTGTTATTCCGCTAATTAATTTGTTTCTTCCGACTTGATCGAACTCAAGATCCTTGGGTATGTAGTTGCTCATTTTATTTAATTTGATTTATACAAATATACAAAATATATTTTAAATACATAATGACGAATGTCAAACAATATTGCTCCTACTTACTTATATATATATTACTACTACTACTACTATTTTTTTGTTATTATTATAGTCTTTTTTTCGACATTTTCGACATTTAATAAAAATAGTAATATAAAGTATTGATAAATAGATAGTTAGTTAATGTCGATTTTTTTTTAATACAACATTATTGTGTCGATTATTATACATATTATACAAAAAAAGAGAACCTATTAAGATCCTCCTTTAAAATAAAGATTAGTGAGTGAACTAAAATCTCAATTGTCTGAAATGTTTTTTGTTATCAGCAAGCTCTATAGCTTCAGATATTTGGTTAACCTTGCGGTCATTTTTTACAGCTCTTTTTATAGAAGCCGCTTTTTGAATACCAGTCATTGAGTCTGGTCTATCGTTTATTAACCTTCCGTCTTTTACATAAAGTCCGTTAACAAAATCTCTTGAGTTTAAATTTTTGCTGTGCATGATATTATTCTTTTAGTTAAAAAACAAATATACTAAAAAAATTTTTTTTTATTCAGACGTATTGAACTGGAGGGTAATACATACACATACGTTGACGCCCCTCAAAAAGAAAACTACTTTTTTTAAAAAAGTTAAATCAAATCCTAAAATATTTTTTCCAATGTTTTGGCGTTTTGCTACGAGCAACAGCACCGCACCAGGTACACGCGCCGAGGCCGTACCGCCTCGCCACGTTTCGCCCTTTCGCCGTTACTCCTGGCACGCTTTACCCTACACGCGCGCGCCTCTCCTCCAGGAAAGAGAAGATATCTTTATATTAAAGATCCTTTTACACTTCAAGAGATTGAAGGTTATACCTCCGCGAACGCTTAAAATATTAAACGTTTCTTATTTATATTCATTATAAATTACGTTTATAACTTACACATTATCAGCACGTTACACGCTCAAGATATTTGTAACAAGTATATTATTAAAAAAAATGTTTGCATAACTAAAATATTAAACTATCTTTGAACAAAATATAAACATTAATTAATTTAACTTTATTATTATGAGCAATTTAAAATCAAACATTAGAACCGAAGTATTAAAAAGTTTAAACGCTATTAAAATTGACACGCAAGAAGTAAAAAATCAAATTTCTTTTGGGTGCCAAAGTGAAGAAGCAGAGCTAAAAGATTTTAACGCTGAACGCTTACAAGCTAATGAAGTTTATTTATTAGTTGATACTTTAACCGATGAAGTAAACAGATTAAAAATGTTGTTAAACTTATTAAAATAATATAAACCAGGGCGCAGAAATGCGCCCATAATTTTAAAACTATGTTACGCACAAACTCAAAAAAATATCTTTCAAACATTCAAAATTATTTGCTTGATGCAATTAATACAGATGATCACGAAACAGAGGCAACAACACACGCGGAAAAAATCGCTTTTGTTATGTCTTGTTATGAGTCTGAATTTAATCACAAATACAACCAGGCACGACACCCAAACGAACAAACGCGCTTTGCTAATTGGCTTGCTGGCCTTCCTTCGGTTTTAGATATTCCATTTTATAACGATGATATTATAAAACTTGCAAAGCGCCTCCAGGAAGTAGACACCTACCCAAACGAGAAGAACACCACAAAAAATATAGTTGAAAACTATTTTAATTTTATGGCATACCACATTTTAAAACTAAATTCTAAACTAAATAAATAATAATATAAACCAGGGAGCGGAAACGCTCCCACAATACCACAAAAAAAATGACTATAACAATGACAAGAACAAAGCAAGAAAAAAACCCAAGTACAAAAACGACTTTTTTACCTGGCGTTACATTTGTTGAAGAGATCACAGAGCGCGAATATAATTTAATCACTAAAGATGAAACGCTAAAGGCCTTCAGAAGAGCAGGAGGAAAAGAACACGCGGAGCGCTCGTATACTTGTAGAGGCTACAACGTAGTAAAACTAACAAGCACAAGCCCAACAAATCAAACAAGAATAACAAGAGAATTTAAATTTCAATAGATATGAAAAATTTTAAAAAGATAATCACAATAGTAATTTGTTTAATATTTGTAACGCCAACGCTAACAAGTTGTAGCGCCTCCAGGCAATGCAAAACGTCAAAGTATAAAAAGAAAATGTATACTAAAAAATGTTGGAACGCAAAACGCCAAAAATATACAAGATGCCGAAGATAAAAACAGAGATAACGGAGTTAATAAAATTCCGCAATCAATACGAAAACGCGATAACAGAAGCGCGATTTATTGAGGCCGAAGAGTATTTAAGTAAGGTACACGATAAATATGGAACGATAGAAGTTTCAGCGATCAGAAATTTAATAAAGTAGTATAAACCAGGGAGCGGAAACGCTCCCACAATACCAAAGTTATGAAGTATAAAAATGAATTTATTAAAATAGGCAATACACAAGTAAAGCAAATAAATAAAACAGAGGCTAAAAAAGTATATGATCAAGGCCATGACCTTTATTTAAATGCTTGCAATATGATGTTAAATAATGCCTGGACAAGCCCAATGTTATTAAATAACGGATCTTCTGAAAAGTTTGAAACAATGGTAAATGAGTACGAGTATTATAATTGTTGCAGTGAACGAGGAAAGTACGCAAATTATTTTATTAATGTAAATCAATAAGTTATGCAAAATACAATAGAAGTAGTAACAAACGATGACACGCGAGATGTCTCAATAAGAATTGTAGATTTTTTAATTAACAATGAATTTATAGAATATGAAGAAGGAAATTACCCCTTTGAGATACAAGATACAATACACGATGAAATAAATGACTTATTAAATATAAGTGAAGAAAACGAAGAAATAATAATTGAAAGTAAAATAAATAAGTTATGAAGGCATATAAAGTAAGAGTAAAATACACGCAAGAATATATAAACAAGGCGGATCTTAATGAAATAAATAAAATTGTAATGGATCAAAATTGGAGTAGGCCTTTTCTTATGAGAATGTGTTTAGATAGAGCGCTTGAATTAGGATATAAAGGGACGTTTCCAGTAACTAAATGGGATATCGATGAAGTTTAAATTAAGAGCGACAAGCAACGTAAAAGCGTTTTACCTGGCCAAATACTCAACAGATGAGTTAGGCCAGGAAATCGATAGTAATATAAGTTTCAAGATGGTTTTTAAATGTCTTGATAACTATGAAAACATATACGATCTAATAGGCGTAGGAGATAGCCTGGTAAGAGAAAGAATTTTCGAGGCACTTGCTGAAATAATGAATGTAGAATATGACTACATATATCACCAATGGTTAGGTAATCCAAATTAAATAAAGTTTAAAAAACTTGTACAGAATGTTTATAATAACTATATTGCACAAAATTAATCTAATTAAATATAAAAAAAATGAGAGTAATTAAAACAAAAGTTTATCAGATACACGAACACCCAAGTAAAGAATTATGCTTTAAATGGATCAGAGAAAATTTTCACGACTTGAATGAATTTTCAGTATATGAGTTAGTTGATAGTATAAAAAAATTAACCCAGGAGATAGGAGGAAGAAACGACTATTCAATAAGTCAAAGCCCATGCCGAGGCGAGTACATAAAGTTTAGTGAGTATGATAAATTAGCCTTGGATAGCCTGGAGGCTGATAAATGTGAATTAACGGGTACGTTTTGGGATCAAGAAATAATTAAGGGATTGAAAAGCAATTCTTTAAATAATGTATTGCAACAATTACACCAGGAGACTGAATACGTTTATTCTGATGAAGGTTTAACGGATCTTTGTGAGGCTAATGAATATGAATTTACAGAAAACGGATCATTTATAAATAATTAAAAGTTATGAGCAAAAACGAAACCATTAAATTTTTAAGCCACAGAATTGAGGCTATGCAAGGCGAGATAGATAAACTCTCCAGGAAAAAACTAAAGGAAACCATTAACATAGAGTATGCTGATATACAAGAAGACTTAATACAATTCTATGAACTTGATATTGATAATTGTAAAATGAGCAACCTGGATTGGATCAGAGAAATGGCCTTGTTAATATGTACAAACCATTATAAGTATCAAGTATTATCAGAAATAGAACAATATAAAACAATAAGAGAAAATTTATAGTTATGAGCGAAATGGAACAAGAAAAAATCGTAAGCCTGGAGGCTGATAGATTATTAAGAAACGCATTAGATAAAAAAGCATTTGCGGAAAAATTGAAAGTAAGAAGTGTAAGGTATTTCAATACTCGAAGAGGCCTGGGATATGAAGCGCAAACAAATCAAATGAATGTAGTTATATGGAATGACGGAAACGGAGGCGGTACGTATATCGCTCCATATTATCCATATACAAAAGATTGTACGGATCTTATGGAGAACGAGGCCTATTTAGAAGGTTTAATTGATCAGTACGAAGGTATAACCCTGGAGGATAAAGAAAGAATAATTGAAGATCACACAGAAAAATTATTATTCCAGGAAAGATTTAACGGAGAAAATAACACAGAACATTTAAAACCATATTAATTAATAAATAAAATCAAATAAAATGAAACTATTAAAAACACAGAAGCACACAGACTACGTAAGATTTGGATTTACGTTTAACACTACAAACGGAAAAGGTTTAGATTTTGAAACTCATGTAAACGGAGGCCTAACAAACCAGGATATAGGAGGAGTAAAATTCCTGGACATTGAAGATTTAGATTATGACACAAACTTTACAATGTTTGGAGAAAAAACTCAATACACAAAGTTTAGAGATTTTTATAGGGAATTGTATGGAAACGCAAAGTTTGATCAATTAATAAAAGACATTGAAGACAGATGCGAGACAGAAATATCAAGTCATTACGAAAATTCATTTGATACTTTGTCTGTAAAACAATATAGAGATATAATGTGCCATATAATAGGTTATGATAAAAAGAAAAAAACCTGGAAAGCTAACAAGGATATCAAAAAGACTCCCCATATTAAAATTACAGACGGAGAAGGCGGTATCTATTGGACAAGTAATTGGTACATAAGAAGAGTATTTATTCGACTTGCTGATGCCCAAATAAAAAGCGGTAAAAAGTTAGGAGACTTTTTTGATGATCCAAAGCAATTACCTATTAAGCAATTAATAACAAATAATTGCAAGTACCAGGGAATTGAAATACACGATGTAATAAACTTAATAGAAAGAACTGAAAATTATTAATTATGAAAGTAAAGATACAACAAAGACAAGTCTACCATAAATTTGCTGAGATAGAAATTGAAATTGACGAAGATGAATTTGATCATTATAGATTAGACAACGGAAAATACACGAGTATAGATGAATTTATAATATATAAGGAAGGAGATTGGATTGATGACATTGAAAACAAGTTAAACGATGCTGAGTTTGTTTATGGTAATGGAATAGCTGATTTAAAAGGAATGAATGATACAGAGTCAGAATCAGAATGGAGATATGAATGTGATGAGTTAATGATTGGAGGCCATTTATGAAGACAAAAGGCACATACTCAATAGTTGAAGACAACTATGAATTAGATATAAATTACGAATTTTATTGGAATGACGGAGACAATGAGTATCCTCCAGAAGCTGATTTAGAAATAGAAAATGTAGAATTAAACGGAGTAGATATAACCGACTTTTTTTGGGATTGGGTAAACGATGATCTTAATACCAGGGTATGGGAATACGCTCAAGAAAATAAATATTAATAATTATGGCATACGCGGAAACACAAAAAGACAGAGACTTCAATAAAGTTACCGAACTAATGGGAGACTTTATAGAAGCAACAAACGAGATCAACAAAATTAAACCTCAACTATCCTGGTTTAATGACTTTGTAGACTTTATTCAAGAATATGATAAAGGAATTTATAACCAGGCTTGTATATGGGCTGATAAAATGCAAAACAATGGGATATAGTAGCCAGGTAATAATAGGAATACCAAAGACGGAGAAAGTTAGATTATTCAAACTTCAAAACTCGGAGAGGCGTTTTGTTTTTCCAGATTTATTTTCGCTTTTAAAAGAAACAAAAGACGGAATGATGATATACACAAGTATCTTTGATCTGAAATGGCATAGCCCTTATCCAGACGTAAAACTAATTGAAGATTTTTTATATGATCTCGAAGAAAGAGGCCTGGAGGCTTTTCAAATTTGCATAGGAGAAGACCAGGTAATTCATTCTGAAATAGGAAACTATTATGAACACCTGGAGATCAATTTAGAAATAAATATCTACGATTAAATTAGTATTTATGATTGTTTTACATTATATTTGTGAACTAAGTTTAATTAAAATTTAATCAAATTATGGACGATACACTAAGAATGCTATTTGAGTCATTCAATCCTCAAAACCCACAAGCAAGAAACACCGCTATACATATGGCCATGTGTTCAAACATTATTAATAACATTCACGATGACGAAGAAGACACTGCTGATAAAAGCCAGGAGGTTACTACTATGGAAGATGATGATTATCCTTTAGGTATTTAGTTATGGGAGAAGAAGACAAAAATATGAAACTTATAGTATGGTCATTCATAGGAGCGATCTCTTGCTTAATTGCTTTTCAATTATATAAATTTATAAAATGGTTAATATGATAAATTTAGATTACGCTAAGATTAGCGATGTAGAAGTAGACGGAATAGACACCGCAGATTACCCAGATTTCTGTGATGCATTTATCTCATATGCAGAATATGATGGTAGAGAAATGACAGACGAAGAATTAGACACATTAAATGAAGATAGTGATTTTATTGCTTTTCAATTATATAAATTTATAAATGGTTAATATGAATTATACAGAAACCAGGACAGACGAACTTCAGTGTACTGAAGATAAAAATATTAAAGTAGACACCCCTTCTTATTATGATGGTAAAAATAATTACACCGCAATAGATGTTGTGAATAATTTTGATTTAAATTATAATTTAGGAACTGCTTGCACTTATATTTTAAGAGCATACAGAAAACACAACACGCCTAATGAAGATCTTCAGAAGGCTATAAATCATTTACAATTTGAATTAAATAAAATTAATCAATAATGAAGAAACAAATATTTGATGACTATGCTACTGCGGTAGCAAAAAAGTTTCATCTAACTTTAGATGAAATGTTTACCTCTACGAGACGAGGAGATATAGTAGATGCCAGGCAAATGCTATATTATTTATGTATGGAGAGACCAATAAGAATATCTTACATACAAAGGTTTTTAGAAAGCTATGATTTTAAAGTAACTCATTCAACTATAATACATGGATATAATAAAGCAAAGGATCTAATAAGTAATGACACCGATGTTAACGATTTAGTCCAGGAGATACTAAAAGATAATAATGTATAATTTAAAACAAGTTTTTATTCAAGCTAAGTTATGTAACAATAGCATTCAAGAAGAGATGCCTTATGGCGAAAGTGTTTTAAGTAAAGGTATAAAAATTCAAAAGTTTAGTGATAGGATTGAAATATTAGACTTAAACAGAAGTGGAGATTACTATAAGGTAATTGAAAATGATCATTATGATTTCTTCTACGAATATGGTTGGGTAATAGGTTGTTTAAAATTAAACATTGAAAATTGCTTATTTAAATTAAAACTAATCGAGTCAAAGATAAAGACAGAAGTAAACACTCGAAAGAACGATAAGCATATACAGAACTTAAAAAATAAAAGAGAAGCCATACTATTAAAGTATGCAAACAAAATAAAAGATTTAAATCTAAAATTAAATACAAATGAGCAAAAATGAAAATTACTTCAAAGACTTGGTTGCAAAAGATATTTCCAAGCACGTAAAAAAGAAAGGAAACTTTAATTACTTATCCTGGGCAATAGCCTGGAATTATTTAAAACAATCAAACCCAGGAGCGCAACGTATAGTATATGAGGCGCAAGAGACAGGTTTAAATTGGTTTTCCGATGGAATGACTGGCTATGTAAAAGTAGGTATAGTGGTAAATGACATAGAGCATATTGATTATTTACCTATTAAAGACTTTAGGCATAACTCTATCACTGTTGACAAAATAACTTCTATGGACGTTAACACTGCAATTCAAAGAGCAACTGCAAAAGCTATTGCTATGCATGGCCTTGGTTTAAGTCTTTACGCAAATGAAGATACTCTAATAATTCCAGAGATCCAGGAACATAAAAAGACACAGACCACGACAAAACAAAAGACTGAAACTTTAATCACATTAGAGATTGGAGATATGAATTGGTCTAAAGTTTTAACGTACATATCCAAAAATAAAGAATTAGGCTTAGAGAAGATAGTAAAAAATCTTAAGTCTAAGTATAGTATAAAGGCAGTGGTGAAAAAAGAATTAGCTAAATCATTTAAAAATGACTAAAGCAGATATACTTAAAAACCTGGAAGACGATGCTAAATACTATGGAGATTTTGGTAAGCAATATTTATCAAACTCAGACATAGGAAAGCTATTAAAGAACCCTACTCAGTTTAGAGTAAGTAATGAATTTACAAAGCCAATGCTTGAAGGTAGATATTTTCACACTAAAATATTAGAGCCACATAAAATAGGAGACTTCCAGGAAGTAGATGCATCAACAAGATCCACTACTAAATATAAAGAGGCTTTGTCTGAATCAAATGAGGAAATGCTTTTGCTTACAAAAGAGAGAGAGCAATTAGATTTTTTATGTACTAAGATGACTTCTAATATGGAAATGTTTGATCTTATTTATGAAGAAAATAATGATTACGAAGTTCCAGAAATTCAAAAAATAATGAATTTAGATTGGAAAGGAAAGGCTGATATCTTAAACCATAAAAGTAATTTGATTATTGACATCAAAACAAGTTCTGATATCGATAAATTTATGTATAGCGCAAAAACTTATAATTACGATAGTCAAGCATACATATACCAAAGGTTATTTGGTAAGCCATTAATATTCCTGGTAATAGATAAAAAGACTGCAAGACTTGGTATATTTGAATGTTCTCAAAGTTTTATACAAGGAGGCCAGGAGAAGGTTGAGCAAGCAGTAGAGGTGTATCAAAAATATTTTAGTAATGAAGCAACTGAAGACATACATACATACATACATAGGCAGACTTTGTAAAAGCCTAAAAAGAACTGAAAAAAATACTATTATGTGGATAAAAGTTCCAATGTCTTGTAATAGTGCAGAGCATAAGACTGACGTTATGTTATCTGTCATAAACTATATGGAGCAAACAATTAAAATAAATAAAAATGAGTGAAGTAAAAGACAAAATTTACGTAGGAAGTGGAAAAGAAAAATTTGATGGAGACCAGGTAGCGGTATCTGTTTGTTTATCAGATCTTCCAAAAGATTGGATTTTTGAGTACAACAACAAAAAGTATGTAAAACTTATTGTACAGAAAAAAAGAGAGACGGATCAATATGGTAAAACACATTATGTAGCCATTGATACATTTAAGCCAGAGCAGAAGACAGAGCAAAAGCCTTTGTTAAATGCAGTTGACGAAGGAGATGGCCTTCCGTTTTAATTAATCCTAACTGAATAAAATAGGGAGTTTACGCTCCCTTTTTTTACCTTTTGTCTCGTGTCGAATGACAAAATTTTAACTATATAGAGAGATCTATAGAAAAAAAATATTATAAATACTTCTTTATCTACATTATTATTATATATTATTGACATTTTCGACATTAAAATATATAAGTAACTAATAAAGAGATAGTTAAGTAAAATAAAATCAACATAAAATCAACATAAAATGGACATAACCATATTTCAAGACATAAAACAGACATCACAACCCTTCTACAGAAACATAAACCTGGTGCTGAAAAGAATACAAGATGGATCTTCCAAGGATATAGTTAAAAAAATACGTGCCGAAAAAGATAAGAGCAATAGGAATATATTAAAACAAAAATTACCAGCAATTTGTTTTAGCGGAAAGTTTACAAAACGAAATGACAAAGCGCTCAAAGAACATAGTGGTTTAATTTGTCTTGACTTTGATGGATACAACTCAAATAAAGATTTATTGCAAGAAAAAGAAAAGCTTTCAAAAGATAAATATGTTTATGCGGTATTTATTTCTCCAAGTGGAAATGGTTTAAAGGTTTTAGTTAAAATACCTCCAATCACAGAAAATCACAAAAACTACTTTCTAAGCCTTCAAAAACATTTCGATAGCGATTACTTCGATAAGTCTTGTAAAAATGTATCAAGAGTCTGCTATGAGTCTTACGATCCGTTAATTCACATTAACGCTCAATCAAGTTTATGGGATAGCATACAAGAACAAGAATACAATGAGGTAAATAAGAATACTGATATACCAACAATACCAGTAACCGATGAAAACAAAATAGTAGAAATATTAGTTAAATGGTGGGAAAAAAAGTTTCCCATGAATGAAGGAGAAAGAAATAACAACGCTTATGTTTTGGCCGCCGCTTTAAATGACTTTGGGGTATACCAATCTTTAGCTGAGTCAGTATTAAATAACTATCAAACAAAAAGTTTTGATAGAGAGGAAATAAGAAGAACAATACGAAGCGCTTATTCTAACAAGCATAATTTTGGTACAAAGTATTATGAAGATGAAGATCGACTTAATAACTTGAGAATGAAGTTAAAACGAGGCGTGCCAAAAAAAGAAATTAGATCTCAATTACAAGAGTCCGATATTGAGGTCGCTACCATAGACAATGTGTTGGCTCGTTTAGATGAAGAAAATGCAAACAATCAGTTTTGGACAAAAAACGACAAAGGAGTTATAAAAATAGTTCATATACTTTTCAAGCAATTCCTGGAGGAAAATGGATTTTATAAGTTTAACCCTGAGGGAAGTAAGAATTATGTTTTTGTCAGAGTAACCAATAATTTAATAGATCACACGTCTGAAAAAGAAATAAAAGATTTTATTTTAAATTATCTATTAGAGGTAGATGATCTAAGTGTTTATAATTATTTTGCTGAACACACCAGGTATTTTAGAGAAGAGTTTCTAACCCTTCTTTCATCTATAGCAGTTTATTTTATAGAAGATACAAAGGATAGTGCTTATCTATATTATAAAAATTGTGCAGTAAAAATAACTAACAATAAACTTATAACGATTGACTACCTGGACTTGGGTGGATATGTATGGAAAGACCACGTTATAGATAGGGTTTTTAATGAATGCGATGCTGAAAGTTGTGATTACCAGCAGTTTATTAAAAATATTTGCGGTAAAGATGATAACAGAGTAAATTCTATGAAGTCAACAATTGGTTATTTACTTCATGCTTGGAAAAACCTATCCTACTGCCCAGCAGTAATATTAAATGATGAGGTAATATCAGACAATCCAGAAGGAGGGACAGGTAAAGGTATTTTTATGAACGCCTTGAGTCATATGAAAAAATTAGTATTTATAGATGGTAAATCATTTAATTTTGAAAAAAGTTTTGCTTATCAAACTGTTAGTGTTGATACTCAAATATTATGTTTTGATGATGTAAAAAAACATTTTGACTTTGAAAGGTTATTTTCTGTTGTAACAGAAGGCTTAGTCCTGGAAAAGAAAAACAAAGATGCTATAAAGATTCCATTTAGTAAATCACCTAAAGTTTCTATCACAACTAACTACGCTATTAAAGGTAAAGGATCATCTTTTGAAAGAAGAAAATGGGAATTAGAATTAGCCCAACACTACACTAAAGATTTCACACCACTTATGGAGTTTGGGAAACTTATGTTTGGAGAGTGGGATGATGATGAATGGTGTCACTTTGATAATTATATGATAAGTTGTGTTCAAACCTATATGAATCATGGCCTTATAAAATCAAAATTTATAAACCTAAAGACAAGACAATTATCCGCAGAAACGTGTCACGAATTTTTAGAGTGGAGTGGAGAAATAGGTGGTGGATCACAACACGAAAAGTTAAAACAATCTGGAAGGGTATATAAAAGTGATTTATATTTAGATTTTGTTGAAGACAATCCAGACTTTGCTCCAAAGTCTAAGTTCACTGTTTCAAGAACTAAGTTTTATAAATGGCTTACCGCTTACTCTGTGTACAAATATAATTGTAAACCAGAAGAAGATAGGGATTCGCAAGGTAGGTGGATAAGATTTAGAAGTAAGCACGAGTTGGAAGAAAACGGAAGATTAGATTTTTAATATGAAGTTTAGAGACTATCAAAAAGAAATAATTAACAAGGCCAAACCTCTGTTGTTAAAAGATAAATTTGTTTATCTTGCAATGGAGGTAAGAACTGGTAAAACTCTCACGAGCTTGGGTGTAAGTGCGCTTTTACCAGTCTCTAACCTTTTATTTATCACCAAGAAAAAAGCCATAAGCAGTATAGAAGATGATTATAAACTTCTTAGTCCTTCTTACAATATCACTGTTATTAACTACGAATCACTTCATAAAATAGACCAGGGAGGCTGGGATATGGTAATATGTGATGAGGCTCATGGTATGGGAGCATTTCCAAAAAGAAACAAAAGATCAACTCAAGTTAAATCATTGATATTAGAAAACGATCCTTTTGTAATATTCTTGTCTGGAACACCAACACCTGAATCATTTAGTCAGATGTATCACCAGGTTTCAGTAGTTCGTAAACACCCATTCAGTAATTATGTAAACTTTTATAAGTTTTCTAAACAATACGTAAATGTTAAGCAAAGAAAAATCAATTCTCTTTACATAAACGATTATTCAGATGGCCTACAATCTATAATTGATCAAATGAAACCACATACTATTTCTTATACTCAAAAAGAAGCTGGGTTTAAAGTTAATACTAAAGAGCATATTTTAGAAGTAGAGATGAGTCCAATGACGTATCAACTAACAAATAAATTAAAAAAACATTTAGTTATTGAAGGAAGTGAGGATGTAATATTGGCTGACACGCCAGTAAAACTTATGATGAAGCTTCATCAAATGTATTCTGGAACTGTAAAGTTTGAATCTGGTAACTCTATGATTATAGATTTAAGCAAAGCAGAGTTTATCCACGATAACTTTGCTGATTCTAAAATCGGTATATTTTATAAATTTAAAGAAGAGTTAAATGCATTAAAAGAGGTCTATGGAGATGAACTATGTACTGATTTACAAACATTTAACGATACAAATAAAACCATAGCTTTGCAAATCGTTAGTGGTAGGGAAGGTATCTCTCTCCGAAAGGCTGAATGCCTGGTGTATTACAATATTGATTTCTCCGCAACCAGTTATTGGCAGTCCAGAGATAGAATGACAACTAAAGAAAGATTAGAAAGTGATGTGTATTGGGTATTCTCAAAAGATGGTATAGAAAAAGAAATATACAAAGCTGTTACAAAGAAAAAAGATTACACCCTAAAACATTTTAAAAGAGATCTATTGTCCCTATGAAGTTTATAAAATTTTTTTTAATTTGGTACAGTCAACAAATGGCGATACCTTTTTGGATAATTGGACACGTACATTTACACTTTGCCACCTGGCATGACTTATATGAATACGCTTTGTCTATATTTTTACACGTTATGGTTGCAGTTGGCTTTTGGATTGATTGGAAACAAAACGGACATGACGGAACAACAAATACAAAACAAACGAATAAAGGAACTTGAAGGAGAAGGCTACTATGTTATAAAACTAAAACTTACAAATAAAAATGGTATACCTGATTTAATAGCGCTTCCTCCAGGATGCGATGTTCTTTTTTCTGAAATAAAAAAACCCAAAGGAGTATTGTCTGAGCTTCAAAAGTTTAGAATAAAAGAATTAAAAAAATATGGATTTAAAACTGAAGTATATAAAGGATGATGGCTATGATGTTTATGAAGAATATCTTGAGGCTTTAGACTCGCTTGAGTTTGGACTGTCTATGGTTATTTCGGAATACATTGATTCTAAAGTTTTATATCTACCAGTAAACGATTATATATCTCAAATATTAGGAGGTACAGTAAATTATAAAAATAAAAATGTATTTTTTGCATTAGAAATAATAAGAACACAAGGATCTTTTTTAATGTTGTCGGACATACAAATAATAAGTTCCGATGATTATCTTGATTTAATTAATTTAAACTTACATATAAAATGAAACCTCTTGATAAAGGCATAAACAATATAATATTAATTATAAATGAAGAACTGGGTATTGATTTAATGCAATATCCTAAAAGAAGACAGAGGACATATGTGTTCGGAAGAGCTATCTTATACAAAATATTAAGAAAACATTTGAATATGACGCTGTCTGATATTGCAAAAGTTTTCAACAAAAACCACGCAACAGTATTACATAGTCTAAAACAACTGCCTTTCTTATTAAAATTTGACAAAACGCTGGCCAGTAAGCATAATAATGTTATGTATATGTGGCTTGGAAATGTTGATAACTCTGTTGAAGTTTCAGACCAGGAGTTAAAAACAAGGATAAGATACCTTATAAATCAAAATAAAATGTTAAATTTGGAGGTAGATGAGCTAAACACTAAGCTTTCTGACTACACAGGAAAATATCACAAATACTTAGAGCTAAGTCAAGAGTGGGGATTTAGAGTTGGAGATAGGTTTGATGAGTTTAAGAGAAAAGTAAACACCTTATTAAATGGAATGTAAATATACGTTTGAAGATTTAGATAAAATCATGAATTTTACTTCATGGTCTCAAAAAAAGAAAGTTGACACTTTGCTTTTTATAGACTGCTCGCTTTATACAAACATGGGTACAGAGTCTACTCAAACCGAAAGAAATATTACCAAGTCTAAGTCTAAAAAGCTATACAAAGCTATATCTAAAATTGATCCGTCAGTGGGACGCCTTATATTAAAATCTATAGATTAATGTCAAATCCAATATCAGCTGATGACATACAAGCGATAAACCACATAAACTATGTGTCCAACAGTATGCATTCTTTGACTGATGATTTGTACGAAGATTTAATGGATAGAGATCACGATAAAGCAAAAGCTAAAGCTAAGAATATAATTATACTAATGAATGATTTAATTAAATCTTTATCTGATGAAGTCTAAAGCTGATCAAAAAAACAATATAATAGCAGAAATTTTAAGACTAAAAAAACTACCTCAGTCAGCTAAAATATTGTTGAAGATAAAAAAACTACAACAGAAATTATGAATAAAGGAATTGCTACAGAGTTACAAGAGTTTTGTGAAACTATCGCAAAAAGATACTCTAACACCAATAGAGTTGGAAATGTTAGCAATGAAACATTTTCAGTAGAAGAAATAATACCAACTTCAGATCACAGCGCTTGTGTTAATTTTTCTAAAACAGGAGGTAAAGTTGCAGTGGCTTTTTTCTATTATATAACTAAAGGGAGATCGAAGGGTTGGAAATACTTTTTCCCAACAGACTCACACGTAAATGGATTTCAAGCGTTTTTGTATTACAAACTGGAAGCGGAGAGAAGGAATTATTCTAAGAATTTTTAGCCTTACACTTAGCCCAGTGTATTTCAGCGCACTTCTTGTAGTCCTGGATATCTTCAAAGTATTTTCTAACATCATCATAAACATCATTTTCCATAGGAATAAGAGGCCTTGAAGGATTAAATGGTAAATAAATACTCTCGTCTCTTTCAAGCATATCTTTATAATCTTCTTTTCCAGTTAAAATCTTATAACTATCGATCATACATTTATGTTCATCAAAAGCCATACATTTATTGTTTTATAACATCTCCTCCATCAATTACACCTGAACTAATTTTATCAGCCTCTTTGAGTTTATCTTGACGCAGCTCGTATCTATATTCATTTGGATCATTAATTTTTAAGAAATCTAAATATTGCTTTCTTTCTTTAGCCTTTTTAGATTTTCTTCTTTTAACAACGTCATCTTCAAACATTTCTTTCATTACAACTCTTCTTACATCTTTATAAAAAGGAATAAGACCTAAATTACCCATAACCTCCAGAGCCATACGATTTGTTAATTCTTTCTTGTTTTTCTCTCTACTCTCTTCTGTTTTATTAGTAATAGATCTTACAGCTAAATCTGTAGATCTTTGAAGTGTTTTAATTATCGGCCCCATTGGCCCAGCAACTATACCAATAGCTGTCTCTATTAAACCTTTCTTTTTTAAATCCCCTTCATTAAATTGAGAAAATGTAATGGAGTGTTTAAAAGGATCATACTCCCCTTCCCTAAAATCTCCTAACATATACTCATTAAACTTCTCTACACCAAAAGATGGTAGTAAGTTGGGTATATTACCCATACTTCTTCGAGTCAATAAAGTTAGCACAGTACCAATTGTTTGTCGAGTAATCATATCTTCAATCGAAGAGTCATCTTCTTCATATTCTGCGTCAGTAAACAATTCATCAAATCCGTTTGCAACAAGAGACAATAAAAGAGGATACATAGTCATCCTTACAGTTGCAGCAGCCATAATCCCAACAGCTTGTTTCTTGCTCATATCACCACTTCTTTGTAAAGCCCCTAATGCATTACGAGTTGTTCCATATTCAAACAAACTAAAGGTTGCCATAAATTTATTCACAGCCCTGTAAGTGTTTAAAAGCACTGGTTGATTAGGATCATTTCTTCTCATGTTTTTTATCACACCTTTAAATGGGTTTTGAGAACTACTTATTTTAACACCCATTCTATCTGCTTCTTTGGTAGATTTTTTTACTGCATCAGAATACTCATCGCTTAAGTATTTAGAAGTTCCTTCACCTATCTCAATAAAATCTTTTTTGCTTAATTTAATTCCTGTTTCAGCTTCAAATCTCAAAGCAAAAGTACCATACCACATCGGTCTGGTCATTGCTCTATCAGGAGTAGATATAATAGCACCAGCAATCTGATCAATAGCACTGATAGTTTGCTTTGGGCCTAACCTTCCAAGAATACCTAAAACATTCATAAACGCACTCTTAGCTCTCATTGAGTCTGGTGAGCTTTGAGCAAAATTAGACATATCCGCAAATCGAGAAGTAAAAGTTTTAGCATTATACTGTTTAGTGGTCTCTGTAGATCCTAAGTTATTTAATATATCAGCACCTTTTTTACCGCCTAAATATGAAAGTCCAGCAAATTTCTTAAAACCAAGCAGTGCCGCTTTTGGATTGGCCATAACAAAACTAAAGTTAGAAGCAAGCTCTATCCCCATTCTTGGAACACCAGCTAATATTGCCTGATAAGCATTTCTTTTAATTCTATTTAAAAACATTTCTCCTACACCAACTGGCCTCATTGTTTCTCCGTAAGTGATTTTTATCACTTCTTCTGCTGATTTCTTTAAAGCATCAGCAGCTTGAATTTGAGCATCAGTACCTTCAGCCTTCATGTTTTTTGAAACCTTATTTATAGTCTTCATAACCTCTCTTATTTTTGAAGTCATAAAATAATCTATATTGGTTTCTTGCAAACCTCTTTGAGCAGACAAAGAAGGATCAAAGCTAATTGGTTTTGGCCCATCAGTTCTACCCTCAAAAGTACCAGACTTTGTAGAGGCTTTAGAAAACTCAACAGCCTTTTCGTCAATAGCCGCACTTGTTTCATTTGATAGTACAACTCTATGAGAATATCCATTTAACAAGTCTATTCTATTTGATCTAATAACTGAAGACGTAAATAAACCTTTTTCAGCTAAACTATTATTAACCTCATCATATATTGATAAAGCTTTCTTTTCACCTTTAGTCAAGCTGGACTCTAATTTATCTAAACTAATCTCACCATCTACAGTAAACTCATCAACAAGTTGTTCTAATATTTTTAAATCGTTTTTATATACGTTTTTATTTTCTGGTTTATTATAGAACTCTATCGTAGCATCTATCATTTCTTTTGCTGAAGGAGCTTTTTTATTTGGCTTTCCGTTTTTATCTAAATTTAAATTATGCTCTCTTGCTAATTGAAGTAATCTAATCTTATATTTTTTAGCTACAATTTTGTTTGCACTATTTCCAAATCTTGCTGTTCTACGAACAATTCCTTTTCCGTCAAACTCCAGAACTTTTTCAGCCGCCTCTATTTTACTAAACCCTTGATCAGTGTTTACTTTAAAAGACTCATACGCTTGAGCAAGTAATCCAAAAGTGTTGTCAAATATTACAGTGCTATTTAAATTACCAAAAGCATCGTCAATATAGGAAGCAACATTCGATCTTACTTTATCCAATATTATGTTTTTACCTGAAGGACTTTTGCTTGTTATTGCAAGTTTTATAGATGAAGACAAGTTTTTAAAGTTTCTCTTTATGCCTGATAAAGTTATTTTGCTAAATGGTTTTGTAACAATTTTTGCAGCTTTATTACTTTTTACTTCTAATAAAATATTGTTAGCCTCTGGAGTCACAATACCTTGAGAAAGATTCTGCATAACAGATCGTAAACTTTCTACCATAGAGTAATCAAAAGTACCATCTTTATTTTCACTTACTAACTCTTTTATATCTTGATCTGTAATTAAGTTTAGCTCTTCCGCAATCTTTTTAGAATCTTTATTTGATATTAAATCAGTATTAGCTTTTATTTCTTTTATTTCGCTTACAGCTTCATCAAGATTATATTCTTTTGCTTCTTTTTCTTTTTTAACTTTTTCAACTTTCACATCTGCATCCGCCTCCGCATCAAGACTATTTATAATATCTAAAGCAGCCTTAGTATCTGCGCCTACATTTTGAATGTCTAATGTTTTTTTACTCGCTCCGTAAATATCAACCAAAGCCTCAAAAGAATCTAACTTATCTAAAGGTATAGAGGATATTTCTGCTTTTGCTAATATTTTTAAAACATCTATTAACGCATTATTGTCCGCGCCAACTTTTCCTTTTTTAATATTATACAGTACTCCTCCTTTTTTTCGTTTAGTTTTTTTCTGTATTCTGGCTATTTGATCATTAATTGTAGCTGAGTTCATTACGTCAGTAACATACTTAGACAGGTTTTTTACCTGAGCCTCTTTACTAAAGTTTGTTCTTAATACTTTTCGAGTCATGACTAAAGCTTGTTTAGCTCTAACCACACCTCTTACTTGAAGGTCTTTTATCTGGTCTAACACTCTCTGTTGAGCCGCTCTATATGAAGCTTCAGATTCTTTCGCTGCTTTTGATTCAAGTTTTATTTGAGTAACCAATCCGTCAGCGTCTATCACAAGAGTAGATTTCTTTTTCTTTCCTTGTGTTATTCTCTTTGGGTTTATACCTCTTTTTCCTTTAGTAAATACTCCAGGTTCAGAAGCTGCTTTCCTGTTTTCTTCTTTATTTTTCTTATCGGTTAATGTGTTTGGTTCTCTGTTTGGATCAATTGAAACAACCGCCTCTATGTTTCTTTTTGTTGGTTTGAGTCCAGTTAATTTTTCAAATTTAATTTCTAAATCCACTAACCCAGGAGATTTTCCAGTCTGTGTCTTTACTTTTCCAGTATCGTTTTGTATTATAAATTCAACAACTTTTTGAATATATTCACTTTCGTTTTCCTGAGTATATCCATCAAGCTCCATTACTAAATCATCTAAACCACGAGTATCTAAATCCTGTCCAGTTTCCTTACCAAACATATTTTTTTGTTTCTTTTTAAACCAAAAACGTCTCATGTTAGGAGTAATATTGTTAGCGTCATTTGCATCTATAAATTGCTGTTCAGTTATTTGACCTTTTAATGACGATATACCTAAGGGATCAGCTAAATCTTTTCTTTCTGATTCACTAAGCTCTTTTGATCTCTTTCTTTCTAAATCAATAGTCTCAGCAACTTCTTTTATGTTATTAGAGTTATCTGCAATTTCAGATACATATTGTTCTGGTGTTAAATTAGTGGACTCATCTAACTGTAAAGGAGTGCCATCATTAACATCTATTACATTTTTTAAAATAAACTCTTGAGCTTTTGGAGGAGTCTCTTTTAAAGGCCTTCCAGTCTTTCTATTTACAGCATAAGCCTTTCCTTCTGCATCTACTTCTACGTCAACAGTTCTACTTCCTGGAACTCTAAATCTTTGAGTACCTCCTTTACGTTGTGAAGGAGGAATGGTTTCAAAACTTTTAGGTTTGCTTTCGGTTTTAACTAAAACAGGTAGTTCTAAATCTATAGAGTAAGTTTTTTTACCCCTCTTAGAACCTTGTCTTTTTATTTTAACCTCAATACCTGGATAAGCTTTTTTAATTTTATCAACCTCAGCTTCAGCCTTAGATTTGTCATCAGTTCGGAAAGCCTTAAAAGCCTCTTCATTGCCTTTTTCTTCTACCGACTGCTTTGTTGCGTCACTATACTTGGTTGTTTTAGTAACAACATTACCATCAGCATCTACCTTTTCAGTTAAAGTTTTAGACTTATTATATGTTTTTAAACCACCTTCAGAGATAGTTGTGGTCTCAATAACTTCAGATCCAGGAGGCAAAGAATTTTCTGCTTCGGTAATCATATTTTTAAAAGCACCACCAGTTGATTCCATTTTTGCAGTAAACTGATTAGTAGGATTACCATTTTCATAGACTCTTACGAATCCAACAAAATTAGAAGAATCACCAGTACTACTTATAACCACATCTAACTCTCCAGATTGAGGATTGTTATACGTAGCTGTTTGTACACCTTTGGAGTCTGGACTTGTAATGTCAGATATAACAGCCGATCCATAAGGTAGTTTTTTATCAGTATGAGACTTGCCAAATATTTTTGGAGCAGAATCTAATCGAGACTGTTTATCTACTTCCGCTTCCTCTTGCGAGGTAGATTCGGAACTCTCTTGTTCATTTTTGGCTGGACTCTCTTCGGTAATTTCTTCTTGGACGTTGACTTCTCCCACTCCTTCGCCATCTCTGGAAGATTCTTGTACATCCACCTGCGTTGTGCTTGACTTTTGAATGGCATCTACTTTCTCTTTTATTAATGATTGTTTTGCGTTATCAAACTCTTTGTCTGTGTACGTGTCTTTGTTTATTTTATCCTGAACTTCTTGATCAGTAATACTTTGCTCCACCTCTTTTTTTAAGTCATCAGCTATTTTTTGATCCGCAATAATTGCTTTTTCAGCTTGTGTATCAGAGTTTTTAAGCTGTTCCATCATGGCTTTCTGCATATCAGAAACCTGTCCATCTGTTGCTGATTCTATTCCTTCTTCTTTTAATTTAGATCTTGCTTCAGCTTTGGAAACAGACAGCACTTCTGTAAATGTATTTCCGTCCCTGGATATCTCTACTGTTTCTGTTATAGTAGATGATTCACCTATAAGAAAATTTATTTGTTGATCTATCTGATTTCTTCTTTGCCTTGTAGCCTCAGACCTTGCATCAGGCAGTTTGCTTTTTTCTAATTCTAATTTAACAATAGCATCTCTTTCTGGCCCTGGAGGAACACCTAAAGCTTGTAAGTCTGCATCAAATTGACTTGTAGCTTTTAAGTCCGTTATTACAGACTGCATTTTTTTATCGTTTTTTATCTCGATATTCATACCAGCAATTTGATCTGGAGTTGCAGTTCCTATTGTTGCCAACATATAATCCTTGGTAACAAGGTCACCATTTAAGTTATATCTTGGAGTAGTGTAAATACCTCTTGCTAAAGATATAGGAGCATTACCTGCACCTGCAAAACCCTCAAGGCCTATTTCAGCAACATCCATTTCCTGACCAGCCAAAGCTCTTGCGGTTGCCTCACCTAAACTACCTCCAGCAATCTCAACACCTAAACCAGCTGATATCTCAATCCCTTTATTTACCATAGCCTTGGTAACAGTTCCTTTACCTCCAGCAGCTAATTTTTTTGCTGTTGCTTTTGCCAAGGCTTTTCCTGTACCTCCAATAGCTTTTCCAGCAACACCTGCTGTCATAGCGTCAATCATACCTATAGCCAGACCTCTTGTAGCGGCTCTATTTCTAATTCTCTGTAAGGCTTCATCGTCATTTAAAACCATTCTTATACCTTCAGCGTCAAACTTACCTCCCTTAGCCTCTACTTCTTCTTTCATAAATTCAGTATAAGACATACCAAATTCTAAAGCTGCCGAAGCTCCACCCATAGCACCACCTACCGCGCCTGCTCCTGCACCAAATAAAGCACCAGGGCCAGACACTGCTGTTAAGGCTGCACCAGTTGCTGCACCAGTTGCTCCACCTGCTGCACCTGCTGCTGCGGAGGCTGGGTTAATCATAGACGAAAGTGAGTCAATAAGTAATTCTGGAGCTATTGAAAGATTCGATCCAAAGCCAAGAATAAAGCCAAGAATACCACCTCCATTTTGATCATAAATTTTTTGAAAGTTTTTCATCTCATCAGAAACAGTCACGTTCTCTGATTTCTTAACAGCAGCTATGTATTCCGCTAAGTCTTGATCTGAAATATTTTTTCCTTTTGCAAATAAAGCAATAGAGTCATCTACTGATTGACCTTTGGTGTATCCGTTGCCAATAGCACGATACATATCTCCCCAAAAATCAGCACTAAGAACTCCTAAGATTGGAACATCATCAAACGCCCAATCCATTGCCTGACCAAGCCAGCTTTCTTCAAGCCAAGTTTCGTCTTCCTTGTCATCTTTAGGCACTCCATCTTCACCTAAAATAACAATCTCATTATCTACAATTTCATATAATTTCTTTGCATTAGAAGTAGGATCTAATATACCAGGAAGCTCTTCCTGTTCAATATTTGGTGTAACATTAATATTGGTTTCTTCTACATCTACTTGAGGAACATCGACTTGAGGTACGTCTACTTGAGGAACATCAACTGTTGTTGGTGAAGAATCCGAAGATCCAGTTCCTTCCACTTGAGGAGTTTGTGTATTTGACTCCGTATTTTCCTCTGGAGAAATAACAGGAGTATCTCCAGTTTCTTCTTTTTTTTTTTGAAGCTCACCAAAATAAGACAAATATCCTTCCATTGTAGGAAATGCATCTGGATCAATTTGATCGTACAAAACTTCTAATCCTTCTGAGTCAATTATACCTTGAAGTGTTTCTTTATCGTCTACAATACCCTCTAATAATCCTAATAAATCGTCTAATAATTCCATAAATATTTATTATTACTGAGTCTTACGCCATGCTTTATAGTCTTCAAAGTTTTTACCTGGATTTGATCGTTTCCATATTTTAAAACTCTGAACAGTTTTGTTTTCTCTTTTCTTGTTAACTTTCTTAGTAGCTTCATTAATCGCGTCAACTATGTTGTTTGCAATATTTGTTTTTGTTTCTCCACCACTAATTTTAATAAACGTCTCTTTACCAGCCATTTTTATTAAATAATACTCTTGACCATTATCTATAATTTTACCACTGCCATCTCTTGTATTACCTTCAACAACCTCTGTTGTTGGACTACCAAAACCTTGTTTTGCAAGCTCTCTTTTAAGCTCACCACCCATGGCGTTAACTACAACATCATCTATAACATTTTGAACTGTTTTGTCAAATTGCATCTTCGTAGTATCCCCAATTGCATCTTCTATTGTCTTTATAACTGTCTTACCAGTAGGCAGTGTAGACGTGTTAGTTATCACGTTAAGAGGAGGTTTCGATACCGATGTTTTTAATTCTCTATTTATACGAGGATTTATTTTTATGCTTTGAGATTTAATTAAATCCCTAACCCTTCCTCTGCTATAACCCTTACCTGGAGTTAATATATCAATAGCTGACATAATATCAGTCTCAGTATCAAGAATGTTTAATGACTCATCAGCAGCAGTCTTTAGATTATCAGGAATACCGCTATCGGATACTCTATCTATAATAAGATCATCTTGTCCTCCACCTCTTTTTACAACAATCATTGAATCAAAAATATCAAAAGATATAATTTTATCTTCTGGCCTTGTAGCTTCAGAATTTCTGGAATCAATAAGCCTCTTAAGAATAGCTTTTGATGAAGCAGCATTTGGACTTGTAAACACATCATTTAATTCAGATATATAACCTGCATCATCAACATCCTTAGTATTGGTTGCAACAGCAGCTGTATTTGGCTGTTGACCACTAAGACCTTTAGCTTTTTTAGTTGACTGACCAAACTGCGTAAGGATCTCATCTTTTATAAATTGCTTGGCAGCAGCTTCTTGACCATCTACCAATGTAACGCTTGGAGGTTGAGTGGTATAATCAGCTTCAATCCACTTACTTAAATCCGTACCTCCTTTATTTACAAACTCTTGCTCTGTTTGAGCAATAATATATCTATCTGATCCTGCTGATCTACCCACTAAAATATTAGCAATAGACAATTCATCTCCCATAACAGTTTCTGATATGGTTTCAACAAGGGTATTAAATCTTGTTTGACCATCTTTTCCCTTCAAAGCATCTTCCATTTCTCTCGCTCCTTCACGAGTAACAACAACATTACCGCCATCAGTTACTGTGTATCCAGTAATAGTAGATGTAATAAAAGCACCAACATTTTTAACTTCATTTGCAACAATAGTACTTACATCGTACTTTGCTCCATCATCTTGATATAATAATAAATTATTAAGATTATTAAAACTTTGATATGCATCTCTTTGTGTTTCCCATTCAGGCATACTTCCGTCTTCATTTAAACGAACCAAATATGAATTACCTGTTGCTGAAGTAAATGGAACTACATTGTCTAAGTTGTTGAAAGCTAAAGTAGATTCTTTAATAGCTGTCTCCATTCCAGAAGCTATGACTTTACCATTAGGGCCTAACTTCTGTCTTTCTTCAGACTCAATAAATTTTGTATTCCAATCTTTAGCAGCAATACCCCAGTTAGCCATATCGTCTTTAGCTGTTTGAAGAGTAGCCATAAAATCAGAAGGTTTTATTTTACCCTTCTTCATTAACTGAGACTGCATTAAAAGGGTTTCTTTTAATCCTTTTGCGGCCAACAAAACTGTTTGGCCTAAAGTCTGGTTTTGAAAAGAATCAGCTTTTTCTAACTGAGCAATCACATCGTCTGTATCTGCCTGTATCTTTGCTTTCTTCCCCTCCCTTGCAGTAGCTATAGCATTTACACCAGTTGTGATTTTTGCTGCTTCTTCAGCGAAGTTTAACTGAGATCCTTCACGGCCTTGATAAACTTCATAATCTGATACCGACTCTTGTCTGCTAAATTCGTTTGCCATTATTTATATTTTATTTACCAACTGCTTTTGCTGCGGCTAAATTATCTAAGTATGTTTGCTCGGCAGCAGTAATGTTTTTAGATCCAAATAAAGGAGCTAATTGAGCTGCTTGACCAACTGTACTTACCACTCCACTTATCCCTTGAGACATAGCTGCCGCGGAAGCTGCTGCTGATTCTTGAGCAACCTTCTCTTGATCTTTTGCATAACCTAAATCCATACGCTTTAAGTCTTGATTAATGGCGTCTTTAGCATCTGCTTTCATTTTTGCATTTGCCTCTAAATCTTTTTGTAAAGCCAAACGAGTAGCTTCGGTAGTAGCATCAGCAGATTGCTGAACTAACCCAACACCAGCCGCTAAATTACGAGGATCTCCCTCTTGAAGAGCTTGTATGTTTTGAGTTTGTGCTTGTAAATTATTTTCAAAAGCCCTGTCGTAAGCTTCGGTAGAAACATTTAACCCAGCGTAAAAATTCTTTTCTGCTTTCTTTTTAGCCTCAGCCATAGCTTTTTTTGAAGCTGCCGCGGCCTTTTCAGCCATCCTTCCTTGTTTTGCAGATTGACTAAAGGAGTTTATCGCTCCTCCTGCCGAAGCCGCTACCCCTACTACTGCTGCTGTTGTTACTGCCATATTATATTTTTTTAATCATTTCAATAGAATACGTAGAAGCTTCTTCATATCCTATTTTTTTATATACGTTAATTAAAGGTTTATTTTTAATTAAAGCATATACATATTTTTTATTCAGATCTTCAGCTTGCTTGGTAATAGTTCCAACTAATAAAGCTAAGGCCTCTTTTCTTTTATTCCTATCTTTGTAATGCAAATTAGATATTATCCAATCACACCACACTGCTGTAGAGTTAGTTGTGTACATAAATCCTGCACATATAGGCGTATCCTGGTCGTATACTATATAACCTCCTGTACCATTTTCAGGAAGAAAGTCTCTTGATGGAGCTGTCCATCTCCAGTCCGCCCACCAACCTACAAGTATATTGTCATAGTCGCTTACTTCTAATGGTCGTATATTTAATTTCATTTACAACAAAGATAGTAAATTTTATGGAAAACTTTTCATCACGCTACTCCCTACTGAAAAGAGTTCAACTGGTGATGTTGAGTCGTTTTTTAACTCAAACTCTAAGTAATAACCTCTTGCTCCATGAGACTCAGCTGTGGCATTTTTAATAAACATAATAAATTGACCAACTGTTGGTATAGAACCACCTGGCAATGTTGTGTCTACAGTAATGCTTGTACTTGTTTTACTTTGAACTTCACCTAAAAAAATTGGAGCTGTAGTAGCTACACCAGCTG
>Ga0187219_1000107_pt1 | contig 33534 bp, 9 predicted proteins | sample 13SPOviralmetaG_FD_130162 | JGI IMG/M metagenome (GOLD analysis project Ga0187219, IMG submission 130162) | Marine viral communities from the oligotrophic San Pedro Time Series (SPOT) site, San Pedro Channel, CA, USA - 13 SPOT_SRF_2010-07-21... | ecosystem: Environmental > Aquatic > Marine >... | reverse complement strand
ACTGCATCAAATATTTCTTGTGCTGTTTGATCCGCAGTCGCACCATCTTCAATACCATCAAGTTTAGCACCATCAACTGAAACGTCTCGTCCATCAACATCACCGGTGATAGTAATATTACCAGTAACATCGATATCGCCAGTAACATCAATTCCATCACCAAAGTCAACATTAGCATCAAAGGCAGAAATATTTGCGTGGAATAAACTTCCATCAACTGTTGAAACCTCAAATGTATTATTCGAGGTGTACCAATCAACGCCATCGACACCTGCAACCGCAACATCAGCGGCGGCTGTTAATCGACCATCTTCGTCAACTGTGAATGTTGGTATGAGAGAAGCTGAACCGTATGAACCTGCTGTAACTGTTGTATTTGCAAGTTCAGTAGCAATATCAATTGTGCCATCGGCAAGATCTGTTAAGGTGGTCGTCCCTGACCCAGTGACCTTCCCTGTAATATTAACATCAATCTGAGGATCAGGTACATTCGTGAAATTAGGAAAATCTAAATAGTAAGTTCCTTCTTCACCGTCTAATGTATCGGAATCAAATCCGTTACCAGCACCTTCATCACCAGTTGTAATGATTCGACCTAGTGTTCCACCTGAAGCAATTTCCCAATAACCATTGCTTTCATTCCATTGTAGAACAACATTTGTTTCTGTACCACGCTCAACTTCAATACCAGCATCTTGACTAGGAGATCCGGTTTCATTTGAATTCAAAGTTATTTTATTGTCAGCGAGTAGAATCTCTTCTGTGCTAACGGTGGTGGTATTACCAGAAACAGTAAGGTTGCCCGTAATTGTAAGACTACCATCGAAGGTATCATCTTCATCTGAGCGTAAGAATTGTAAGGAGTCTAAACCATCTAATAAGTCAGCATCTAAGCCTGAACCAGAACCATCGACAGTTTTAATTAAAGCGAGAAGATCATTGGGGTCAGCACTAAACTCGACAATGGATTCAGTTCCACTGACGTTCTGTTTAATAAAGATTTTTCCATCGGCCGTGTTAATGGCAAGTTCGCCTAACTCCAGCTGAGCTGTAGTCGGAATGCGACCTGCTACGGCACTTCTTCTTAACTTAATTAATGTCGACATATATATGTCCTTCGTTTACACCTATAAAGGTGAATTAAAAGGTTCCTCCATCAAGAGCGGTCACTGCAACATCACCACTCGTAACTGTAAAGTTATTTATGCTAAATGAAGCGACACCAATATTGGAATCACTTGCTAATTCACCAGCAATTAATATTTGATTATTGCTGACTGTTGTTTCAATACCTTCACCAGCAGCAAAGGTAATTGTTTGACCTAATTCAACCGTGTCTGCAGTACCGTTCTCGGCATCTATAGAGATACCTTGAGTTTCGATAGCTGCAATAGCATTATCTAAAAATCTCTTATTAACTGCATCTGTATCTGAGAAAGGATCAGAAATACCTGTTATAGCAGAATCATCAACGTTAATAATACTATTATCAGGTTTTAAGAATAACGACCCACCGAGAGTAGAAATATCGGTTCCGTTAATTACTAAGTTACTATTTACCGTTAACGTTTCGTCAAGAGCTAGTCTCTTAAATCTTGAAGTATTACCAGCTGGGTTAAGAAGGAACTGATTATCCTGAGAATCTATAAAGTTTCGCGAATAAACTGAACCATCTTCAACTCGCCAACTGTCATCAGACGTATCAAAGTAAGTAGAGAAGTTAAATGATGATCCTAAGAAACCAATCTTTGTAGTATCAGCATAAAGATATTGGAAGCTCGTAGGACCAGTGGACATTTGTAGTGAAGATTCGGCTTGTCCGAAACCAATAATAAGATCTTTAAGTCGAGATGCACCAGCAGGATCGGCGTAGTAAGCGGTGTTAGCAGCGTCTCGGAATCTTGGTGCAATCACGTCACCGGTAAATGTATCACCTGTAAGTTCTGCAAATCGTGAGTCTAAATCAGTAAAGTCGTAAGTCGTTTGAATTACAACATTCGAGTTGTTAATTACTCGCCCTTCACCAGTAACAGCACCCTCGAGTTCGATATCAAAACTTTCAACAAAGAAATCTAATTTTGAATCAGTAAAATCTGGTATAACACGTATGCCGTTTTCTGTGTTTCCATTACGAACTGCGTCTGCAACTACATCAAAGATCGATGATGCAAAGTCAACAACAGCGTTGGATGATACAGAAAGTGGAATGTTAATTAATGAGCGGACTCGACCAAACTCGTCAAACTCGAAGTTTGGAACAGTTCCTTCTGGACCAGCTTCAAGTAAGCCAGTAAATGAATCCCAGACGGGATCAAGTGAGATTGTAACCTTATTATTAGCAGAGTCGAAGTTACCGCTAATTGCTTCACCTAACTCAAGCTTAGCTACATTAGTGGTATCGAGTAGGTCTAAAGCGTAAGTATTTGCTGACTTGGTAACAAAGAATTCACGAGCGTAGGTATTTTCTAAATAATTTTTGTTTACGGCATCAAATGCCTGTACAGGATCGTCGATACCTGTTATAATCGTATTACCAACATTAAAGTTACCATCAAGGTTTAGAACCAGGTCGGAATTAGAAGTTTCTATTTCCCCTGAGGCGTTAACCTTAAACGCCATGTTACCAGCAGTGAAGAAACGTAATTCGTCGTTATCATCACCCGGAGCAGATTCCGCATCGATAAACGTATCTTGATCTACGTCCTTTACACCACCTAAGCTTGCCCAAGCATTTCCACTATAACCTTCAAACACTCCATCAGAAGTATTAAAGCGAACCATACCAGTTGCAAGAGGACTAGGTCTTTCGTCAGTTGTACCAACAGGAACAGTGATTGCACCATTTGCTAATACTGTTAATACACCACTATCAGTACCAACGTTTCGAGCATAGACAGATTTCCAATTACTACCAGCGGTAACAATATCACCGTTTGCATCGAGTACTTGACCTTGTCCTATACTATATGTATTCGTATCCTTCGGAACTAAATCTGAAGTAAAGTCAGCTACAACATTAATTGTATCTTGTATCTGATCACCAAGAGTAAGGTTACCAGCAATTGTTACATCACCAGTAAATTCACCATTACCATTGATGTAGAAATCGCTTCCGTCCCAAGTAAAGTCTGAACTATCTTCGAGCTCACCATTTGCACCTACAAATACTACTCGACCTGTTGTAAGATCTTCGACATTAATACTTGGTACAGTAACTTGATCACCACCAAAGCTAGCACCATCTCCAATTGTAAGAGATCCTGAGATAGCAACATTAGCAGTAATATCAAAATCACTACCATCAAAAGTAAGTCCATCACTATCTTCGAGTAGCCCATCGGTACCGACAATAACGACTCGACCTTGAGTAAGGTTCTCAGCTGTTACGGTTGCTGCAGTAGCAGATGCACCGACAGTTAAATCTGTAATGACGTCAAGAGCACCACTTACATTTGCATCACCAGTAACATCAAGTGATGATCCGTCGTATGTAAGTCCAGCACTATCAGTAATTGCACCGTTTGCACCAGCTAATACGACTCGATCGCTCGTGAGATCTGTTACAAATAATGGCCCACCAAAAGTTGAGTGAGCATTGATTGAAAGTGTTTCACCATCGAAAGCAAGACTTGAGTTCGAAGATAGTGCACCAGTTTCAGATACAAATATAATGGTGTTAGCAACCAAGTTACCTACTGATAAGCTATCACCTGATAATCCGCCTGATGTACTAAAGTCACCATCAACCGAGATAACACCAACAACCGTAAGGTTTGTTCCGTCCCAAGAAAGGTTAGCAGTAGCATTCAGTTCGCCACCGGGGCCAGAATATACTATACCGCTAGTAGCTAAATCTTGAACAGCGGCACTGTTAGCAGTAAAGTTATCATAAACATAGAGATCACCTTGGATAACTGTATCATCACCAATGTCTACTGTGCCGGCAATGTCAACAGCACCTGATGCAAAATCAAATACTACAGCATTAGCACCATAGATGAAATTGCCACCTTGATTAATTTGTAATCTTTGTGTTCCACCGGTGAAAAAGTCAAGCTGATCGTTATCGTCGCCTGCTGCGGTCTCAGCACGTATAAACGTATCTTTATCAACGTCTTTTACGCTACCAGCTAGTTCAGACCAGCCTGCACCATCATAACCTTCGAATCGGTCATCCGTAGAGTTATAACGAAGCATCCCTGTGATAGGAGTAGGACGATCAATTGTACCACCAACTGGTATTTTGATTGCGCCGGTTGTATCAATACTAACAACACCTGAATCACTCTTAATTACAGGTGTGAATACTCGGCCCCAGTTCTTTCCTAAAGTACCTAGATCAAATGTATTCGTAACATCAGGAATCAAATCACTAGTAAAGTCAGCTACAACGTTAACTGTATCTACATCTGCATCACCAATACGAAGATTACCACCGAGTGTAAGGTTTCCGTATATGTCTGCATTACCCTCAATAGTAAGAGTATTTGCACTAAACCGTAATCGAGAATCGTCGGTTAACTCACCAGATGCACCAGCTAATACAACTCGATTTGAAGTAAGATCTTCTACATTAACACTTGAGAATGTTGACTGACCTTGTACTTCTAACCCATCAAGGAATACACCGCCGGTAGCAGTAAGATCAGTACCATCAAACGTAAGGTTATTACTATCAACGAGTTCTCCATCAGGACCGACGAATACAACTCGAGTTTCAGTGAGATCATTAACTTGTACACTACCGAACTCAGCAGTGCCGGGAACTTCGAGTATGTCTAAGAATACACCGCCGGTGGCAGTAATACTTGTACCATCAAAGGAGAGATTAGCAGAATTAACGAGCTCGCCATTTGTTCCGGCGTATATGATACGACCTTCGTCAAGATCGACAATGTTAACACTACCGAATGTGGCTTGACCTGAACTTACATCAAGATCATCTAAGAATACACCACCAGTTGCAATTATACTTGTATCGTTAAATGTTAGATTAGCTGAGTCGATTAACTCACCGTTAGCACCGGCATATACAATACGACCTTGTGTGAGATCATTAACATTTAAACTATCAACATTTGTTTGGCCATTTACTTCCAGGCCTGATAAGAATACTCCACCGGCTGCTGTTAATGATGTACCATCGAATGTTAAATTATTACTGTCAATGAGTTCGCCGTTTGCACCTGCATATACAATACGACCATCTGTAAGATCTCGAACATTTAAACTGTCTGTGTCTGTTTGTCCATCAACTTGTAATCCATCAAGGAAGACCCCGCCAGATGCGATAAGCGATGTACCATCGAAGACTAATCCTGAACTATCAATGATAGTGCCATTAGCTCCAGCGAATAGGATACGACCTTCGGTTTTATCTCTTAACACTAATGTGTCACCGGCAATATCACCGATTACATCTAAACCTTGAAGACCTACTAATGTAGTTGTACTTTCACCGAGCGTTAACGAAGTATTACCAATCGTAAAGTCATTAGTAAATATCGTAGTTGAATTAGCAGAAAAATTAAGAGGATTGAAACTCTGGTTAACAAACTGCGTAACATGACCGAACTGGTCTAGCGCAATGTTTTTGGGATAACTGAGATCTGGATTTGATGTACTGACAGCGTTCGAAGTATCAGCGTGACCAATGACTACATTAGCACCCTGTCTAAATTCTGTTTGAGTAAGAATAATCCCATCGGTATTGGAAACCGCAATGACGTATTCACCGATAGTATCAATACCGAGAACAACACTGTCTGGAACGATTTGTGGTTTACGTTCGCCGGGTGCAACTATAGGAGTTCTTGTATCTTCCTTCGGTATGGCCTTTATACTGCGGCCGCCACCGACCTTGACCTTTATGCTCACGAAACCTCCGTAATAGTATCGACTACAATCGCTAAGCCTTCAACTATCTTGGACAATTCTCCTGTTTGCTTTTGCATTATTACATCATATTGATATTTGCCTGGTTTCAAGGCGTCAGTTTGGGCGTCGGTCAAAACTAGAGTGATGTCGTTATTGGCTTTTTCTATCGCGAAGTCCGCGACAGCAGTCGACGAGTATACCTTTCGGATACTGCTATAGAAGTTATAAACGTCAATGGTGGCGTCTTGGTATTCATCACCAGCTTCATTGAACAACTCGATGGCTGTTCTGAAGTCCATTCCTTTGTCTATGTAAATGTTAGCTCTGGATGCCATTATAATGAAACCTTTTATGCTTTTTCTTATTTATTTATTCAATAGGTAGATTGAACGAAGATAGCCGACCTTTTTCCGGTCGGCTTTGTCATAATAATAGCAGGCTAACTAGATTTTACTTTTTAGATCTTCAATTTGTTCTTGTTGTTCTTTAATAGCTTCGATCAATACCGCGACGATGTTAGCGTAAGATACGCTCTTGAACTTCTCATCCGAATCATCTACATGTACTACTTCTGGAAGTATCTTTTCAATCTCTTGAGCAATAACACCGATTGATCGAGTATCTTTACCAATTCTATTAAAGCCTACCCCTCTCATAGCAAGTACTTTATCGAGTGCATTATCGATGGTTTCAACATTTTCTTTAAGACGCTTGTCTGAAGTTGAATTAATATCACCTGCTGCTGTTAAGTCACCGTTAAACGCGTCGAACGTAAATCCGGTCGTTGTAGATGTGTACTCATTTCGTATCTTGAACAGCTTCTGGTGTGTCAAGTCTAACATCAAGTCAGTACCATCACTGTACATGTCAGCTTCACCACTACTTGTACCGAAACTAATTTCAGCATTGTCGTTCATGACAATCTTACCAGTAGTTACTGTATTAGTAGCTGTTCCGTCAAACCCACCACCGCTGCCTGATGGCCAAGAGGTTTCTGTTACACCACCTAGTGTGATACCGCCTTCAACTGTAATGTTTTCAAGTGTTAAAGTATCTACATCGTTAGTATAGAAGAAGTTTTCTTGGCTTCCTGGGTTTGGAGACTTAGTAGCATAGAAAGGCTGAGCTCCAGCACTACCAGAAACCATTGGGATAAACAAGTTAGTTGACTGTAAAGCCGCTGATTGAGTATGAATTGAGCTAACTTCCACAGCAGTAGCATTGTCACCTGCAGGACCTTGAGCACCAAGAGTACCCTGCGCACCCGGTCCACCAGCTTGACCGGCAGTACCTTGAGGTCCAATTGGTCCTTGAACACCCTGGTTACCACCGCCGCCACCGCCGCCAGCTACACCCTGTGGTCCGATTGGTCCTTCTGGTCCAATCTCACCTTCATTACCTTGAACACCTTGGTAACCGCGAGTACCCTGTGTTCCATTTGCTATAGTACCATTATTACCCTGAATACCTTGGATACCACGAGTACCCTGAAGTCCTGAGCCAGGAACACCCTGAACACCTTGAATACCCTGTGGACCACCTGATTCTACACCTGTAGGACCTTGTGGACCCTGCGGACCTTGAACACCTTCGTTATTACTTGCACTACCTTGAACACCTTGGTTACCGCGAGGACCCTGAACACCTTGGATACCTTCGTTACCAGAACCCTGTACACCCTGAGGTCCTTGCATACCTTGGGTACCAGATTCGAATCCACCTTCACCACCTTGAATACCCTGATGTCCCTGTAATCCTTGAACACCCTGAGATCCAGAACCTTGAAGACCTTGTGGGCCTACCGGACCTTGAGTACCACCGGCTCCACCAGTTTGTCCTTGAACACCCTGAATACCTTGTAAGCCTGATTGCTCACCGGATGTACCTTGCATACCTTGAGCGCCACGACCACCTTGTACACCCTGAGATCCTCGTGTACCTTGAGCCGTAAAGGTTGCGGTACCAGTAGAACCCTGAATACCTCGAGCACCCTGTGTGCCAGGATTACCAATTAATCCTAAGTCACCTTGAATACCTTGTATGCCCTGTGATCCTGTGGTTGTTGCATCCTCACCTTGGATACCTTGAACACCTTGGATACCCTGTGTACCAGCGTTAGCAGCACCAGCCTGTCCTTGCTCACCTTGAACACCCTGTACACCTTGTCCGCCAGCAATACCTTGGATGCCAGATCCTGTAGTACCTTGGTTACCCTGTACACCCTGAATGGTTGTGCCACCACCAGTTTGACCTTGGATACCTTGAACACCCTGAGCACCAGTAGTACCTTGAGTACCATCTTCACCAGCATTACCTGGCCCACCGGCTAAACCTTGGTTACCCTGAACACCTTGGATACCTTGAGCACCGCCATCGGCTACACCAGTATCACCTTGAATACCGATCTGACCTTGAACACCTTGAACACCCTGTGGACCAGATCCGCCTGGTTGACCTTCGCCACCAGTACCACCTTGTAGACCAGTTTGTCCTTGAGTTCCTTGTACACCTTGAGTACCCTGAACACCTTGAGTACCACCGCCACTCTCGCCAGCTTCACCCTGAACACCTTGTGGGCCTTGAGGTCCTTGTACACCTTGGATGCCATCATCACCTTTACTACCAATAAAGCCTTGAAGACCTGATGGGCCCTGAGTACCTACTTGACCAGCACCGCCGGTAGTACCTTGAAGACCTTGTGATCCAGTAGCTCCTTGAGCACCTATTGTACCTTGAACACCTTGGGATCCAGTAGATCCTGAACCAGTTGTACCTTGTACACCACCGGGTCCTTGAGCACCTATTGTACCTTGAACACCTTGAGGTCCTTGTCCACCTGTTGGGCCTACATCACCTGTTCTTGCAAAGGTAATAATAACATCTTCACCATTTGCAAAACTTGTTACTGAACCATCTACATAACCACTATCAATATTAAAGTAAGTTGATCCACCAACATCGGTTAATGCTGTAATCGTATAGATGATGAACTGAGCAGGATTATCTGCTTTAGTAACCTTGTAGTGACCTTTGATCGGGCTAGTAGAATCATCAATTGTTTGTAGGAACTGGCTGATATCGATGAAGTTGTCATCGCGATCATCAATGTACATTTGTGTAGCAAGAGTAAAGTTTGCATTGTTAAACCTTAACTTACCAGTGCCCGGATCTTGATCTGCGGTGTTTGTATCGTAAGTGTAATCAAACGTGATACCACCAAACGAACCAGCAGGACCAGGCCCACCTTGAACACCCTGAATACCTTGTGATCCAGAACCAATTGGTCCTTGAATACCTTGGAGACCAAAGTCACCTTGAACACCCTGAATACCTTGGATACCAGGAGGACCAGCAGGAATAAACGTAATAAGTGTATTGTTTCCGTGGGAGCTAGCAACTGTACTCCAGTTAGATGCACTACCTTCTACAAAACTAACATTGAAGTAACCCCAGTTCTTACCAACATCACCCCAAGTCCAATCTGAATAATCGTATACTAAGAAGTGGTGTCCGCCTGGACCTGCATCCCCACCCGCGGGAGCTTGAATAAAGATTTGACCTTTAGTTCCAGTTGGCTTAGCATCTAAGTAATCGAATAGATCTCGAATATTTGTATCGTATAAGTCGTTAGGAGTATCGTCAAGAACCAGTAATGTAGCTAGTTCTGGATTAACATTATTGACTTTCCACTGATAATCGCCTGGATTAGTAGGTGCAAGAGTACTACTATTAAATAGCCACTCGAATGTCAAGCCGCCATATTCGCCTTGTTCGCCTTGAAGACCCTGTAGTCCAGTCGTACCCTGAGTACCGACTGTACCTTGAGCACCTTGTGGTCCTGCGAGAATAAAGCTTACAACCAATGGAACACCATCGATAGAAGCTTGTGTTTGTGCAGATGTACCTGTAGATGTTACGTGTGTAACGTTAAACCAGCCCCAGTTTTTAGAACCGGAATCCCAAGTAAAGTCAGTCCACTCGTAAACATCGTAGAAATTGTTATTGCCTTCTGGTTGAAGCTTAATCCAACCACGTGGCTGTCCGTAAAATGATGTGTCTAAGTAATCATACAGTTCATCAAGTGTACCACCATTCAAAGGTAGATCATCGATAGTAAGCTGAGTTACAGAAGCAGCAATCGCACTATTTGTTTTGACCGTGCTTAGACCAGGATCAGTTTGCGGAGTAGAATTGGTATCGTAATCAAAGCGATAAGAGAGGCCTGAGAACTGAGAAAGACCTTGCAATCCTTGAATACCTTGCAAGCCTTGCATACCCTGTAGACCCTGTGGTCCACGTTGTCCTTGTACACCTTGATTACCCTGTACACCTAATGTACCTTGTGTTCCTTGGGTACCTTGCGTACCTTGAACTGATTCGCCTTGAAGACCTTGGTTACCTTGTACACCTAATGTACCTTGAACACCCTGCGGTCCTTGTGGGCCTTGCAAGCCTTGATTACCTTGCAATCCTTGAAGACCTTGGTTACCCTGTACACCTATTGTACCTTGAACACCTTGTACACCCTGATTACCGCGAGGTCCTTGAATACCTAACGTACCCTGTACACCTTGAGAACCTTGATCACCTGTTCTTACAAATGATACTCGGAAATCTGTACCGTTAGCATAACCTTGACCGGCGCTAAACGAGGTTACATTGATTGTATGATAACCAGATCCTGCATCACCAACAAGAGCACCATCGGTAACTTCAAACATTGCATAGTTATAAACGTTAGCAGCATCAGAAAGTTTAATGTATCCCTTATTGCCAGGGTTAGTTGAAGCATAAAATTCTGCGATAATAGAACTAATTGTTACATCATCAGCATCTTCAACATCAAAGTAAAGTTCAGTAGCATTACCTAAGGTTGCATTATTAGCTCGTAAGCCACCAATGCCTGGATCGCTTGCAGTTGTAACAGTATCATCATAGATGAATCTAAATGTTACTCCGCCGTACTCACCAGTACGTCCTTGTACACCTTGGTTACCCTGTACACCTAATGTACCTTGTGTTCCTTGCGTACCCTGTGGTCCCTGCGTACCTTGCGTACCTTGTGTTCCTTGAGTTCCCTGTGTACCCTGAGGTCCTTGTGGCCCTTGCAAGCCTTGATTACCTTGTATGCCGTAATCACCCTGGATACCTTTCGTTCCCTGAGTTCCTTGCGCGCCCGTTTCACCTGCTTGAGAGAATGAAACAGCGAGTCTTTCGTTTGTATATAGTGCAGGAGTACCTGTACCACCTACATATTCTACATCAAATGTGTGCCAGCTTGAATTATCTACTATATCTGTAATAGCAAATATTGTGAATTCTTCTATATCGTCGACATTAGTAAGCTTAACATAAGCTTTAATCGGATTTTCAACTTCTGCAATTTTATCGAAAAGATGTGCAACGTCTGTATTAGGAACTGCAGCAACGTCGTGAATGTATACTTTATCCACGGCGTTAATAATAGTGTTGTTGAATGCTACATTGGTATTGCCTGGTGAAACGTTAGCAGTAGCAGCAATGAAGTTATATTCAAATGTTACGCCACCATAGAAGCCTGTTGTACCTTGTACACCTTGGAAACCAGTGTCGCCTTGAACACCTTGATTACCTTGTAGACCCTGTGGACCACGACGTCCTTGAATACCTTGGATACCCAAGTCACCCTGAATACCTTTTTGTCCTTGAACACCTTGTGTACCTTGGTTACCCTGTAAGCCTTGGAAACCTCGATCACCCTGAATACCTTGTACGCCCTGAGCTCCTTGGAAACCACGTACACCACGATAGCCTTGAACACCACGGTGACCAGTATCACCTTGTAAACCTTGATTACCCTGTATGCCTTGGAAGCCTTGAACTCCACGGAAGGATCCGATGTTTACCCAATTTACACCATCGTAAATCCAAAGCTCGTCATCGGCTTCGTCAATAACACCTTCACCAATGTTAGCGGCTGGGAATGCAGCATTAAGAGTTGCTTGTGGATCACCACCTGAATCGACATCTGGAACAGAGCCGATAATTGTAAACCCAGGACCGTAACCACCTTGAAGACCTTGGTTGCCTTGAATGCCGTTAGTACCTTGAGTACCTTGTGGACCCGTGCCCAGTGGTAACCAAGCTGAACCATCGGAGTATCGCAATTCGCCGTTATCGGCATATACGATTGCTCCTTCAAATGGCGAAGGGTCTAACTGTATAGGAAAGGCTTGTGGTATGCCGTGTCCGAGCAGCCTTCCTTTTCCTGTTAGTGTGCCGAATCTATTGGCCATTTAGTATTTCTCCGTGATCTTTATACTATATATGTTGTTTACACAACGTCGTCTTCTTCCGACTGTCCAAGGGTGAACGATAGAGTGCTATGAATTGCAAAGTTAACAGAAGCAGAGGCTTGTAGTATATCACCTGTTTTTAAGAACTGACCGTTCAATGGTAGAGCAACTGTGTCATAGCCAGGTACTGGTAAGTTCTTTACAAAGTTAAAGAATACGTTCTCATCAGCTCTATAAACTTCTACGTCTACGTTAACGGTGGTTGCAGTAGTATTGCATAAAAGCAATGGAGAAATAATTTCACCAACGCCCGGCTCAACAGTAGTAGAACCACCAAAGACCAACTCAGGAACCCGATAATTAGGTACATTGATAATTTCTTTGGCGGTAGTTTCAAGTATTAAGTTACTGTATACCGGTTTCGCGTCTGGCGCCTGCGATGTAGTAATTGTGACTGCCATTTTTTGTTATCCTATTCTTTAGATTGATGCTCTACTATTAGATGCACGTCTTGCGAGTTTTCTTACGGATGAAGTAAATGGTCGACCTTCAATTCGACCTGTTCTACCGTTAATTCTTAAACCTCTTGCGAAGTATTGGTTATTCAATTCATCCGCACCTGACCATCGTATACGTCCACCATCTTCACTTAGTACAGAAGCCAACGCCGAGATTGGAAGACCTAAGTTTCTAAAGTTCAGTGGTAGTGCGTTTCTGTTAACACCAGCCGATGCACCGTTAAACTGGTGAGCAATCGATTCAACCAACGATCCAAACGTTAGTGTTTCTGGTCTTAACACGTTATCCTTAATACAATCATTAAATAACTGATTAATCATAACTGTATGCTCAGCATCAGGTGAAAGATTTGCAACGATATAATCTTTCATTCGATCCCAAGCTCCAACGAACGCATCCAATAGATCAGTATTGTTTGCCCCATCCAGAGTCCAATCATTAATATCTGGATTCCAGTAGTATATATTACCCTCATAGAAGCTAGTAGCCAAGTCCGTTGCAACAATATATGCATGGTATGGCTTCTGACCAGTAATTCCTGCCAGTGCAGCAACATCAACTACTGATCCCTTATATTTCAGTCCTGCCCGTGCTGGGTTAAAGACTGGGAATACGTGTGTTCCGTCGTAGTCAAAGAATGCCGCAACATAAGCTCTGGTACGAACACTACTACCGTTATTTTGATAGTAGCCAGTAAGTGATGGTCCACCCGCATTCAAACTCTCAAAGTCAGACTTGATTGCTTTCAGTAAGTTCTTGCCATCACGTCTTGTTAGATTCAAATCAACATAACGGTAAGTAGCATTAACGAACCTGACTGTATCAGCAGCAAGATCGATCTTGTTAAACTCTAAGATTTGCTGGACATCTGCAACATCAGAACTAACCCAATCATAATCTGGCTCTATCTTAACAGGTAAATACTTCGTATCGTTATTTATCTGAGTTTCATAGAAGATATTTGCGAGACCTTCAACCTTAGCGGATTCAACCTCCGTACCAGTTCCACTCTTAACAACCTGGCCAGGATAGTGTCCTAAAACAATATCTTTACAAATTTGACCTAGTTGACGATAAGACTTAGCAGTAGGTATGCGCTGATCTTCTGGGATGCGGTATGTGCTATTCCAGAAGTAGAAGTCTGCATTCCAACGAGATGCTGTATTACCACCGTAGTTCAAGTCATAGCTGAATGCATCGAGTAAGTAACCAGTGTCACGTCGACATTTCGCTCGATTGTAGTCAAGTACATCAAACTCACGACGTAGGAATTCAACCAAGTCATTTGCAAGTTCATATCGGTTACTATCAATCTTAACCGCAGCATCAGTCAAGTCACTTGCTACCCAAGAAGTATCTGGCTCTTCATGTGGTGGTAGGCTCTCAATAGTATCTTGACGTATTGCATCTTCAATATAACCAATCAACTCAGCAGCTCTAGCACCTTCAACCGCTGTTGCAGGATCACCATCAGTATCTTGATAAGGACCAGTGCTAATTGAATCTGCTACCGCGGATACAAAGGTATGAGGTACTTGACCTGTTCCGCCCGTTCCTACATTCATGGTAATAACGTTTCCGTCTACCGCAGTAATTGGACATCCTCTATTTGAGTATGGGTGATGAGACTGTGGTGAAGTATGATTAGCAACTCCACTTCCCATGTCACAACTAAATGTAATTCCATTTAGCTTGAACCAAACTTTATCACCAACATTGAAACTGTTTGAACCGATAGTTGCCGTAAACACACCAGTAGCAGGATCATAAGTTGCATCGGTTGGAGTATAAGTTGTTGCACTTGATACATCAGTTTCTTGAACAACACCATCAAGTAGTGTTGCTAGGTAAGCGTATACATCAGCCGTTTGGATTCGAGTATCTACAGGTAGTACACTGATACCGTTTTCGAAGTAAATCCCAGCAGCCTGTCGAGTAGCAAAGTTACCACCATATTGTACGTCATGTGATACTGCATCGATAAGGTAACCGATGTCTCTGCGACACTTAAACTCGGGGAAACTCAATCCGTTGTAAGTTGTGCTAATGTAACTAATTACTGAATCAGCCATTGTCTTAGCAGAATCTTCGATAAGATCGTTAGAAGCTTTATAGTTTCCAGCGACCCATTCAAGATTAGGTGCAACCGCAGCTGGTATGTTAGCCGTAGAAGGAATAGCATCGTCAACAGTATTTGCTACAATCTCAACAAGTGCTTGTACAGCATGTCCTGTAAGTGGGTTAGCAGCTACTTCCTTAAAGCTTTGAGTATATGGGTTACCTACTGTAGGCTCTACCACAATCTCACGAGTAACATGATTCATTACCTTACCTAAGTGTAGGAAGGCATCTCGAGTTGCTTGTCGTTGATTGAGTGGAAGAACACTTACTGCATTCTCAAAATACAATCCAGAAGCATTAACCGTAGAAGCATTACCACCATATTGAATGTCGTGTGTTACCGCATCAATGATGAATGATAGATCACGTCTACACTTAACTTCATTGTAGCTGAGTGTATTAAAGTAAACAGATAGGTGAGAAAGTACACCGTCCTGAATGGCTTCCTTAGTACCCTCGATCGCCGCATAAGCTGCCTGATATACTACATCATACGTAGATTGGGTGTTCTCGATAGCAACTGGAATTCCCTCAAGACCGTTCTCGCCTACTGCTTCAGTAATAATGTTAATAAGATCTTTTACTTTAGCTGCAACTGCTGGGCTAGCGTTACCAGAATTAAAGTTCTGAGAAACACCATTTCCTGGTGTAGGAGTAACCGGAGTTTCTTGAACGACCAGTTCGGCTACATTAGCAATATGATTAAATGCTGCTGCAGTAGGTTCACGTTGATCTTCAGGAAGTACGCTTACAGCATTCTCAAAGTAGAGAATAGCATTGTTGCGTGAAGCAGTATTACCACCATGTTGAATGTCGAATGATACGGAATCGAGAATGTATCCCAAGTCACGCTCACACTTAGCAACATCGTAAGTAAGTGATCCTCTGTTCTGAGCCAACCAAGCTGTGATTTCTGCCTGTAAGAACTCTTTGTTATTTTGCAATTGGAGTCGAGCATTAAGATGAACAATACTAACCCATTCAGAACCATAGTTGATGTTATCAGCATTACCTGATCCATTACCCATGATATCAATAACTTCATTGAATGCGTCAGTTGTTCGTGTCTTAGCAGTTACATCAGTAACCGCGGCTACCGCGATATCCCGAGCATACTCAATAGCAGATATAGTTTCTGTTAATTGCTCATTGATTACTGCATCAGCGCCAGGTGTACCAATTCGATATGCAAGACCGTTGAAGACCGCATTGAAGTTTGAACCTGTTAGTACATCACGTTTAACAGCGTCAATGATAAGACCTACATCTCGCTTACACTTATCTCCTGGGAATGTGTAATATTCATCATTGAGGTATGCAACAACTTCTTCAACAATAAAGTCCTTATTGCGTTGAATTTGCTTACGAGCAACTGTTCGGTTAGGATCAGCAAGAGGCTTAACTTCAACTGTATCTAGATTGTCGAGATCGTTATCTTCAACAACATCTGAGATGATTGTATATAAGTTACTTACCGCAGTTCCTGTAGCAGCCGTTGTTGCTGTTCCGTCAGTGATCTGATATGGACCTTCACTGATTGAGTCTGCATCAGCTGATACAAATGTATGTGCCTGTTGACCTGAACCACCAGTTCCTACATTCATTGTAATGCTAGTTGAAGTTACCGATTCAATCTTAACTGGTGCATTATAGTAAGGGTGGTGAGCCTGAGGTGAAGTATGGTTAGCAACACCGCTACCCATGTCACAACTAAATGTTACTCCATTTGGCTTCAACCAAACTTCTTTACCCACTGTTAATGAGTGAGCACCAATCTCAGCAGTATAGATTCCAGTTGCTGGATCGTAAGTAGCATTGGTTGGAGTGTATCGTGGGAACAAGCTCGTATGAGCTGTTTCAGTAACGACCTTCTCAGCAACACTAGCTAAATGCTCGAATGCAAGTTTAGTAGGTTCACGTTGCTCAAGAGGTAGAACGTTAGTTGCTTCCCTTAATCCAGAGACCGAAGCTAAATCGTCGAGTACGGCGAACTGGCCAGTAACTGGAATTGGAAGAACGTTAACAACTCGTAATTGCTCGTAAGTAGAACCTTCCTCAAGATCAACTGCAAAGTAGTACTTAGCAGCTTCAATAGTATTCTGGTTTCCACCATATTCGATATCTTTCGAGATCGCATCGGTGATAAGACCAACATCTCGATAGCACTTGTCTTTATTGTATGGAAGGCCTTTATGCTCTTCTCTCAAGTACTTGATTACCGCACCTTGTAATGATTCAGTTACACCATCAATGTCGTTGTAAGCTGAAACCAAAGTAGCATCACCTGGACGATAAGTAACCTGCTGAATCTCAGGTAGGGAGTCAAAGTTCGCTTCTTGAATCATCGTAGCAACTAAGCTGATTGCATCTACTACATCTTTACCGACTGTAAATGTTTCAGCATCTGTTGCTGTACCTGATGGGTAAGTATTATCTTGTGCAGTGGTGTTTCCAGTAATCTCACTGATAGCATTTGGTACCGCACTTACGAAAGTATGAGGTGTTTGACCTGTTCCACCTGTTCCTACATTCATTGTAATTGAAGTAGCGGTCACGGCTGTAATCTCGACCGGAGCTCTCCAATATGGGTGATGTGATTGAGGTGAAGTATGGTTAGCAGGACCGCTTCCCATGTCACACTCAAAAGTTACACCGTTATCAGCCAACCAAACAAAGTCTCCAATGTTTAAGCCGTGAGTTCCGATGATTGCTTCATACACACCAGTAGCAGGATCATAAGTTGCATTAGTAGGACTATACTGAGAACCGAATGTTGGTATTACATCCTCTCCTCTTACAATTTGATCAGCAACCTTAGCAATATGCTCAAATGCTCGAGCAGTAGGTACACGTTGATCTTCAGGTAAGACCGCAACTGCATTGCTGTAGTAGAGTCGAGCATTATTAATAGATGCTGTATTACCACCGAACTGAACATCAAAGGATGCTGAATCGATGATGTAACCAAGATCACGTTCACACTTAGCAACATCGTAAGTGAGAGCCGGATAGTTAGCAGCTAACCAAGAAGTAATTTCTGCCTGGAGGAATGCCTTATTTGCTTGTAAAGCTTGTTGAGCTTCGACATGAGCAGTACTTAAACCGGCTGTTCCGAATACGATAGGATCTGCATTTGCTTGACCATTTTGTAGAACATCTACAATTTCATTGAATGCAGAGGTTGATCTAGCCAGTGCTGTACCAGATAAGTAGTTTGCAGTTTCATCTCTTACAAATTCAATAGCAGCAACAGTCTGAGTGAGCTGATCAGAAATAACCATGTCACCGCTAGTTGTACCTGCACGATATGCTAATCCAGCAAATACCGAACTGAAGTTGCTACCAGTAAGAATGTCATGTCGTACTGAGTTGAGAATGATTCCAGTATCTCTTGAACACTTATCACCATCGAATACAAAGTATTGTGTATCGAGGTAAGCCATTACTTCATTTTGTAAGAATGACCTATTTGCTTGTAGTTGTTCCCGAGCAAGTTGACCTTGTGAAAGGTGAGTTGTCTTAGCAACAGCCTGATTAGTAGCACTTACAAATGTATGAGTACCACCAGCACCCACACCGGAATTAACTGTAATATCATCCCCAGCAACAGCAGTTACTAGCATCGGTTCATTATAGTTTCCATCACCTTTGCGTGGGTATGAGTGCTCAGTAGCATCACTATCTTGAGAACATGTAAATGTAAAGCTGTAAGGAGCAAACTCAATGTAATCACCAAGTGCAATATCATGTCCTGGGATTGTTACAACACTCTCACCAGTAACAGGATCGTAAGTTGCAGTTGTAGGTGTGTAGTAGCTCAAGTAACGTGATGGATCAGTCCATACAACAGGATCTCCATCAATTGCGCCTACATGAGCATAAGCAAATGTATGAGTACCACCTGTTCCTGCACCAATATTACAAGTAATAGTAGTTGCGGTTACTGCGGTGAGTTTAACCGGCTTGCGATAGTAAGGATGGTGTGCTTGAGGAGCAGCATGTTCTGTAACATCTCCATCGAGATCACAAGTAAACACAACCGAATTTGGTTTGATTTCAATGTAATCGCCGGCTGATAAATTATGTTGTCCGATAGTTGCTTCAAATATACCAGTAGCAGGATCGTAAGTCGCAGTTGAAGGAGTATAGCTACCTTCATAAGTTCCAGACTTAACACAATCAGTAGTTGAACTTACCCATGTATGAGCAGTACCATTTAAGTAACCACCAACATTGACTGTAATCGATGTCGCTGTTACGGTGTTGATTGTTACCGGAGTTCGATATGCAGGATCACCTTTACGTGGATAAGCATGATTTGTTGTATTACCATCAAGAGCACATGTAAATACTATACTCTCATCATCCAGTAAAACGGTAGCACCTTCTTGTAAATCGTGAGCACCGATAGCAAGATCTAATACACCAGTAGTAGGATCGTAAGTTGTACCTGCACCTGGTGTGTAGCTCTTACCATTGTTATTTAAAATGTCGATGATTTGATCAAATGCCGCATCTGTTCTGTGACGAGATGGAGCATCAGTTGCCGCAGCACTAACAAGACCTTTCAGATGGGTCATTGCTCCGACTGTTTCAACGAGCTGGTCTCTTACAACAGTTTCTGCACCTTGAGTTCCTTGACGATAAGCAACACCAGTTTGAATTGAGTTAAAGTTCGAACCAGTAATGAGATCTCGCTCAACCGCAGGAAGAATATATTCAAGTACATCACGAGAACATTTTTCAGAATCGTAACGGAAGTAGTTATCGTCAATGTAGCCTAGAGTCTGATCTTGAATAAACTCGCGGTTAGCTTGTATTTGCTTACGAGCATTACGATTATCAACTGGGATATTCGTATCATCAGACCATGTAATCTCTGAGCCCATTTCAATAACTGAATTTGGAAGAGCGCTTACAAATGTATGTATGCCAGTGTAGAATGATCTTCCTACATTAGTCGTAATGGTAGTTGCAGTGACATCAAGAATCTCAATTGGACTCTTAAACACTGGATCAGTAGGACGTGGGTGTGAGATATTAATCACATTCCCATCAGTTCCACAACTGAATGTAATACCACCCTCAGAGACCAGGACCTTGCGTCCAGGTGTTAATGAGTGAGCACCAATAGTTACTACCATTATTCCAGTAGTAGGATCGTATGTGGCGTTAGTAGGCGTATAGGTTGTTCCACGATAATCGAGAATGTCAACAATCTCGTCCATAGCTGCATCTACTCGAGAAGTAGCAATATATGAATCACCATCAATTAACGCATTGGTTTGATCTTTAAGTCTACGGTAAGCTGCAACAGTTTCATTTCGTTGTTGACCTACAACCTTCTCAGCAGACTTCATAAAGTATGCACCACCTGCTCTTACAGCATTATAGTTGGTGTCGAGAAGCATGTCATATTTAGCTGCAGGAAGAATATACTCGGTCGTATCTCGCTTACACTTAACGCTGTCGTAAGCAAAGAACTCGTCGTTGTTATCAATCCAATCAAGTAATTCGTCTTGAATGAATGATCTGTTATCTTGTAACACTTCCCGAGCTGAGGTATACTTAGCATTTCCAGTATCAGTGAATATGATTGGATTCATATTCTCTTCGCCAAACTCTACTACATTGTAAAGTTCTTGGAAAGAAGTATTTGCACGATCAATAACATCACCATCGAATAAAGATTCGATTCGTGATTGTAGATATTGGTTAGCACCCAGTGTTGCTTCAAGCTGTTCGCCAACAACCTTACTTGAAATCGGTGAACGATAAGAAATACCGGCTAAACGTCCCCAGTAGTTCGTATCAAGTGTAATGTCGTATGCTGAGTTGTCGATGATAATCTTGGAATCTCGCTCACACTTATCAGCATCATAACCTGTATAACCCAATCCGCCGTCTGAAGTATTTGCGGTAAGGTGACCAATCATGTCTTCGATAATCAGATCACTGTTGTCAGTTAATACTGAAGCAAATACAGTATTACCGAAGAGGTTATCACCATTTGGATCAGGATCTTTTGGAGCAAAGATTTCAGTAGTACCTTTTGCTCGCATTGAGATGTCACCGAACTGAGTACCTGAGTTGTTCAATGTCATTTGTCCACCGTTCAAGGCGTAGAATGCAACTCGTACAAAGATCGATAGAGAACCAATACCGTTTACACCAGCACCATCCCGTGCTACATAACCGATACCATTTTGAGAACGTGGTGTGAAACCAAAACATAGTACATATGTGTAGAGAGAGTCTGGATCAAGAACTCGTCGATCTGCCAACATACAACCACCACCACGACCAACTAATGGGTTGGGGAAGTTGTCAATACCGATGCTTTCAATAACACCTACACCACCACTTTCTGATCGAACAGTATCACCAACCGCATAACCCCTTCCGTTCTTCAAGTTACGAACGAAGATTTTACGATTAGTTGCAAGATCTGGAGTAAGTGCAGGTAATGACCCATCACCTGAAGGATCTAAGTCTCGAGTATCATCCCAAGAGATATAACCTTTTGCACCACTACTGAAAGTGATTTCGTCATCCATCAAGAATTGGCCAGTGTAGCCTACTTCAAGAATAAATTCTCGACCCAAGTCAAGAACGTTACCCTTTGTGTTGAAAGGCTGCAATGGCGGTTCTACATCTTCTCGTAAGAAGTTCGAAAGCTGAGATGAATCTCGAATGTATGGAGATCGGAGTAGTTTAGCACCTGGTCGATAAGCAACAGCGAATCCACCTTCTGGGAAGTCAAAGTTATCTACTTTCCAGTTCTGATATGCAAAGCCCTGAACATAACAACCAGAACCAACCAATACCGCGTTGTTGTTTTCGTATCCTGGCAGTGCTTCAATAACCGTAGCATACTGACCAGCGGTTGATGTCATTGCACAATCATCTGGTAGTGCGATATTACCTTTCGTGTAATATGTACCTGGCCCACATGAAATATGAATCGCGTTGTTAATTGCGTTACGATTCGCATCACCGCCGGCCTTTTCAATTGCAAGCTCAGAAGCTCGCTCAAGTGTTTGAATAGGCTCAAGCATGGTGCCTGGGTTTGAATCATCACCTTTAACAGGATCAACGTGTACTTTAAGATCAGTAGCAGTTGTCTTAGATATTTCTCTAAAGAATTGACCGTAAGTAATCTTTTCTGTTTCGCCAGTCTTTTCGTTCTTTAAAGCGAACCAGCTATTCTCGTCAATAGAAGGCTCAAAGTCATTTTCAATCTCCATGTCAAAGTCGACAAGTTTAGATTGATCAATTACACCATCTTTAAACGTTGACTTAGTTACATCACCATCGTCAAACGTTGACTTGGTCTGACCGAAGCCGGTGGCTGTTGAACTCGTAATTGTCATGTTCTCAGCAACTACATTAGCCATAGTTCCTGTAAATGACGAATCCACAATCACAGAATCTTGAATTACACCTTGGTCAATAGTTGTATTTGTAAATACATTATTGTTACCAGTTCCATCTGAGAAATCAGAAGAAGTAATTGCTAGATTATTTGCTGTGCTGTCGTTGAGCTCAGATCCAGTGAATACGTTATTAGCACCTGTACCATCAGAGAAGTCTGAATTGACGAGGTCTACATTATCACCAGTTGAATTTGTAAGTGCACCGTTATCGAACGTAGAAGCAGTTATCGTGATGTTGTTTGCAGTACTATTACTTACTGCACCATCAGCGAAGGTAGACGAAGTAATTCCTACGTTGTTTGCGGTTGAATCAGCAATAGTTCCATCAGTAAATGATGAATTCGTCATCGTTACGTTATTAGCTGTCGAATCGTTAACAGCACCATCCGTAAACGTAGATGAGGTAATTGCTACATTATTTGCAGTTGAATCGGTGATTGTAGAATCATCGATGGTAGAATTTGTAAGTACTACATTATTACCAGTACCTTCATTAAATTCTGAATTTGTTATAACGACGTTGTTTGCAGTACTGTCATTGAGTTCTGAACTTGTAAGTACAACGTTATTACCAGTTGAATCGAATATCTCGCCATCTGTAAATGTAGATGAGGTAATTGCTACGTTATTAGCTGTACTATCATTAAGTCGAGAATCTGTAAAGGTGTTATTAGCGCCGGTACCATCAGAGAAGTCAGAACGAACAATCTCGAGGTTGTCACCGGTAGAATTAGTAAGTTGACCGTCGTCAAACAAGGTTCTGATAATCTCAGAATCTTCCATGTTTGAATTGTCGATAATAACATTATCAAGACGAGAGTCAGACATGACAACACCGGAGATCGTTCCTCCGGTAATCGTAATTCTATCAAAAATTTCATACTGAATAGCTTGAACAAGCTCTTTACGAGTGATGTTGCTCGTTCCATCATCACCCTGTACTAGGTTGACGATGACAAACAGATCTTCTGACCTAGTATTAGCACCGGTTATCGGAGGTAATTCTGAAATCTTTGACATCTAGTCTTTCCCTTTTTACTTTATATTTATAAGAACAATACGAGACTATTTAGCCAGCTGGCTTTCAAGATCATCTACCTTTACTTTCAATTCCTTAATCGCCTCTAATAAAAGAGGAATGATGTTATCATATCTTACTGCTTTGTAAGTTTCATTATCGACTTCATGATCAAATACTACTTCTGGTAAAACTTTCTCGATCTCTTGTGCAACCACTCCTGAAACTCTTTCATCGGGATCATTCTTATAGTTGAACGTATAACCATTAACTTGCGTAACTTTATCCAAAGCATTGTTAATGATTTCTAAATTTTCTTTTAAAGCGATATCAGAACTACTATATTTAGTAATTACGTTACCTGTTGCTCTCAGATCAGTTACTTGTAAGTTTCCACCAACACGTACATCCGCTGTTACAACGTTTAATACTGTTCCCGACGACTTATTCAATGTAAGTTCGCCGGTGAATGTAAGATCACCTGACGCAGTATCATCAGCATCAGATCTTAAAAATGAGCCTGGAGCAATACCACCCAGTGTATCTGCATTACCGCCACCGCTTGAACCAACATCAACGCCTGGTGCCCACTCGCCTGCAGTTTGACTCCACTTTAATACTTCACCATCAGCCGGTGCGGTTGAAGAAACATCAGTTAAGTCAGCTAAAGCTGCGGTTGCTGAAACACCAGTTAATTGAGAACCATCACCGATAAAATTAACCGCGGTAACATCACCACCTGCTGTAATATCTTCAACCGCTGCAATATTAGGAACGGTTAGTGTTCCTGCAGTACTTAAAAGAAACTTCTTAGGATCTACACCGGTGTTGATCATGAAGTCGGTACCGTTTAGGCCGACGTCCCATGAAAGCGCAGTATCAGTATATCGTGTTTGAGCACCAGATGCTTGACTAAACGTTGCTACTACTGCTGATGCACCGGATACTTCAATTGGAGTAGAAAATGCAACCGGATTGCTTGGAGTAAGAGAAGCAATACTATCAGCATTGAGTACCGTAGATGCAATCAAAGTAGTAGCTGCAAAGTTACCATTGATTGTAGCATTACCCGTTGTCGTGTCACCTGCTGGAGTACCATTCGATACAGTCACAGCGTCACTCGCGAAGATGCTGACCATTTCATTGGTCTTAAGAAGCCAATCTTCAAACGTCTGAGTCGTGTTAATTGTCGTTATGGTTTTTGCCATTTTATTTACTTTCCAAGTTTTCGATTCTTTCGTAAAGAGCAGCTATGGTTGCCTTGATATCCGTAATATCATCATATAGTGCATCGACTTTGCGATAGTACTTTCGCTCTATCTTATATTTATTTAGAGCTTCGGCGTCCATATTAAGAACTGCACCTGTCTTTGGATCTTTTGTTGCTCGGTTCATAATTCGTGGCTCCAGATTAGGTCAACGCTATAGCCCTATAATCTCTCAAAGTAGGAGCATTATGTATATTGGGTGATAGCATATCGATTCGGATCGCGAATTTTCTAAATGTTGAGAAGGTACCGGCTGGGCTAGTATAAGTTAAAGCCCCATCTACATCTTTATCGGCCGCTGCTACTCGATATTTAAATTCGCGATAATCGCGTTGGTTTATATTAGAAGAGTACGTATTAACACCTTCAAATAGTTCTAACTCAACCCAATCGATTTCTCTAGGATTTGAACCATCGAATACATTGTGTGGTCGTACATATACTTTGATATCAGTACCAGTTGGTCGATAACCTGTAACCAAGACGTGAATGTCTTCAGCATCAAGATCAACACTGAGTTCTATCTGACTCGAAATATACTTCGAAGTTGTTGCTGGTGTATCAGTTACTTTATATTGATAAGCAAAGAGCTTAGAAATTTCAATATCAATAAATGGTGTAGATGTTACATTAGCATTGTTTTCAAGATCAATTACGAAATCAAATGATTTAGCACCACTAGGATCGTTACTCTTACTGTGAACGATTAGACCTTTGTTGCCAAATGTATTATTATCACTGAACTTTAAGCCGGTGGAGTAACTTGCGTTGGGTAAACCGGCAGGAACAAATGTACCTGTTAAATTCGTTGTTGAAACAGAATCGTCTGTCTTACCAATCATAGGTTGGATATAGCTGAGGTTAATATCGTCAACCGTAACGATGTCAGCAGACTTCTCACTATCTAGACCAACAATAGGTGATCCAGCAGTAAATGTTCTACCGACTCGTGCTGAACTTCGCTCGAGGTAAAGTTCAGATCGGTCAAGTCGATTATGATAAACCATGTGGCCAATAACGACTGGTGTACCTGTTCCATTTGCAATCGCATATGAAGCCGGCTTATTCAATGTAATCTGAGTTGTTGAGTCAACACTTACAACACTGAATATGTCTGTCTTAGGAGTTACGCCTGATGTAGTTACTTTAATAAAGTCACCTACCGCATAAGTCTGATCAAGAGCTGTACCTGTTAGTATTGCTGTGCCGTTGGCTACACTGACTGTTGCTTGAGTGCCACCTTGTAATGCTTTTTCTTGGTAGATCAATTCACCAGCACTATAGTTACCACCAGTAAGATTATCAATCGTAAAGAATTCGCAATCATTATGAGTCAGTGTTATTGAACCTGAACTTTGATTAAAGTTATGACGTCGTAGTACAAACTTAAGATCTTCGTCTTGGTATGACTTCCAAGCTGAGTTGTTAGTAGAACTAAATAGTACACCATCACCCCAGTCTTGTACAACAGCAGCACCTTGAGTGTCTCCAGGTGTAAGGTCAACTTGACCAATCTGTGAAATATAAACTAAGTAGTTAGGATCGTTTGCATCAGGCTGTAATACTACACAGTATTCTTTTTCTACATCCAATCTTACAGGAGCATCAAAAGCAAATGTAGTTGCTATTGAAGCATCATCAGATACATTAGCAGAAGTTAATGCACCTGCTTTCTTATATGATCTTGAGAAAGGAATGATTTGATTTGAAGGATAGCCGTTAACAACTTCTCGTATTTGTAATTGAATGCCATTCTCTTCACTTACTCGCTTGAAGAAAACGTCAACTTCAGATAAGAATACACTGTTACTTCCTTGTCCCATACCTTTCTTAATAAAGAATGTCTGAGCAATTGGATCGCGTCCACGTGGCCTACGAACAACATTACGAGTTGTAGTCGTTACGTTAACATCAAACTCTGGCATCCGTGTAGTTGCAGTAAGTGATGTACGCTCAACACTAAAGTTATATGCTCGGTATGTAATGAATCCTTGAGATGTCGCTGCAGCTTCGATACTTGAATATACATCAACGTCAGCAATTTCAAGTACACGATCACCCACAAAGAATGATTCTTCAGGAATAGCAAATACTGCTCGTATTACACCATTAGCATCAGAGGTAATAGCTGCTCCAAACTCTCCACCACGTTCGATACCATCGACAGTATCAGAAGCGGTACCAGCACAAACATTAGCATCAATTGATTGCTTATCAAAGTAGAAGTAATGTCTTTGATTAGGACGTAGACCAGACATGTAGACCTTGATGTCACGTGCCGCAATAAATGGCTGGAACTGCATGTTAGTTATGAAATCACCAACAAACTGTTGAGACATCGTGCCTTGATCTGGTAAGATGCTTATTTCACGTGTAGTCGTTGTAATTGTATCAGTTAGTGTACCACCAGGCCTTCGTATCCAACGTCTAGCTGCTCTAGAAGCTTCCATATCAAAGTTATCAGCAAAGAAATTACCAGTACGTGTAGTTGTTTGAGTGTCAGTCAATGGAATAAATTCTTGTAAGTTCTCGACTAATTCGGTAAAGGCTTCGGTCATATCGAAGTCGATAGTTACTGGATTCGTAGTTGTGTCATAAGCAACATCATAAGGAGGAGAAATAAATCCTTGCCCTGTATATTGATAGAAGTTACTTACACAGTTACGGAATCCTGTTGCAGCCTCTTGAGAAATAATTTCAACGTTACTATCTCGACCTAATGTACCGACCTTTGCGTCGGTGGTAGAAGGGAATAGTGTTGCCGCTGAGCTACTCTTAAACTTAAGATCAATTGGGAATGTCTTAACCGCAGGTTGTAGAATTTTTTGAGCGTGCGGTATTGAAGCACTAAACATAGGATCTTTAATGTTTGATAAACTAAAGTCATTAAATGGATCAACTACAAAACCATTCTTAAATCGTGATAAACCATTTTCATCAAGTATCGTAAGATTTTCAGTTGCTTGCTCAAGTTGATTCAACGAGATATAATAAGACATGTTATTAATTTTTCTCTCAAGAGAATGCATGTCTTTCATTGTATAGGCTGTAGCACCAACTGCCATTGATGTAACCGCATAAGGAAGTTTGTTTTGTGCATTGGCTGATCGTGTAGATAAGACAGGATAGCCTGGAATAGTAACTTGTGCGATTGCAAATTGATCTCTACCGACTTTAGCAGGAGCAGGGTATGATTGTTCTTTACCTTTCAGTATATTAATCTCACCATAAGAATCAACAACAATCGTGTCGACTCGTGACAAGTAATATTCAATATCAGATGTCACTGACCCGTTGATTGCAGGTATTAAAGGTGCTCCGAAGTTTGTAAAGAATGGAACCGCACCACCTACTGGGTAAGTAGTAGGATCAATTACTGGAGAACCACCGGGTGTATTGTAATCATAATCAGCTAAACCGATCTTATTACAATATGGACGGAAGTCAAATGATTCTCTTAAGTTATATGTAAGCCCCGAATCTGATGTGTAAGCTGGAATATCAGATGGATCAAGTGTAGCAGGATAACTATTAATCGTAAAGAAGTATTCTCCAGTTGAATTATCTAATTGGAAAACTTTCAATTGAATAGTTAAACGACCTGTTGGACGAGGCCGACCAGGAATATACTCCATGAAAGAAAGATCATAGTGAGTATCTTTTTGGTTCGGAACAAGTCTAAAGCTATTCGTAAAATCAACACCAGCATTATCGACAATGCTAGTAATCTTAAATACGTCTGGGAAACCGAGGTTATATTGGTCTACAGCGAGATCATAGTCAAGCCTGATGTATGGCTCTTTAACGACCTTATTATAAGGCTCGATGCCACTCACAGAACCAATCATGCGTTTGTTATAGTATACAGTTACGTTAGGATCGGATGATGCAGAAGGATCGAGATTAATCGTAAGAACACTATTATTAACATCGGTAGCTGTACTGAGTACTGGAATATAGTTGCTGTTACTATCAATAACTAGCACATCATTATTATCAACAACAAAGTCTTCATCAGCATTTGCATTGATAGTAATAACATTACCTGTTTGAGTTGCCGAAGCATCTTCAACACGGACTGGAATCAGCGTATCAGAAGTATTGAATAGGCTGCGCAATCCGGTATTAAAAACGAGCGGCTTTTTAGAAGCTTCTAAGACTCGATTTTTTACTTTTACATAACCTGAAGAGTAAGCGAGTCGAGCAATTTCTGATACAGACCCAACCATTACGAGGTTTGTAATGTATACTCGATCAGGAGTTACATTCACGACTAAGGCAGAACCGAGTGACGAACCTGAAGAATCTTGTACATCACATTGTGTAAGATTAACACTTAACTTACCTTGCCACCCATTACCGGAAGAATTATCGACTTCAAGATAGTTGCCGTAATCCATTGAAACTGCTTGTGCATTTATAGTTTCAGTTGTTGAGATCTGATCGATCTTAAACGCTCGTTCTGCGTTATTTTCAACACGATAACCTTTTACATAAGCGCAACCAGTTCCTAATAGAACGTTAACGTGACTATCACCATTTTCGTCTACTAAGTCATCACTGATAACGCTAAAGTTATCTAAAACGTAATTTCCTGACTCTTCATAAGTTCTGCGTGCAAGCTCCTCACCGAGTACATTATATTGTGAAACGTCTCTAACCGTAATTGCGTTTCCGTTTTGGTATCGTACTAGTGTAAAGAAATTAGGATCATTACTAGCGGTGGTTGTATCAATAACAACGAGTTCGGGTATAAGTCTAAGACGATCTGCACCTGGAGCGTTTTCGTTTAACGATCCGTTTGCATTATCATATAGACTCGAATCTTGTAGTGTATTTACGAATGCTTCATTTACTCTAAAACCTACCGAAACATTATTAGGTAAGAGATCATACTTTGAAACAATCAATGTTTGAGATGTAGCGAAAAGGAAATGCCCTTTCTGGAATATTACACCTGGTGCCGATTGGATACCAAAAGTTTTACCAACGTGAGGTGTGTTGACTTTATCCCAAACAAAAAGATCTGTAATTTGTTGTGGCTCATCAGCGAAAAGTTGTGTAGTTGTACCACGCTTATATCTCTTACGAGTAATAGTCAGTGGCTCACCTAATGCAAACTGTGTATCACCATTTGTACCGGTATTCTTATAATCAATAAAGAATGTACGTAGATTAGGAACATCGAGTTTGTTACCTTGAGCGGCTGAAATAATATCAGCTCGTAGACCGGTGTTAGATCCAGTTAACTCGAAGATTTCGTCGATTTCAATTTCGTTACCTGTACCATCGTCTGCGGTAATGACACGACTAACATAATTTTCTACATTAAGAGTTGTTGACGGGCCTTCAGCAGTAAGGTATGCTGTGTCGGTTAACTTTACGAACTCCAATCCATTTAGATTTGTAAAGTTACAGCCTTTAATAATGCTGCCTTCTTTAAAAATGTTATCGCCGAATTGTTCGACCTGATTTTGCAGCATTGTTTGGAGCTGAGTAAGCTCCCTTGCTTGTACAGCAAAACCGGGCTTAAACAACACACGATAGTATTGTTTTTCAGAATCGAAATCGTCGAAGTACGGCGCTAAACTGAGATCTTTATTAATAGGCATCTTTTATCATATTCCTTTAATATTCCAGTACAAACTTAAATTCTTCTCTCGAGTTATCTGTTCGAGGTAGTGGGAAGAAGTTCTCCATAAAGTAAACTTCACCGGATCTTTGAGTGTACGGAGACATTGTTACGTTACTTGCTACTGGACTATTTATAGTAATTGTTTGGCCGGTCTCGTTTCTGAGCGGCAATGTAAGGTCGAGAGAAACATCTCCCTGACCAGTTGCTGAATTGTTTCGATAAGGTCCCATGTATTCACATAGGTAAAATGTGTTTGTTGTAACATCGACTTCATGTACAAAGCCTGAGAATACAACATCATTATCAGCATTTACTTGAGTTAATGTTGCGTTTGTTGTTACATTACCAATGTCACTTGTAGTAATTGCAATACGATTATCAAAAATGACTGGATTGGCTATATTAAAATTAGGATTGCGAATTAATCCAACCGCTCCGTAAGTATTACTATCACCAATTTGAGTATTATCATCTGCAGTAATATAAGCATACATTGAGAAGTTACGACATCGAAGTTCATCAATGATATTAAAACCGTGGCCACCCGGAGGAGATATGCGAGCTCTTAAAGAAGCACGTACAACAGTCGAGTTAGGATCATCAGGATCAAAGTCAAACTGAGGATCGACAACTGTAACAATCGCATTACTATATCCGATACCAGGCTCGAGCAAGTCAACCGAATCAATTCGACCATCGACAATATTAGGAACACCTACCGCTGTATAATTAGGATTCGTTGTACTAATACCGTCTCCTTGAATTAATACTTTAGGGACAATACGTATGCTAGCGTTTGTAGTAACACCGGCTGTAACAGGATCAGCATCACCTGATACTAATTCTTGTCCTACACGAACTGTTGCAACACCAGTGTTTGGCTCATAAGAATAATCAAACACTTCGAATATATGTGATACACCATTTGGATTCGTAGAATATAAGAATTGGCCAGAGTAGTAATCATCTCGTGGACTCCAGCCTGGGCCTGGATCAATATTCATAATACCAGTAACATCTGCACTATCAATAAGTGAGCCTGTTACGACTTGGTATCCTTGGTTATCATCTCGGTTATCAACAACAATATCTGAAATTGAACCTTTATCCGTTGGAACAGGATCGCTATCAAGTAAACCTAGAATAGGAATATAACCTACCGCTGCATAAGCTTCAAATTGTAATGAAGTCAAACGATACATATATTTCCAAACATACCCATCGGCTGTTTCGTATCTTTGATTAATAACCGCAGCATCGTAATTAGGTGGGTTACTAGTTACTCCATTGTTGTTATTGCGTAAGCACTTATAAACTCGATAGTCACCTGTATCATTATCGTTGGGTCCAACAACTGCATAAAAGTTTTGTCCGGTTAAATCAACCTTATCATCATACTCAGTATAAGTGTTGCCTACCTGCCATGGATAATATTTAATAGCATAATGAATATCATTAGGATTAACGCGCTTTCCAAACAATATCTTTTCAAGAAACTGGTTCTTAGAATATAGTGTATCAGCAGGATCAAACGTTCCAATGGAAGACACGACTAAGTAGTACGCATCACTAGCTAAGCTATCGATGAATAATCGAGTTGAATCACTTTTGAAACTCGTAGTTAAAATTTCTGGCATATCAGAAGTCGCTTGTATTGATGTTGTTTTGTTTATTTATTAACATGTCTTAAGCCTCGAGTTTTATCTTTTGTCGAGGGAAGACACGCCCTGAAGTAGGTCTTCGTCCTTCAGTAATCGTTTGGCCTCGAGCTATATACTTACCTGTGCCTAGACGAACTGAGTATGGAACATTGACTCGTAAATTTGGTGTACCTGCTAAATCACTCAAGTCAGTACCGCCATTATAGGTGCCGGCATCAGGAATACGGAATACATCAGAAGACGAATATAAACGTGTTGAAGCAAAGTTTGTTGGACTGGGTGTATTCCACCACTCATCAACTAAGTTTTCGCTTTCAAGAACAGGTGAAGCATTCGCTTGCATTATACTTTTAAGATCGGCAATGCTCGGATAGACTCCGCGCTTAGTGTAATAATCATCAATGAATAAGGATGCACAACCTGCCGCTTGAGGAGCTGCACAACTTGTTCCACTAAAGAATGCCCATTGTCCGTCTGGGAAAGTAGTGCCTGGGTAACACGTATAAGTATAAGCTCCCATTCCACTTAGATCGATACCGCTTCCTCGAGAACTATAATCATCGAGTAATGGATTCGCTGTACTATGTTGACTAGCTGCTATAGTAAAATCATTAACATCACCTTCGCTATAATTACCATTTGGATAGCGAGTGACTGCCGAAGACAACGTGGATCCTGAAGTAATATCGTATATCATAGTAAGACCATTTAGACCACGGCCTAGATCAATAAGAGTTGAACCACTCTTAATTCGTATTTCAGCTTTATAACTAGGAGTGCCTACAGACGAGAATACGTTACTATAATTACCTGCACTCTTGAAATGATACATTCCACCTTCTGTATTCATTGTCGCATTGACTGTATCGAGTGAAGTGGAACGAAGCCGGGAACTAGTAACGCCGTTCAGTCCCCAAACAATACACCATTTGTCTGTGTTGTCAGCAGGATCTTCAATAACTCTTGGCCACATACCGTTGTTGACGAAAGGTGTAAAGTCACTAAACCAATCTGTCGTTGACATAGGAGATACTACGATACCGCCCGTCATAGCTGCATGTATTGTGCATACGTAAGATGTTCCTGAACCTGAGGTAGCAACCCATGAAAGGTTCGCCGTTCCTGCACCAGTTACACCAGAAACCGCTATACCACTTCTTCGTATTTCTACTGGATGGCTTCCGTGAGCATTATTCGTAATGTTAATTGTGTCGCCGGGCTTGACCGTTAACGATCTATTCGCTACTGGGATGTTTGCTGCAGCACCTTTATAAGCTCGATCTTCACCAGTGACGTTATACTCGGAAGAACCTGAAGCATCGAGTGTAATGTTAAATGTTTGTGGATACGGATTGTCGCCTTGATTAATTGTAGTAGGATTATCATCTGCGTCATATATTGTTATAGATTCAATGTCATCAATAGGAATTGCATCAGTAAGTTCTGTTGTTGTATAACCCCATGCACCAGTAACTATAGTTGCGTTACGAACACCTGTTACTGGATTGACTGGTTTTGTTTTATGAAATTCTATAACAGCGTTATATGTGTCAGCTACTGATTCAAGATAAATTACACGAAGACTCGAAGCATTAGACCATCCACAGAATGTGCCAGCGCAAGCACTGAGTACTCCTATTGCATGAGACGAAAAGAGATCAGCTCCACCTGTAAGTTGATCATTATCAACTAATCCATTATCATAGTTAGACCAATCAGTACGT
>Ga0187219_1000105_pt1 | contig 33834 bp, 30 predicted proteins | sample 13SPOviralmetaG_FD_130162 | JGI IMG/M metagenome (GOLD analysis project Ga0187219, IMG submission 130162) | Marine viral communities from the oligotrophic San Pedro Time Series (SPOT) site, San Pedro Channel, CA, USA - 13 SPOT_SRF_2010-07-21... | ecosystem: Environmental > Aquatic > Marine >... | reverse complement strand
CCAAACCAGATCAACGCTCTAATCAGCTTCCGATATAACATAGGTAATATAGGTGAGTTGACCGCAGGCGGGACCCGAAGCGACGCTGAGATCGCTAAGATGATGCCTCTCTACCATAACGTCACGGTTGATGGCGTAAAGAAGAAGAACGCTGGCCTAGTTAAAAGGCGTAATCAAGAGACGGCCTTGTTCAAACAAGGGATGAAAGAGAAGTCGGGCGTAAAGGTGATAAGGGGGAAATGAAAAAGAAAAGCAAATCTAGAGTGAACGAGGCAGGCAACTATACGAAGCCTGAGATGAGGAAGCGTCTATTTAGAGCAATCAAAGCGGGGACCAAAGGTGGTAAAGCAGGTCAATGGTCCGCACGAAAAGCACAACTGCTAGCAGCAAGATACAAAAAAGCCGGAGGAGGCTACCGAAACTAATGAAAAAACAAGACTTCAAACCACACATGATGTATGACAAGAATGGTAAAGGTTTTATGGCTGAAACCTATGAACAACATTTAGCAATGTCTAAAAAAGGATATAGCCACACTAAGCCGTCTACCAAGAAGAAGGTCAACAAGATTATCCGTAAACGGTCTAAACCTCAATCTGGTTACAATGCCTAAGAAAGCTCCACAGAAATCTCTGGACAACTGGACGAGAGAAAAGTGGGGAACCAAGTCTGGTAAGCCGTCGCTTAAAACGGGCGAGCGGTATTTGCCAAAGGCTGCGCGTGAGGCTTTGACTGACGAAGAGTATGCCCGAACCAGCCGTAAGAAGCGTAAAGGTATGCGAAAAGGTAAGCAATACGTCAAGCAACCTAAGAAGATCGCGGAGAAGACCGCGAGGTACAGGAGCAAAAAAAGGCTCCTGAAGAAAGCGCGTAAGCGCAAATAATGAGTCGTTTCATACTCTACAAACCTACGCCAGAAGATGTCGCAGAAGCGTGTCGAAGATCTGATGCGTTAGGAGAGTTGAGGACATCGTTCACGAACGGCAAAGGCAACATGACCGGCTTCTTAGGTGAGGTCGCTTTCGAGAATACCTTCAAGCAGTTCGACTACGTCGGCGACAAGTCCTTTACCCACGACTACGAATACAAAGGTCTCAAGGTTGACGTTAAGGCCAAGAGCTGCAATACCCCTCCTAAGCTGGACTACAACGCCTCGGTAGTCAGCACCAAGTTCAGTAAGTTTGAGGCCGACGTATACTTCTTCATGCGGGTCCACAAAGGTCTGCGGAAGGTATGGCTCTGTGGTTGGACTCCCAAGAAGACGATCATCCACAAAAAACGATTCAACAAGAGGGGGACTCACGACAAAGACGGGTTCCGATTCAAGGCCGACGGATACAACATCGAGATTAAGAAGACCCGTCGTCCTGACGCTTTCGAGTCATTCTTCCTCCGGCGGTAGTTTTTTGTGGTGAATATGACCCGTCTTTTTAAAGACGGGCCTTATTCCGTTTGGCGCGACGAGTTCAATAAACTCACTCAGCGGGGCATCCGCATAGAGGTCTATAGTAGATGAGTCTCCTCCTACAGCCTCTATTGCTTCACGTAGGTCTAACCAGAATTCACCGCAAAGCTCCTGCCTCTTTATCTGAATGTCCTCGTTTGTCATCCGCTGCATAACCTATATCGTAATTCTCACTGAGGTCAATGCTCCACAATTTGCCACCGCCCTGTCCTTGAGACATCACAGGTCGTATCTTGTTGTTGACCCGACCAGCATCTTCTAGTGTACACATTCCTCGACGGACGAATTCTAGGTTGTTTGACATACCCACACTTCGACCATTGTTGAAGTCATGTAGCGAAACTTGGAACTCAGTAAGCGTCCCTTTCCACTCTTTCATGTCGGCGTTAATCTCGCGACACCGCTTGGTGAAGAACTCAACCAGTTCTGCTATAGCTGAACGATAGCTGTTATCATAAGCGGCGTCTGCGATTGATGGGTCAATAAAGCTCTTCACCCCAAAACGTCCAGTTCCTTCAACTTTAGGGGAGACATTAAGCTCCATCAAATACTTAGCTAAGTAAGGTAACTCGCTGTTAATAACAGCCTCTAATTTATCGTTAGGCGGAAATTCGCTCATCGCTTCATCACGAATGCGGAGCGCAATGATCTTATCACGGTTACTACTATCTAGAGAAGGGATAACAGAAAGGGAGTTCGCGTCCATGTTGAGGGAGAGGATAACTCTACCCGTCCACGGGACACTCATTGCGTCCGCATACTTGGCTTGATACTCCACTCGCGGGTTGGCTACCGATCTTTTAAGGATTTCAGTGGCCTTCCTCTGATCTTGGAAAGATGCAGCAGACGTTGTATCGTCGATAACCCACGCCGCTACTCTACCTAGGTCTTTGTTGAACCTTGTCTGGCCACTGATGTAGTCACTCGCATCCGAGAAACCACCTACCAACGTACCGACAACTCGGTTAGACAGAAGCGACTTACCTCTGCCTGTCGGCCCGACTAATACTAACGCTTGGCCTTGATCGAACCGACGCTCGTAGGCCGCCCTGTAGAATCTTTTAAGCCACGCATAGAAATAGTCCACCGCCTTAACGTCCCCACTATCTTCAAACAGTTGCCCAATCCACTTATGTAAGAAAGGCCAATTAGAGGGGTCGCCATCAACTTCAGGCTCAATAGGTGAGTTATTTGCACAGTTCAGTATGCGGCTGCCATTATATGACACTATTCTTTCGTTACTAAAAACAACAGGGGCGATCTCGTCGATCCTGTTGTGGTTGGATATAGTAAGTATGGCTGACTCGACCTCAGACAATGGCTGCCCCTTTTTAGTCTTAATACTAAACCCCGCTTGCCGTAACTCTAGTAGAAGTTGGTCTTTCGGTATAGAGATAGCACTGTCGTGTAGTGATAACTTGTAAAAGTTTCTCCCGTTAAACCAATACTCGTCGAGCAAGGTCGATAGCTTCTTAGACTCGTAGTCTTTCGTGAAAGAGGAACCAAATACGTCAGCCCAACTCATGAAGCCCCTACCTGCCCTGTCACTGTAACAGACCACACCATCCTCGACCACCTGACAACCATCACGGTCAATTCCATCGTCTATCCAGAACAGAGGTCCGCGAGACCCTACCTCAAAGTCCCCGATCCAACGATTCGGGAAGCGGGATTCAACTTCTTTAGCGACTACCTCAATAGGGATTGAAGTCTCAGTAGATTGAGGTGGTTTGTCGGCAGCAGCTTTCGCGAGGATTGTCTGGACAAAGTTTGCGTCTAGTTGACCCCCTACGTTGACCCAATCTTCCCCTAACTCAAAATACTGACTAGCCCTGAGGGAACTGCTGTCGAAACCCGCGAACGCCTGACTCATCTTGAGAGTTTTACTAATGTGCCGCATGAAAGTGTCGAACAACTCGGGGGCGATAGGCAGGGGTTCAGCGAACTCCCACACTAACCTCATATAGCCTGATTTAGTTCTAGATCTCCATGTAGGTAGGTTTTGCCCAAACCGAGCGGAGATATCGTCGTCGATATTCTTCCAGTCAACCGAAGCATCATAGTCAGCTACCAGACCGTTAAGCATGTTAACGGGGTTGTCGTTACTAATACGTTTCGAAGGGGTTCGACCTTCACACGTCGTGTAAAAGACGTGTTTGGTTTTCGAGTCAGCGCACCACTGCCTATACTTCTGTTTTGAGGTAAACTGAGGGGCTTTACTGTTTAGTTTTGAGACGTCGCTAGAGGGATGGGCGACGTTGTGTCTTAGGTTTTCAATGTATCGATACTTCATTTTTTATAGTGTTTAGAGATGTAGCCTTCGGAGGCGAGGGGTAGGTCACTACACCATTCTGGTGGAGTTGACATGATTTTATTCAAGGTGTCCAGAACTTCTTGAGCCTTGTCTTCATCGCACTCCACAACCACTTCATCGTGGACGTGTAGTATGATTTCAAGACCAGCTTTTTCGATTCCCAGCATCATATGGCAAAGGACGTCACGGGCCATAGCTTGGGACAGGTTCTCAGCTAACACGCCGCCCCACAGCTTCATAGGCATTTGTCTACCGTTCCGGTTCATCAGGGCTGAATATTGGGTCCTTCCCATATCGTCCTTAGAGGGTTTTAGCATACCATAATTAAGGCTTCGACCAGAAGGTAGATCGAGAATGTAGGGGGAGCTAATGCCGTGAGCGGCCTTTAACCCACTAGATAAATCACGCCAAAATTTAGGGATTTGAGATAACTTTGATCGGTAGGTCTCCACAGCTTGTTCCGCTTCTTCAATAGGCATGTTATACATTTGCGCGAACTTATTTGCCCCCGCCCCATAACCGCACCCCAATACTAAGGCTTTAACTTTGTGGCGTAGTTTAGTGTCTTCCTTTTTAAGGCTCCCCTTGTCTACGGACCACATACCGAAACGAATAGCAAACGCCTCGTAAATATCTTCGGTCTTCTCAATCTCTTGGAGGGTCTCCTTATCCTCTGCTAACCAACACAGTGTGCGGACTTCGATGTTGGATAAATCTGATGCAACTAATACCCTACCTTCGGGGGCCGATATCATGTGCCTTACGTTAGCTCCAAACATTTCTTCGCGAGGCATGTTCTGTAAGTTTAGGTTCCCACCGCTCCCGCTAAAGCGCCCAGTATGCCCCCCAAAATACATAATGCCTCCGTAATACCTATTATCAGGCATGGTAGCGACGTCAAAGCTCTCTATCTTTTTGATCAAAGAGTTAACTCTACGGTAATTAGTTACAGCCTCAATCCATTTGTATTGGTGACCATATCTCCTAATCCAGTCTTGAGCATCTTGGTCTGTTTGTGCAAGGGACACGGGCGGTTCGATACCAATACTAATACACTCATGGTCAAAGGCTTTACGACTAAGGAGAGGTTTATCATCTGCCCAAGGGATGGCTTTCTCAGTTTCAAATAGTTTTTGTCGGACCGTTTGTAGGTTCTGTTCCATCAGGTCTACGTCAATAGGTAGGCCTCTTTGGACTACGTTACGGTTCATACGGCTGACGTCCCGCTCAAACTGAGGCCACTTAGACTCATAATCTTGCCAGAGGCGTAAGCAAAGAACGGAGTCCTTTAGGGCATATTCCTCTACTTCTTTTCGGAACTCATCGGTCATGGTCTCCCACCTCTTACCCGACATAGTGTTTCGTGTCTCCTTGGACACTTCTATATCAAAGGCTTGGGCAGTAGCGTTTTTAAGTGATCTAGGCAGCCCACAAGCGGCAGCCATATCAGCGGTGCAATGCCATGCGTGGGGTTGGATCTCAGGCCACCAGTCTTGGGTGACTCCATAGAGGTATAGCGTCTCATCGAAGCTAGCGTTGTGGCTAAGGATTATTGATCCCTGTAATAAAGACCAGTTTAGGTCGCGGGGGTGGCCGACAAACTCGTAGCCATCATCCCCTACGACGCTAACCATGTAGGCGTCGAAGTCGGGGTGAGAAAAATAACCTAATGGGCCAAGATTGCGTATCGAGCAGTTCTTGTCGTAGTAGGTCTCAAAGTCTAATGCGTATATAATCATATAAGTTTATTTGTGAGCAGAAAAAACCCACCGCAAAGGGAACGTCAGAAACTCTGCGGTGGGTCTATGTCTTACTATTACTATTGCTAGTCCAATTCCAATTCGGTCTGCTCGCCAGTAACATGCTGGAGTGCCTCCCGAACTACCCTCAACTTCCTCAAGTTGCTCCCGACTTGCGAGAGTTGATCCTCGACTTCAGCGATCATGCCATCGAGCATCGCGATCTCTTCAAGCAGGAGATCACGGGTTTTTTGTTCTTTCTCTTGGTCAGTCATGATATTAAATACCAAAGTCTGCGAGAAACTCAGTTACAGCGGGGTCAACCTTACCAGCAGAAGCTGTGAGGGAAGGGTTATGCCATGAATACTTACCCTTACTGAGGACCTCGCTAGTGAAGGTCCACACCTTGCTGTTAAGTGGGGTGTTTTTATTGAACGCCGCGAACGTAGCCAACCTCTTGAAGGTGGAACGATAAGCATTCTTACTTACGTTGATTCGCCCGATAGCATAATTGCTACCTCCAATAGGAAACCCAAATGCTTCTGGGTCTTTGTTTCCTTTCGGTTCTTTAAGAAGAAGGGTTATCTCAGCAAACTCAACCATACCCCATTCGGAGTCAGCCGCGATACTATCGGACTGTTCACGGGTCCACGCCATACGTGGCATCCCATCCTCGTCAAAGGGAATATCTTCACGCCACCCTTTCTGGGTAGCTACTACAACTGCCTCGACAGGTTCACCTGTTTCAGCTACGACATGAGCTTTGTTTAAAACGATGGCCCCTACAGGGGCATCGATTTGGCTCATCTTCTGGACGATGTTGATGCGGGGGATATCAATATCCTCTACATCAATCTGGATACTACCGACGCTAGTTGATGCTAGGTTGGTGTTTTCGGCTTCCGCAACAGCGGTATCATTTTCTTTACTCATAGTATTCTATAATTATAGTGTTCTAATTGTTTTGAGTCGCGACACTGTGTCGCTCATCGGATGTTTCTACGATTCCTGCGTCTTCGCATTCGTCGAGGAAAGTTTGTCTGCTGTCGGCTCCTGCTTTCTTAGCAACCTTGGCGAGGGGGAAGTTAACTTGATCTAGAAGAGTGTCCAGATCTATTCCATGTTTTTTTGCGATTTTTACAAAAGTCGCATTATCGGAGATCTTTCTAGTCCTCCCCATCGAGCGGAGTTTAAGACCGTCGAGCTGTTTACCTTCTTTAAGAGCATCGAGTGTGTTGCGTTTAATCGACACAGCCCAGTTCTCCACGATCTTAGCGATGTTGAATAGCTCAGAGAGTCTGGCCGGATTATCAACGTCAGTCGGATCGATGTCCGGTAGAGTGGTATCGAGTTTCTTAGCCACACTGATAACGAGACCTCCCAACGCAGGACAGGTATCTTCGTGCTTACAGAATCGGCAATACTGAGTCGGGGTGCATTCCTCCAGTTCAGGTGTGCCTGACTCCCACTTAGGTCTGACTTCTTCGCCAGCCTTAATGACTCGGCTAAGGTCTTCGACCAGAGTAGGTAGGTCATCTCGCGTAAACGTGTGGTGCAGCGTCGCATTGTGCTGCGGAACGTAGAACGCGAAGACGATCTCTTTGATGTCGGGATACTTCTGGAACGCTCCGGTCGTGTATGCCTTCGCTTGCCAGTTCTTTTCGGGCGGGTCGATGATACTGATTCCGGTTTTGTAATCAGACATGACGGCTCGTTTTCCTCCTTTGAGGATCAAGAATCGGTCGCAGGTTCCCCATGTCTCAGTGCCATCTAGGGCAACCTCAACTTGGATCTCGTTAAGCTCTTCCTCGATCTCGTCGAAGTTATCCATGAAGTCCTGCTCCATCTTAACGATCTGCTCGTAGATCTCATGTTCCTGTTCGGTGTGGAGTGCGGAAGGGTCGAAGACTTCAAGAGCCTCATGGATTCTCGTCCCCATCTCAGCGGCGGGTGACGTGCCGTCTCGGCCTTGGTAGCCAGCGCAGGCGGCTACATACTTCAGGCTCGACGGAGAGAACTCTGCGTGTCCTCTGCTTTGGTGGTCTGGTTGATTGCTCATAATTTTTAAATTCTACTTCAATGGCACGACGATATAATCATGGTGACCTTTATAGGAACTTGCATACTCCACACATTCTCTGAGGTTGCCAGAGAAATCTATGTATGATGAATCAATGACGTGGTAATCTGTAGTCGGTAGGATCACATTCTTCGGGTTACGAACTAAGTGCGTCGATGAAATCCGCCAACCGTCCGCAGAGTTGTTGACTACAGAGGTGAAAACGCGCATATCCGACGGATGGTCGTCATCGTTAAAACTCCTCATCATTTTCTCCAACTGCCACTTAGACAGGAGGACGGACGCGCTGATCTGTTCAGGTTCTTCTTTAGGCTCTTCCGAAATAGGTTCAGGTAGATCCGGTGAGGTGGAGCTAAACAACACTGCGGCTATGGGAGAGACGCATAGTGCCAATATGAATAATTTTTTCATGGTCTACTTAGTTGGTTTAATTTCTTGAGTAACGCTCTGCAAGATATTTCTGATAATAGACCTCATCTCACGATCAGTTTTTATTTTACGGTCCACCGATTTAACAGCGTGGATGATACTACTATGCGAGACGTATCCGAAATAGTCCGCGAGGATCTGATACTGGATTCCGTAGTTTACCCGCAGCAGTCCCGCCGCGACTGATCGGGGAGTAGAGTATCGGAAGGCTCTGGATTTTTTGAAGAGGTCTTCCTCGTCTACCGAGAACTCATCGGCGACGAGCGAGCATACTTTTTCGATGATGTCTCGTTTGTATTTGGTGAGACCTTTAATTTTGTTTTCTGTATTCATTTAATTACTTGATTGATGGTGCAGTGACTGGCGAATCTTGAGATTATTTCTTCTTCAATCGCGTTTAACTCTTCCCCATCCCTAGCAGCAATCTCTGCTTCTTTTTGGTAGGTTTTTCCCATCTCCTTGAAGTATTTCAGTAGTTTCTTTTTCTTTATCTTCATGATCTGTTGTTGGTTATTGATGTAGCGTGTTCAGGTTATCTGACTTCTGTTCGACAACACGCATGACGTGTTCTTCGATTGAATCGCTGGCAACCAGAATTTTCTGGACGGCGTCGCTCTTCGCTCCGTTGCGGTGGATACGGCCCAACGCCTGTAGGTGATCCTTGACATTGAACGTAGGAGAAATCAATGAGATCCGCTGCCTACTACCGTTGATGTCGTGCAGCGAGATTCCGGTTCCACCAGCGGCGATATTGACCACGATGACGTGTTCATTGTCGTCTTGAAAATCGTCGATCACCTGTTGCCGCTCTTCGGCGGACTGACCACCAACGATAGCGGGGCAGTCCAACAACTGCTGTAGTGTCTGAGCGGTCTCCGTAAAGTTGACGAACAGCACGACACTGTGTCCCTGCTCTACGTAGTCCCTTGCCATGTCGGCCATGTCTTTGGCCTTAAGTGACTCCGCTAGCTGGCGAGCGCGAAGTAGGTTGACCAGAACCCAATCGCTGTCCTCAACGGTTCCGTTCTCCAAAAGATTCGTGATGATCTCTGGCGTGATGTCGAGATCTTTATACGCCTTCGCGATCTGAGCAGCAGTGCCGAACGCAATCGGCTCCACGAATACACGGTTCGCTTTAAAGGAATCAGGGAAGTCCTCAACCGTGAGTCGTTTAACATTCTTACCATACATGACCTTATTAAGGTCACTGAGTTTGTTTTTACGGCGAAGCTCCCATGCGTTCCACTCGTTCTGGAAGCATCCGTATTGCATCATCCACCCGAACCAACTTTTTACACCGTCCTCTGCTTTGTTAAGATTGTGGAGACCTAATGCGTAGCCGATTGGCCGCATCTCAGTAGGGTCTTCGGCGGCGGTCGCGGACATCGCATGGATCGAGTAGCCTTGGGCCACTAACGACACTAACAACTGCGCGTTTTGCGTGTATGGTCCTTTGCATTTATGAACCTCGTCCACTAACACTAATGTGTTTTTAGGCAAGTTCCACTTCATGATCTTCTTGCCGCGTTTGGACATGTAATCCGTTCGGCCCGTTCTGATCTTCTCGTAGTTCAGGACGAACAAAGGTTCGATGCCAGACTCTTTAAGCTCGCGCTCCCATGATGGGATCACCGCCTTCGGACACAAGACCGCGACGGGCCTATTCAAAGTTTTGGCCAGATGAGCAGCCACTACGGTCTTACCAGTCCCCACATGGCTAGTGTCTAGTGAGTTCAATCCTAACTTGTGTTTCGCTAAGAAGAAGTCAAACGCCTCTTGTTGTTTCGGGTATAATGTCTTCATTTATTGTCTATGAATTGACAAATAATTGAAGGTTCGCGATACGTCCAGAAAAATTTCAACTTTTTTTCCCGCCCCAAATATATCGGGCGATAAGGTAGGCATCGATCATGCCGTCGTGCGGCGTCCGGCATCGTTTGTTCGCCAGCCAGTTCTCCGATGGCTCTAGCTGATTCGCTAGTTCCAACGCGACTTCTTTGGTCTTACCTTTGGGAACCCTGCCCAGCATGACTTTCTGCCATTTGTGGACTGACACACGCATTATGTTTTCGTATTCGTGGGACTCAGCCATGCCGACTAGCTTGCCGAACGAGATCGCCATTGACCGAATCGCTTGGCTGCTTTTCGCGTGCGCGAGTGGTTCCTCGACCGCAAAGATAAAGGGGGTGTTTAGATCCATTATCCACTGATGAACCTTACGGATGTCGATCTCTTTCTTCTTCGACATCTGGAGAGTAGGCATACGGATTTTATCGATGAGACTGCCGTCGTGTTTCGATATGGCGCATAGTCCGCCATCAAGGCCGTTGTCTACTCCTACGATCATACTTAAAGAAAGTTGCCGCTGCAAATGGGGCTACATAACCTCACTTCAATTTTTGGATATGTTCACTGATTAGATCCTCCCTTACTTCCGAAGATAAATTTCCCGTGAAGTGGCATATAAAATCTCCTTCAATATAGTCGCTGTAAAAACTATTGAACTTCCTTGTAGAATACTCAACTTCTACTTTGGAATCAAAATCAAGAATGTTATTCTTCCAGAAAACATTCATCGCGTCGTTATCCCACCACACATCCCACAAATATTTTGGGTTGTTTTCAGGCCATTCCCACCACAGTTTAAGAAGTTCTCTCGACCATTCGGTATTTTTAATGAAAAACTGACCCGTATTTAAAACGTGTTCGCACCAATTCTCACAATACCCGCCTTCTCCTTGACTAGCTATTACCAAATCCTTATCGTCTTTAAGAAAATTCTCTATGCGAATAGAGTGGTTCATAATCAAGGAGTCGATATCAGACCAAAATACCCAATCTACATCTTCTTCCTCAAATAAATCGAGGATAAAAGGAATTCTATACCATGCGGGATGCCTATCTTTCGGGAACGGGATCTTTTTATGGAAAAATTGATACGAGTGAGTGTCGCAATAATTTTTAGTATTATCAATAACGGTTGAAGCCCAAGAGTCGTAATTGGGTGTGTATAACTGAGCGACGGCTACCTTCACTGTATTGGTGGAGTTACAACTGGGTAGGGATATACTCAGGACAATACATATTGTCGCAGTTCTCGTCCACAGTCCCGTCGCACGTCTCGCAGTGTTCCTCGCGTTCCTCAGTGAGTAAGGCTTTGGCTAAGATAGAGTAATTCACAAGATCCTCACAGGCGTCATCGACCGACTCGCCAGCGACTTTTAGCTCGCCATCATTCACGAACGATTTAATCCGCATCAGTTTATCCTGCATCCTCAACAGGAGTCCGGTAACCGGATGGAGTCCTAACGATTTAGCTGACTTGAAATTAGCGAGCGCGTCTACAGTCTCAGTGCCACCGCAGTAGTCGGAGTTTTTTGCTCGCATGATGTCGAGCGTTTTAGCGCACGTCTCTTCGTGGAGACGGAATAGGGTTTCGGGTTTCATTTGACTGGTATTGAATCTCCTCTGATCAGTAGGCCGTCGCCCTCCGCTGGAACAAGAACCCTTATACCTTTCGGAAGGGATTGTAAGTAAAATACTTCGCGAGCTGTTGACGCTCTCACTCGATACCACAGGCCGTCGGCGGTATCTACTGGAAATCGGAAATCAGCACCCTCGTCTATTCGGGTGATAAATCTCGGCCCTACTTCTGGTTCACGTTCGTGGAACATCGTTAACTAGGTTTAATGGTATATTAAATAATGTGAAGGAAAAAATTAATCTTCTTCAGGAAAAACCTCAACGTCCACTACGTCACTTTTCATCCGCGATACCGCCCCTTTGCCTTTATCGGCTAGACTATTATTTAATACCGACACGTCGATGACGAGTTTACCGTTAGAGGAACCACCACCCTTAGCGTTCAAACCTAAGTTCCTCCTGATAAGTTGGTCTAGTTCGGAGAGTTCCCTTACGGTTCGGGGGGCCTTGAGGTTCTTTATTGAGTCCCTCAGTAGTTTAATACTAGCACTAGCGATATAGCTTTGATATTGGTCGGCTGGCGTTACTTGGGCGTCCGCTATCTCGGCCAACGCCTCGTCCTCTTTAGCTGCGGCGATCCTCCTGATCTCGCTAGCTACGTCACCGCGATAATCTTTTAAGATATCGTCAGCGTGTTCCCCCTCTGCGAGACGCTTCTCAACCGCTTCCATCGCCTTGTTATCCGCATCCATAAGGGGGCGAAACACACGCGGAGGTAGGCTGGCTTTTTTGAACCACGTCCTCACTGTCTCTCGATGGACACGCATCTGGTCGGCTATACCTTGGTTAGAGAGCCCTTGTTGCAGAAGCTTGTAAGCCTCCTTGAAACGGGGGTTCTTCTCCATTTGTTCATCAAAGAGTTTCTTGTCAGTCGGTTCTGAGTCCATTAAAGTGATGACACTATGAGCAAACGGGTCTCCAAAAGCAAGCAAGTTCTTGAGCCGAGGGTTAACCCTACAACCAAAGATATGGACGTAGGTGGTCTAGCTATTAAGACGACTAGCCTCATTACGGCGTTATTATATGGGTTTGCCCACCACCCTAAGGTTATTGCAAGGGAGTATTACTTCTGGAGAATCTGTGACGAAATCTGGAACCGCGACGACCTACCGGAGCCAATGATGGTCCGACATCCTTGGGCAGAGCAGATGATCCGCGCCGCCCTTAACAACAAATATTTAGCGATTGGGGGTTCCGCGTCGTCTGGTAAGTCTCACACAATGGCGGCGTGGGGTATTGTCCAGTGGCTATCTCAGCCACGCGACACACTGGTTCTGATGACCTCGACTACCTTACGGGAAGCACGAAAAAGGATATGGGGTTCAGTGATGTCCTTGTTGTCCGTGATCGATGGTGCGCCGATCAAGATACGGGACTCAATCGGAAACGCTGCCTATGTAGATGAAAACGGCACGCTAATCGAGAGGGCTGGTCTTTCGCTTATCGCAGCGGAAAAATCTAAGACGAGAGAAGCCATCGGAAAATTCATAGGAATCAAGCAGAAGAGGGTGATCATGATCGGAGACGAGCTTTCAGAACTCTCTGAGAGCATCTTGCAGGCTGGCCTGACTAACTTATCGAAGAACCCGTTCTTCCAAATGATTGGCATGTCTAACCCGAATAGTAGGTTTGACGCCTTCGGTGTCTGGTCAGAGCCGAAAAAGGGCTGGGAGTCTATTGACACACAAACCGCTGACGAATGGAAGACGAAGTGGGGTGGTAAATATATTAGACTGGATGGTGAGCGGAGTCCGAACATTACGTTAGGAGAAGTTAAGTATCCTTGGTTACCCACCGCTGAGAAGCTGGAGGAGGATAGAGCGTTATTAGGGCCGGAGTCCAGAGGATATATGAGGATGGTCCGCGCCATTTTCTTTGATTCAGATGAGACCACCGGAATATATTCAGAGGCAGAGATGGCCAAGAGTGGGTCACTTGGCGATGTAGATTGGGCCGAAAAACCGACAGTGGTAGCCGGAATAGACCCCGCCTTCACTAACGGGGGCGATAGGACGATCATGTATACCGCTGAAGTCGGCTACGCCCGAAACGGTCAATACGTCTGCAAATTGGGGGAGGCGATCCACTTAAATGATGACGCCACTAATAAAGCGGTTCCCCGCACCTACCAGATCGTCCACCAGATTATCGACCACTGCAAACGGAGGAATATCTCTGCTAATAACGTAGCACTCGACTCGACCGGAGCAGGTGCGCCATTCTGCGACGTGTTGGCTGGTGAGTGGGAGAGTTCCTTTATGCGGGTGACGTTCGGTGGTAAGGCTTCGGACAAGCGGGTCAGTATGAACAGCCAGCTTACTGGAGAGGAATTATACACTAATAGGGTATCAGAACTCTGGTTCGTAGGTAAGGAGCTTATGCGGACGAGGCAGATATATGGGGTCTCCTCTGATCTCGCACAAGAGATGTGTGCCAGAAACTACGATATGGTGAAAACTGGTTCCCTGAAGGTGAAGATTGAATCCAAGATAGAGTTCAAGGCACGGTTTGGTAGGTCACCCGACTTGGCGGATGCTGCGTTTCTGGCCCTCGACTGCGCTCGTCAGCGTATGGGGTTAGTGGCCATCGACCCACCGAAAGACGAGAAGGATGCGGGATTCAGGAAACAGGTTACAATTAAGAGCTTGAGTGGGGCGCTGAACAACCCAAATACGACTTTGTTGAGCTAGTCTTTGGTGCGGTAATTATTTCCCTACATAGATAAAAACTTTTCTTTAAAGTCTTTGGTGCTGTAATTACTAATTGCAGCACCAAAGGTTATTGCGCGAACTTTTTTTTCTGGGTGGGTGGAAATATCGTAGCGTTGACATTATGTAGCCGAAGAGCTAATATCGCCCACGTCGTGGCAAAATCTCGTTTTAAACGCCTCCCTTCAGGCCGTATACAGTATCACGGAGAAACTTTTGCGGGTTTCAATAAGCCTAAAAGGGCTCCAAAAGGGTCGAAGAAGAAGTTCGTCGTCCTCGGTAAAGAAGGGGATAAAATAAAAAAAGTCTCTTACGGACACCGCGACTACAGTGATTTCACCAAACATAAGAACCCTAAACGTCGTGCTAACTTCCGCGCTCGCCACAACTGTAAGACCGCGAAAGATAAGACGACCGCCCGACACTGGGCTTGTAAACACCTCTGGTAAAAATGGCTAAAAAAGACGACAAGGAAAAAAACAAGTCTCCCGATTCGAGACCCTCTAAGGCAGGAGCCTTGAAGGGCGCTAGAGGTAACAAAGGATCTAGTGGGGACCCCGCAGCGGTCGGTAGCGACGCTTACTTCGCACCACGTAATCTATCTGGTGGGCCTTCAAAAATCGGAAGAACTGGCATGGATGACTCAAATTCTCCGGCAGTCGGTAGCGACGCTTACTTCGCACCACGTAGTCTATCTGGTGGGCCTTCGAATATCGGAAGAACTGGCATGGATGACTCAAGTTCTCCGGCAGTCGGTAGTAGCGATTACTTCGCACCACGTAGTTTATCTGACGGACCTTCGAATATCGGAAGAACTGGCATGGATGACTCAAATTCTCCGGCAGTCGGTAGTAGTGATTACTTCGCACCACGTAGTTTATCTGGTGGGCCTTCGAATATCGGAAGAACTGGTATGGGTGATACAACCACATTTTCTTCAAGCGTCACGACTGACCCAACAACAACTTCTAGCAATATCCCTGACCCTACAGGCGCATCAGGTCCTATAGGTGCAATAGGCAAGGCAGGAACTGTAGGCCAGCCGACTACTCAAACAACCGCTCCGACGACTACTCAAACAACTGCTCCGACGACTACTCAAACAACTGCTCCGACGACTACACCAGCAGAACCTCCAACAGAACCTCCAGCGGATGGGTCTACTACTACTGCTACCGCGAAAACTGAACCTCCTCAAAGCTTTTTTGATTATTTACCTACAAAGGGAAAAGACGGGTTCAGTGCGTTGCCTGCTGCCACGACACAAGAAGAAGCCATTGAGAGGGTCAAATACTTTCAGGAGACCGGACAAGGATTAAAAGGGTTAGCAGCACGCCAAGACCCCAAGTTTAAAGAGGCTTTCAACGAGGGCAAACCAACCTCCCCTTTATTGGAAGATAGCAAGCCTTTAGAAGGTGTCGAACGCCGTAAGGCTAATCAAATAGAGAGAGAGGCCAGAAGGATAAAAGACCCCGCTGTCAGGAGAGCTTTACTATTACAAGCAGCCCAGATAAGGGCAGGCCAACCCAATATTACTACACCAGCGACCAAGAAAGCGGAATTGGATAGGAATATGCAGAAAAGGGAGGTGCTAAAAGACACCCTTGAAGCAGGCCAAAAGGCCGCTGGTAGTAGTGGTAGTAGTGGCGCTAGAGGGTCAAAAGGAACAGTAGGAAGGACTGAGGAGGACGATGAACTTTTAGGTATGACAGGAGGAACCTCTACTTATAGACCTATAGCGTTCACACCAGTAGAGGTAATTTTACGAGAGGCTAGATCTAGGAGAACTTAGTATGTCACAGGAAATAAACAGATCCGATTTCGCTGATATCAAAGGGGAATTCGGTTTCAACCCACCTTCTCCGGTGAGCGACCCGATGGGTTACGACCGATATCAATCGTTTGCCCAGAACGAGATAATGCCTCTGCTCGATAAACAAGCAGACTACAGAGAAAGCATCAAGAGGCAACGCAACTCTGACCTCGCTTTCAAAAGCACTCAGATGACTATCGAAAACAAACGCGCTGAAGCAAAGCAGAAGCGGCTCAACTTCGAGTTGAACCCCCAAGTTAGTGGGTATGTCAATAAACTATTTGAGGATAACGTCTCTTCTGCTGATATGTTACTAGGTTTCACAAATTTCGTAGCTAATCTACCCGTCAGTTATACTAGTGATCCAACCACTCAGAAATTCCTAGATGACCAAGAGGACCGAATAAAAGCTTTAGGCGCTAAAGAAGTCGCAGATAAGAAGGTGGAACCGTATTTCGCCACTCTAGCCCAAACATATAACGCGAAGATGGGGCTATTCTCTAACAAAGACATATTCCTAGCCATACAGAGAGGTGACCCAGCCGCCATAGCAGAGGGTCAGAGAGCAGTTGCGGCTCAGGAAGAAGTAGAACGTCAAAAAGGTATGTTAGGTGAACTTGGTGACGTTCGGGTGAAAACTTTAACTTCGATGATTGAACTCAACCCTACACCAAAAGACATGACGGCTGAACAAGATGTCGAAAAAGGTAAAGAGGAAATATCCTTCCAAGCCTACCCTCAAGAGGTAATGGAGAAGGCCATATCAATGCGTCTCCTTCTGGACGGTCAACGAGGTAATACTGCTTTATTTGAAAAGTTAGCTAGGGAAAATTACTATGATGCCAAATGGCATGTGGCCGAGGGCGTAGATAAAAATCAGGTACGCTTAAAACAAGACGCGTTTATTCGAGATATTAGGAACATGGCTCGCACCAAACGAGATAAGGTCATGAGTGGAGAACTCGCTCCGACGGAACTATTTACCACTAAGGAACAAGAAGATAAGAATAAAATCGATACCCTACAAGGTCTCCCTCCTGAATAAAAATCTCCCAACATTACATATAATCAGCCATGTCTGAAATTACTCCATTCCAAGAATGGTCCCCATCGAGCGGACCCATTGTCGACCCTATTGAAAAAAGGAAACAATATTCTAATTACCTTCGGGGGGAGTATTTAAAAAATAAAGAGTATTCGCTAGAACTCGACCAAACTATCGACGAATCAACCGTCCGCGCCCTCGTAGAGGTTGAGGGCCCTGTCATCGAGGCCAGAGCCGCCGCTCTCGACATCCCTGTCCAAGAGGAGTTTGAGAAAATACTCTCACCATCTCCGATTACTTTTGACGATAAGTTTCAGATTGTAGACATGGTCTTAGGCGCAGGCTACTTGTCGACCGATGAGGAGGACGATACTAGCGTTATTAGCGCCATGAAATACGCCCACATTGCGGATGAGGGTTTAGAGGGGTTTGATGATGATATAGCACTTGAGTTAAAAACAAGTAAACAAGCTAAACGAGAGGCCGCTGAGAGTTTCGTTAATAAGTATTATAATAAAGCCGCGAGAACAGCCGTCGCAAAGGACCTTACCCCATACGCCCGTGTAGAATCTGAGGACGGTAGCATCACCCTAATTGGTGGAGAAAGCGCGATAGGCCTAGACCCTTACGAAGCCTACAAAAAGTCCCTAGATAGTGGGATGATTAAAGGCGAAGACGCGAAGTTTATTTTTGCAGGGCAACAGAAGGACGAACTAGGGTATGAGTTTTTCAGATATGAGAACGTCTCCGACGCTTTAACCGTATTCGCTCAGGTAGAAGATGAGCTAATCTTCGACGTGATGGATAGTATGGCCGAGTCTATGGCGGAGACGGGCGAGCTAGATGAGCTAGACGCCTCTTTCGTGATTGGGCAACTCAAAGAACAGATACCCGCCGCCAGAGAGATTCCCGAAGTGGATCTCTTGACAGCCCTCGACTACCACGTAGGTAGTAGGTCTCTTAGACACACTGAGTATGATGAGGAAGATTTCACCAACAACTTGAGCCGATTTGGTTTAGGACAAGCGGTTGTCCACCCTCAGGCGATGGAAAACACCAAAGTCTTTGAAGAAACAATCTCTGGTCTATCTGAATCAGAGAAAGAAAGACTTAGAGCAAATCGCGAGATTTTCCGCGACGCCGCCTTTCCTGAGTATAGCCAAGTGTTTGCTAGCACTTACTTAGCTGAAGAATGGGAGGAGGCTGTTGCAGAAGGAAAACTCAAGAACATGACTAACGGGGAGATCCTAGATGATTTCACGGAGAAACATGATGAGGAGGCCTACGGATATTTCAGGAACGAGGTCTTAGGGCTCGTCGGTAATTCCATCCATGAATCATTTACTGATATTGTATGGGGCATTGGGGCGATGAATAATAATAGTTATGCTAGAGAGGCATTACTTGAAAACGAAAGAGACCGACAGGCTAAACGGAGACTCGCTCAAATTATGGGGGAGAACGTAGGCATGGGTATCGACTTATCTTCTATGATAGCCCCCGTTGTTGTGGACGTTGGGGCTACCGCGCTAATCACTAAAGCCACCGCCGGAGTCGGCACCGCCGCTTACTTAGGCACTAGGCTCACCGCTAAAGGCTTACTCAACACAGCCATTAAAGGTAGCTTACGCCAAGGCGTGGGGGAGTCGTTAGAGGGAGCGGCAGAAAGAGTATCAAGGGATCTCATCCGCAAAGTCGGAGTCAAAAAAGGAGTTAAGAAACGCAATAAACTTGGCCGTTTCATGTCCGCTAAAGAAGTGGCTAAAGAAGCGACTACAGCTAACGCCAAGACAGCTATCCAAGCTTACACAAAGATGCTTCACTCTAAGGTGCCTACCGTGTCGAGCATCTTTATCACCGCTGGAACCCGCAGCGGAACCATGACCTACGCATCTGTGTATGACGCACTGAGTAAGACTGAAGAAGGGAAAGCACTTAGTGACGAGGAAAGACACCAGAAGGCTTTGAAAACAGGACTCGTAGCAGCCGTCGCTACGGGAGCGATTACTTCTGCTTTTACCCTAGGAGGTTTAGGTGGTCTTGAGAGTTACCTCATGACACGCGCTACGGTAGGGGAAGCAAGGAGAATGTTTTCGGTTCTAGCTAAAGGACTGTCCGCTTCTGATGATCTCCTAACCAAGAGTCAGTTCGGACAAATCTTAGGGGCTCTTACTAGGAAGCACGCACCTAAATACTTTAACGCAATAACCATTCCCAGAGGAGCCACCGCCGCGGCTAGGGGTTTTAGAGATGAGGCACTTGAAGAGGGGCTCGATGAATACGTCAATACCCTTATCCAAGCCGCCGCTGGTGCGAGAGACGACTTAAACTTTGGAGAACTGATGGCCCACACCGGAACCGCCGCTTTTTATGGTGGAATATTTGGTGCTGGAATGCAGACGTCTCGGCGAATCTTTAGCCGGATTTCAGGGGCTACTGATGCCGATGAGGTGGAGTCCCGTAGGCTCATGGGAGAGCAGGTTCGTGATGACATGGTCCGTAGGTTAGAAGAAGTAGGTAGCCCTGAAACAGCCGACGCGGTAGGTGAGAAGTTACAGGAGATTATAAATAAAGGGGAACAGGTTTCAGCCGACAGTGCTAAAGACCCTAAAAAGTCTTCAGAGACTACAGAACCTACAGAACCTACAGAACCTACAGCAGAAGACGCCGAAGTCGCAGCAGCGGATGAAAAGACCGCAGCGCAGCAGCAGCAGAAGTTGCAAGAAGAGGAGAGAGCCGCGCAAGAGCAGTCCGAAATCAATGACTACTTATCCACCATCGAAAACAAGGGATTAGAGGATAAACAAGAGGTTCTCGACGACTTTTCTAAGAAAGTAGTAAAGGTAGTTGAGGAACCCGCTACGCCACCAGCTAAGAAGAAAACTGCTGCTAAGAAAGCGGCTAAGAAGACCGCCGCTAAGAAGACCGCCGCTAAGAAGACCGCCGCTAAGAAGACCGCCGCTAAGAAGACCGCCGCTAAGAAAGCAGCTAAGAAGACTGCCGCTAAGAAAGCAGCTAAGAAAAAAGGGAAGCCCGAAGTTTCTGAAAAACAAAAAAGGGAAGCGGTTAAGGAGCAGTCTCCAGAAAACAGGGGGATAGCTCAGTTCCTACTCAACAAGGAAGAAGGAAAATTAGGAATCAGTGAACCAGTAGACTCTAAAGAAAAAGCGTCACAACAAGCTAATAACGCCCTCCAGATTCTCTCTGAAAAAGGATTCCCCCATTCTATAAACTCTGGTCAGTATGGGTTTCCTCAATTAACAAAGCCCCAAATAGCAGAGTTTAAGGCGAAACTTAAAAAGAATATTGAGAAGAGATACCCAGTATTCACTGTAAAAAAAGTTGCGGAACTCTATAAGATAAAGGACCCAAAGGACATCGAGGTCTTTAAAAAAGGGTTAAAGTATCAGGGAACCTTTCTTTTTAACAACGACCCCAAAACGATTAAAGCCCTCCGCGACGACGGACACAAAATCAATACTCCCGAAGGCATCGAGAAGGTAAAGGGATACAACAAATCGATTGTCGTAACCGACAACAAGGTCGACTTCGTCAAAGGGATTGACCCCCTTACTGGGAACCCTGTTATCTTAAATAAAGCGGCTCGCGACAAGTCGTCTGAAATCACGGAAGTGGATAGAGCGAGAGCCCTCCTCACCGAGTATTTATTCGAGGGGCTCTCTCGCGAAGGGGTCGATGCAGAAGTAATGGAAACCGTTGTTCGGGATTTCAACATCTCAGGGTTCTACCCTAAGTTTACAAGTGATAATAAAGATATCATGGATGAAATAGCGGACGCTGAGATCCTAGAAAATTCCTTGATACCGGAGGGCGAGTCGGAAAATGCCCCATTAGAAGATCTTGAGGAGAATTTCAAAACCGAAGAAGAATACCAAAAGGCAGTCGCAGATTATCAGGCAGCGGCCACCAAGAAAGGCAAGATCCTCACAAAGATGGCCAAAGATGGGTTGGACTTCGATGGGAACCAGTTCGTCTTACACGGCCCCACGAAACTAAAAGATGCCCTCCCTAAGATTAAAAATTGGTTTAATGAAAACTACGCAGGGATGGCTGAACGAAACTCCGTTGTAGGACGTAAGTTCGCGACCGCTACTAAACTCTACCTGATCGGGAGGAAGGGACTGGTCGATGCAGACGCCCTCTTCGGGAAAGCGGCGGCTAAGTTTTATTACGAACTAAACCTAGCGGTAAAGGTAGCTGGCCTTAGGCAGATGCTAATTGACGGAGAATTTGTGGAAGTGAATGTGTCCGAAGAAGGTGAGCCCGTATACTCCTTTAAGGAGGGTTTGTTTGCTGAAATTGACCCGACTAAAACAGTTGGAGGCGACCCTGAATCACGTATCGTTAAGGGTAGGCTAGGCGAAGAAGAGACCGACGTGACCAACGCTATCATGGCCGCGTTCCCTATGGAACGGATATCTAAGTGGTTCCAGACTGAGATGTTAGAAGAAGGCAAGTCAGTCCACATCGGGAGAACAACAACGCCTGAAACGGACCTTGTCTTATCGTCTAAAACTAGCAAGCTCCAGCAACTTGCTACTTTCCTTTATGTTACGAATCGTGGTAAAGGAAACTTCGGGAACGCTACTCAAGCTGAGATGACGAGCGTAAGGGCGTTGGAAGAAAGAAATATCGCTAAGGGAGGTAGCCAGTATAAGTTAACGAAGAACTGGGAACACTTCGTGATTAAGAGGGCCTTAGAAAAGTTAATTAACTATAGCCCTTACAACCCCGCCGACAAGACATCCCCTTTCCCTAACTTCTTACGAGCAGCCACTAGGGCCGGTAATTCTATTAACGAACAGGTATCTAAATTCGTCTATAACAACCCACTCGTTAGCGCGGGAGAACTCGGCGTCGATCAAATGGCAGACACGGCGTCCTTCCAGACCCAAGCGGAGCAGGATTCAGAGCAGGCCGTAGAAGAACCCGTAGCCCCTGAAGGGGGAGACAATAATTATAGGGACCTCCCTAAGGAAGTTGGTGAGTTGTTTTCAATGAGCCTACAAGAACTTGAGGGCTTAAAAGGTCGTGAGCGGGAGGAGTTACTCGAAAATCTACGATACATTGGCGGCCGTAAAACGGTCCCTACTGGAGCCAGAATATCCCGAGAACTACCAGACACAATTGGTTCCAAGACCGTTGAATCCGAAAGGCGTTATCAAACCGTATTCAAGCAACTTCCAGATGCCGTGAAGGCGATGTTCTACGTAAGAGGATACAACCCACCCGCCAGTGAAGAAGCACGCCTAGAGGAATATTTCGGTGAAGCTCGTATGATAGCCTCAAAGGATAATGCCCCTAACTGGTTCCAAGGTCTGGAGATTGAGGCGGTCGTTAACCGCAACCAAGAGGATATCGAAAGACTAGGTCTTGTTAATGGAGACCCCGCTTCCGTTGTCGTGGCTCTCAAAGAGATCTCCAAGTCAGGTGTAGATGAGTCACACCGAACTATCGCGAAGTTGCTCCTTAAAAATCAGGACGTGATCTTAGGGTCTGAGTTCCTTATCAAGAAGGATAAGGACGCGCAGGCTGGCGCGTTTGAAGTGTTCACGGACGGGACGAGTCGAGTCACCCTCAACACCGCAGGATATTACGGTAGTGGTGTGGAGTCTATTATTCTCCACGAATATCTCCACGCTCTTACAGACAAGCTCCTTAAAACAGACAGAGCGAAACTTACCCCTAAACAAAGGGCGGCTATCCAACGTCTGGAAGGACTCCGTAAGATCGTCCAGAAAGAATACACCCGCTCTCTGGAACTGGGCGGTAAAGAGAAGCTAGAGGTCACTTATGGTTTAGCCAACATGTCAGAGTTTATCTCCACGATGTTCACCTCGTCGGCGTTCCAGAACCAAGTCAGGACAATGCCTCGTAGGGGACTCATTCAACGGTTCGTCGACATCGTTAAGGACCTAGTCGGTCTAGGCAAGGGCACAAGGCTTGCACAGGCCTTCGATGATCTGGTCGACTTCGTTAACATGGACGTCGCTGAGAACCTGACGCCACTCGCGAAGCTCGATACCTTTATCGAGACCTATGAGTTTAAAAGGGATTCACCGGAAGGTAAATACATCAGCGATTTCTTGGAGGATGTTAAACAAGTATCTCCTACAGAACTCACCCCCCTCGACGCTGAGTATCTGGCAGCGGTTGAGTCTGGCGATGTTGAGACACAGCGCAAGCTGGTGGATGAAGCCATACAGAATTCAAACTACAAAGCAAAAGGCGTGAGAGCAGGGGTTTACCGTGACGGTGTCCCCCTTATGCCCAGTAAGAGAGGATTGCTTGGGTCTGGTTTTTACGCTATCTTAGATGGGAAAAAAGAGGATGTAAGACAGTTTGCTGGCCCTCTTACTGGCCCAGAACGCAATGATAAATCATTGGAAAGTCGCGTGGATGACTTGGCTATCGACCTCGGAGATAACCCCATATTTCTTGATGGAACGCGTGGGATCAATAAATACATAAGAGAGAACGGATTGGAGGATCGTTTCGAGAAATGGTTATCTTATCAAGATGCTGTGAATACCGCCTACAAATCAGTTGGGGGCAAAAGACCGGAATCATTGGAGGAGGTTAGAGGGGGAACCATCCAGCGAGATTTGGAAAATGTTGACACATACGCGGGGGCGGGATTCAAATCAGAAAACACGCGGAATGACGCTAACTTCCTACTTGATCAAGTTGTGTCTGCGATAGTTGTAGACCACAGCAAATCAGACGGTGAGAGAGACTTCAAAGAAGTTGTGGTGGCTAACCCTAACCAAATCAAATCCTCCGAGCCTATCACTCGCGACGCTGACGGCAACGTGATCCCACTGAGCCAGCGGTTCGATTTTGAATCGGATGATATTCGGTTATCAAGTTTCTCTGGTCTTGATACTGGAGCCACTCTGGATGAAGAAGGACAAGCACAACTACTAGAGATCCTTGAGCAGACCGTGGCTCAGGTCATCCCATCTAATGTTCCTGTAAAGTTAGTATCTGACATCACAGGCACTCCGCTAGAGGATGACCCTGAAGCTGCCTTCATGTCAACGATTGTCGAGGAGGACGGGGTAGGCATCCCTACCATGTTCATCAACCAAGCTAACTTGGAGTCTTACTTAGCTGAGACAGGAGGAGAACTCTTCACGCCTAAACTAACTAAGATGCTCATTGAGTCCCTGCTCAGTGAAGAGTTTATCCATGTCGCTGAGTTCAGGACAGTTTCTACCGAGGAACTAGACACTATAGTAAACTCCTTGTCGGACAGCACACTTGCGGAGATCGTATCTCAGTATACAGCTAAAAGCAATAACGAGGGTCTGAGAGATAGACTCAACAAAGGTATCGCAGAGAACGACGCGATAATCAAACGCCAGATCGTTGGGGAGAAGCTACGCATGTCTGCCCAGAAGATCATGCGTGGTTCGACCACTGAGGAGGACATCGCCTTCTACATGGGTGAACCGTCCTTCGCTCGTATCCTTTTCCGTTACCTGACTAACGTGTTCCGTAAAATGTATGCGAGGTATAACCTCCGCAAGGAGAACCCATACATGGCTGCCGCGATCAACGCGATGGCTAACGAACTTAACTTACTACGCCGAGGAAGTTTCTACCAACCTACTGTGTCGCGGTTTGATGTTAACAACCCCAACGAGTCTCTTGAAAACCTGAACCAGCGTTTGGCCGCTACCTTCGCGGGTGACCCTGATATAGAGATTGATGAGAACACCAGTCTTGAGGACATCTACAAGAGGTTCTCTCATCTAAAAGTTTACGAGATCGCTGACGGAGTATTTGAGAAGAAGAAATACACCCCTAACAAGGGGCTCATGAGGTTCCTAAACGGGGACACCGACCGCAGAGTTCTGGAGCTTAAACTACAGTCAGAGGCTGTCAGTAATGGTGTGACCCAGAAAGTTATTAGTGATGCCGCGATTATCATGGATCTTCTAGAGAAGAACCCAGATGTTACTAACGACATCCTCGCTGACTACTTAGGTAGACCCGACAACTTGACTCCTGACGACGCCGTGATGGAAGATCTCCACAATAAGCATATCCGGCGGATTGCAATCGAGAAAGAGAGACGCCGGAGAGGTGAGACGACAGAGCCCATCGACTACAAGGCTCTAAAGAATGAATACTACGACAAACCTCTTGAGGCTTACCAAAAAAAGGTTCGGGAAGGCTTGATCCGTAAGAAGGACGCAGCCGCCGCTAAGATCGAGAAGACGAAACCCAAATTATACAGGGCGTTAAAAAACATGCGGGACCACTTAGATGCGTTATCTAAAGTGTTCTCAGAACAATACGATGTCAACGGTAACCTAAAAATGGTCATCGACCGCAATCTCGGTATCTACGTCACAAGGCAATACAGGGCATTCACTGAAGAAGGTTATCTCGATAAGTTACTTATGGTTGCTTCCGGCCAAGAGAGTGCTGGAGACGCACAGATGGTAGAAGGCTACCATAGGGCTCACGAATACATCGAGAGTCAGTTTATCCGGCAGTTTGTCCGCGACAAACAAAGCGAGGAGAGGGCGAATAATATCCCACCTAACAAGCGGGTGGCGAAATTGAGGTTGGAAGAAGAAGGACGGATTCAGCTTAATTCGAAAACGGGTCAGATTCAGGTTAGGGAGGCTATCACTGCCTACCTCCAGTCTCTGGATACACGATACGGGAGCGTGAATCAGGTAACCAAACCCGCCCAAGGCATGACACGGGCCATCTTTGATCAGGTGAGGAGGAGGCAGGATATTCCTGAACCTTTCCGTAATCTTCTCGGACAATACGATGAGTCGGACGTGGTCAATAATGTGGTGCGCTCCATTGATGCTATTAACAGGGCCGCATCTAAACAGTCCTTCATTAAGAACCTGATTCAACTTGGACACCAAAAAGACAACCCTGATGCAGGGTTCGTCTTCACGCAGCAAGAACTGGATACCCTTCGACTAGAGGGCAAGGCCTTACCCGCCCCCTCCATGTTAAACATAAGAACGGGAGACCCCTACGCATACAAGGCGGAAGTCGCTAAATCAATCGAGGACGAAGTGGAGCAGACCTATGATATAAGAGCTGAATACTACATTCCTTCAGACGCATTTACCCACATTAAGAACCAATTCAGACCAGAGCCGAGTGTCTCTTCGCTCTCGCCGGACAAACAAGCGGTAGAGTCAGCAGTGAGTCTTGTCAGATCGCTCACGGGAATCTCACTAGCCGCCAAGACTTTGGGGTCGTTTGGATTCTATATCCGAAATGTGTTAGGCAACGCACTGTTCTTCGCCCCGATGAACGGTATGTCTCCGGTCACCGCAATGAAATCGATCAAGGCATTGCGACGCTCTTTCAGACTATCTCCTACTAGAATGAAGGAGATCACGGACTATGAAGCGAAGCTTATCGCACACAACGTGCTAGGAGGTGACATCACCGTAGGGCTGATACGCGACATTGTTGATAGTGACTTCGATCCTGACGCGGCTAACAAGGAACTTAACGGCTTATTTGACAAACTAAAAGCGGTCACCAAAAAGGCGGCTGACTCCAAAACGGGCCAACGGATTAAGAGCCAGATACTCGACAGGGCGCTGCTCTTATCCGAAAGGGTGGATGCCTTCTACAAGATAGCTTACTTCGAGCATGAGGTGAAGGTCTATAAAAAGGCAGTTCAGTGGGACAAGGAAAATGGGAATGTCGGGGACTTCGCTAGCTACAATGAATACGAAATCGAAACAGAAGCCGCCCACAATGTCCGTAGAACATCTCAGTCTTACAAAGACAGATACGAACTGGTTAAAGGGCTTTCATCTAAGTATGGATACTTACTGGCGCCCTTCTTAGGGTTCAAGACTGACATGCTGCGTATTACGTTTGATGGCGTTCCTAAAACTATTGTCCGTGATATAAAAAGCAAAAACGCGGTCATCAGGAGCCGAGGATACCAGAGGGCCGTTGGTCTTTCTACGGTAGCGGTTGGTTTTGGTATGGTCTTACCAACCGCCCTGAGGATGCTTTATGGTATTGGGGAAGAAGAGGATGAAAACTTCCGCGTGACTGTCCCGCTCTACCACAAGAATGCGACCTTCCTCTACTACCGCGACGACGAGGGGACCATAATTGCATACCCATTCACCTTCCTTTTGCCAGTCTCGGACTACGCGGAACCCGCCCTCCGTCTCACAGAACACATGATGAGAGGTGAGTTCCAAGAGGGTCTCGTCAAGGCAACAGGTATGTTCTTTTCGAGTTACGCGGATGACCAGATATTCGCTGCTGCCATCAAAGATGCCTTCGTCAACAAAGACGACGCGACAGGTGACCCAATCTATGAGGAGGGTGATGGTTTCATGATCCCCGCAAAGATTATGAAATACATTTACGAGAACTCCTTCGAGCCACGGACGTTCAAGGCGTTAAGAAAAGCTGGTATGGCGGCTGTAGGGGATGAACCCACTGACCCTGATAAAACCGCAGGGGCTATTCTCGCTAGAGAATTCTACCCTGTAAGGGGTAATAGGGTTGACCCCGTCCGCGCTACCTCCACTTACCTCAATCATTACAGAAATCTGAGGAACCGACTCGACTCGAAACTTAACAAAGCGAAAACACGCGGCTCAATGACTAAAGGGGAGCTTGAGAAGCTAACCAAAGACTACGTCGAGAACCGACGCGCTATTGACAAGAAGATCTTATCTGGTCTCAAGTCTTTTGAGGCGTTCGGACTTACACCTCAGATGAAGAGAAATGTTCTCAACGAGAAATACTTGGGTATTGGTAAAGACAGACGGGCTAATCTAGCCAGAGGTCTTATGAGAGTCCCAACTCTCAGTTCTTCCTTCGTAGAAGACATGAAGTCTCTCGGCGCAACTGGCACCGAGAGACTCCGTATCATGTATGAAGTGCTTGATCGATATCCTACACTTGTGACGTTGGAAGACGATTGATGAACCCCTTCAAGCCTTCGGGCGAGTAAGGGTATCTGAATTCTTCAACTTTGCTTATCAGTTTTTTGCATCTGTATGGGCTTATCTCTAGGGCATGTCCGACGGACTTGTAATCCATCCGAAGGAAATTGATACCCAGCCATGCAGCATAACCGATGTATGGCTGGGTATTTGATAAGTCGTAATACAGAGAAGGGTGGAGAAGGAGGTTGTCTCTGAAGTATTCCCTCAGTGTCTCCTCCTTCTCCGTTGTTTGGTGTTTATAATCGACAACCCTCCACCTTTTACGGCGGCCCATTACTGTATCACATCTACGAGAGCGTCGTAGACAGAACCGGAATCCAGATCATTGGGTTCCACATTGTTGATATACAGCAAGGCGTCAATGAACTCATAGAGTAACGGATCGTTGTCAACACTTGTGCTTCTCACAGACAGGGACGGACCCCACCCAACTACTGACCACTGACCGTCCGGCAATCTTCGGCAACTAGCCTTGATTATCTTACCGTCATCTACAATTACTTTTATGTGTTTAGTTTCCATGTCGTCTTTGTGTTTCCCATTTGTCGCGAATCGCGCACCAAATGGTAGCTTGGTATTCACAAGGATACTCACCTAAAAGGTTCGCTTCTTCAAGTGTAATCTCTTCTAATCTCCTATACTGAGCCGCCGTAGGTGAGGCTTGGCAATCGACCACACCCTCGTTCGGTGTCACGATACACGCTCTGGTGTGCCAGACATCGACTACGATTGACTGTGACATGACGCCATTGACGATGGTGTCAGCGAAGGCAGACACTTTCGGTGAGGTCGCAAGTACATCCTTCTCCCCCTCCAGTATCCGCCACGCCTTGTCACGGTTAGCGTGGAAGGTGCAGACGGTAACAGAGTCCTGTTCCTCGCCTTTAGCCCATGCTTTGCACAACTCCCATGCGTCATGTGTGTTACGTTTCCACTTGTTACGAGGAGAAAGAGCGGCGATGACGGCAGCAGCGGTGAACGTATCAATACCAGTCACTTCTGCTATTGAGTTAGCCACCTCCTCTGCTTCGCCATACCAAACACGGCCAGCTTTAACCTGCTCCTCTGTAGCGAGGCTACGCCATTTACGTAGCCTGTTACGGACTTGTCTATCTGTAATATTATTAATGGTTCTCATAACAGTTATCCAAGATACAGGTTACAGGGTTTAGCTTCTTCTTGGTCGCCCTCTTTGGGTTCAGCCAACTTGTCATCTATGTAGTCCCTGAAGTTGAAGTATGACTCAGCACTAACGGAATGGTATGCAGCTAACCTATACACGGATTCGTGACTCAGGTCTTCGCCGAAGGGTCTTGGTATGTCGATACCGAGGTTCGTCAAGAACTTGGAGAAGTCTACCCACCCCTCGATGATGTTAGAATTGTTGATGCTGAAGAGATCGGAGCCTCTCCTCCAACTGTCGAACCTCTCTGGAGGGAGCGTTTCCTCACGCCAACTGACGGCGCGGTAGACTATGGACGACGTTGAATCCTTAGCCTTGCTTAAGGTAAAGGCCGAGCGGCGGGTCATCTGCTCTAGATTTCCCACACACTCACATAGGCGTTCGTGGGCCTTCTCCGCTTCGGTGAAGTCATCCGCCATAACGTGCTTACGTAGGTCTTTGAGACCGTCCTCGATCCCCTTCGCATGGACACTGGACACTGCTTTGTTCATCTCCATCTCAAGGGTCTTCTTGGACTTCGCGAACTTGGAAGCGGTCTCAGTAATCGCGTATTCCCATGCTAACTTCCGACTCTCGTCAGCGTGCAGCTTCCTAGTCTCCTCCTCATCAGGCCCATAACGGGGGGTATGATCAAGGGGAGATCTCGTCAGGAAGTTCACGATATCTCGTATGAAGCACTGTCGGCTAGGCACACCTCGGAGCTTGGGTGGTTGACGTAGTTCGTCGGGGATGAGCGACAAAGCACTCTCAGTGGATATCACCGTATATTTCTCACCAAACTTAGCAGCGACTCGCTGTAAAGCATTCCAACAAGCACTGTTACCCCTTGTAGGGAGGTAGGAATAAGACGGATGCGTATATAGCACCACCTCAGACACAATGAATATGGGACACCACGATTTCACACGGCCGTGAATGTCCTGTATTTTTACGAACAGCATACTGTCCATAGAGCGGAAGAAGCTAGAGCGTAGGTTACGAGTTGGGTCAACCCCAAACGATTCAATTAATTCAACATTAGTCATTTTGTATTTGTAGTTAGTTTTTACTGTTGGGCCTTGAGGATTTCGGTGAGGCTAATCGTCTCACCGAAAGGGAAGCGGGATTCACTAAGGCCATAAGTGACCCACAAGGTTGGGGTTGGGGGTTCGTGATCAGGGAACTCGCCATAGCCGTCAGTCAAGTAGATAACAACACGGGCATCTTCAACATTATCCTCGACATACTTGAGGGCGGGGCAGAAGTTAGTGCCGCCACCACCTTTGTAGTCGAGACTGATCTTGTCGGCGGGTCCATACTCGACGATATCGCAGACGCTGGCATCAGCGTCGATGACCACAATCTTCTCAAAGTCGAGTTCATTACTCGCTTGCTGAACAACACTCGTAACGCTACTCATGAGTTTAGAGTCCATAGAACCGGAGGTATCACGGACGAACACCAAAGTGCCGTGCCGTTCATCCTCATTTCCAGCAATACAGATGTCATGCACAGCGAGGAACTTGCGGTCGGGTCGGGTACTTTCGTCACCAATACAGAACTCACTGACATACTTGCTAAGGATCTCTTCGAGACTGAGTGGGGTATCGTAGAGTCCCTCCAGCTTCTTCAGGAAGTCCCCACCTGCACTACCACGTAGCTTGGCGGTTTGGATACATGAGCTTAGTAACTCACGCCACTTGTCGTTGAGTTCTTTAGCGTCCTTAGGGTTCTTAGGGATCTCAAACTCGCCAGCACTGCTGCCGCCTTTGCCATCACTTTTACCTTCGTCGTTACCGCCGTTACCGCCTTCGTCGTCGCCGTTACCACCTTCTTCGTTACCGCCGTTACCACCTTCGTCGTCGCCGTCGTTACCACCTTCGTCGTCGCCATCTGGGTTAGTAGGTGGCTTGGGTGGTGGTGGTGGGTCGGGTAGCTCCAGACTCTTGAAGATCGCTTCAGCCGATAGTGTCCCCCACTTCTCGACATCGAGACAACCGTCAGGTGGTAGGATCACAGGTATAGCAGCGTCATTGTTGTATGAGGTAATAAACCCATTCAACTCATAGTCAGCCGCGATATTCGCCTTACGGTGTTCAGTCTTGAACTGAGTAGCCAACCGTTCAAGGTGACCCAACAAGGGGTGGCACAGTTCATGGATGACAAGCCCAACGGTCTGGGCTTTGGTAAGCCCGTCAACGAAGGACGGATTGTATCGAACAGACGTTCCATCGGTGCAAGCCGTGGGGACGCTGTTGTCTGGTTTCCAAGGCATCGCCATTACGGCTGGCCCAAAGAAGTCGTGGTGGGTTACCACCTGACGTTTTCCGTATTCTACTTTCTTTTCGGCATTCATTTTGTTTTTGTGTTAGTTTTAGTATTTGTGTTTGGGTGGACATGACATCCACGGGAATGTTGTTAGCCTCCTCCGATATGAGGTAGTTGGAGCCACTTCTGGTGTAGTGGTCAGGAGCATAAGCTCGCAACCACCGCACTAGATTGACAACATCTACGTCCCACCCCACCCTCAGAATAGAGGGTGGGTTTGCAGGGGGCTTGGCCAACTTAATCAACGAGGAACTCACCATAATGTGACAACCAACTAAGCATAGTCTCAGTCCGATGCAAGTCCGATCTGCGACGACGTAGGCCATTACCCACAAACATCTGCATCATGGACGGTTCCTTGCGGGACTTCCAGTCTGGGTCGTTAGGGGTGGAGAGACGCTGGGCAAGTGTGAGGACATTCTTGATGTTCTCCTTGTTAGCCAACGTGATGAGGCGACAGGCCACCAACCATTGCAGGTTGGGTTCCGTAGGGATGTTACAGGTGCGACACTCGTCAACCATCCTACCTACGTCACCCACCTTGCTGGCGAGCTTGAGGAAGGAAGCGAACATCGTGCCATACTTTGGCCCGACACAAGACTGTGCATGAGGCACTAGGAGGGGGTCAGATGACGCCTCCTCTGCTGAGTCGTAGCTGGCCACAAGCTCATCGAGACGGCCGAAGCTACGGAAGGTAGGCAAGTTCTCCTCACCAGTCCAGTCGTCTAGTTTGAAGTTGTAAGGCGCATCGCTGTTCGCATTGATGAACGCCAGCACTTCGGGAGACTTACCTTCTTTCTCAAGGTATCTCTGGAATCCGCCGATGTCAGGGCGCACATCATAGACCGCGAAACGATCCACCAATGCTGCTGGCATACGCTGACAACCTGTCTTCTGGTCCAGCTTATTACTAGCGGCACACACAATAGTGCCTTCAGGAAACATCATCTTACCGACACGGCGGTCAAGCACGGCTTGCATAGACGCTTTGAAGGTTGAGGTAGCTCCTTGCCCGACCTCGTCGAACAGGACCACGTTACGCTTGGTAGGGTGGAAGTCCCAATCTTCGTCAGGAAACCATTCCATGATTCCGGTCTCACGGTTCGGCATCGGGAAACCCCTTACATCGTTGAACGTCTTGTAGGCGATGCGGAAGTCGATGAGATGGTAATCGTTCTGCTCGCAGAAACGCTTGACCATCAGCGACTTGGCCATACCATACCACCCAAGGAACAGCGGCGGCTTCTTGTTGCCTGCTTTAGTTGAACGTTCAAGGATGGGAATGATATCATCAGGCACGATTTGAGTATGAGTTGTAGACATAATAGTATTTGTTTTGGTTTTTGGTTTTTTGATTCGCGTTATCGACGGATGCGCGGCCCCCGTTAGTTATTTAGATTAGAGAAGATGCGATGGCACTAGCCTTGGATCTCACATCTTGAGCGATGATCTCACTTGACTTGATCGCGTCAGCATCGAGACCGTCGAGCATATGCTTGGCGTCTTCGATGGCCTTGACCAACTCAGGGTCGTCACCAATCAGCATATCTGGAAGAAGCTCACACAGTTCAAGGACATTTGTCACGTTTGATGTATAGAACTTACCAGAAGACTCACCCCCTACGTTGGCGCACTTGTCGCGGAGGTGCTTGAGCTTGTCGATGAGGCGGATTCGGAGTTCTGTCCCTGCCGCCTTAACACGCTCATCATACATGTCGTCCATCCCATCTTGTAGGTATGAGGGTAACCTACTGTTGTCAGGCATAGGCATGAACTCGGCCCTCATCTGGAACCGACTACGGATGTGTTGGGCAGAAGGATACTTCGTAGGGTCGAAGTCACCGTTGAGACGTTGTCGGGAATCTTCGACGATTTCCCCCCACCTATTGACGAACTCATCTACCGCCGACTCCCACTTCTTTTTGAGGGAAGCCAGTTTATCTTGGTAAGGGGTAATGCACCCAGCAGGTAAGAGCCTCATACCGTCCCGCTTTACAAACTTAGGTTTACCACCATCATTTTCTGTTTCGCCGAACCACGCCACAGTGTATGTATCTCTAAGATTACGTGCTTCGGTTTCGAGTCTCTGGATTCCCTTGACCCAACTCGATTCAACGAGATCGGTGTGGCCTCTGTGCATGGAGGAGTCACTCTGTGACATGTTAGCATACATGGACACCATCCTCTTATTTTGCTTGGTCGGCGCGAATTTCCTAAATGAGAGGTCAGTAAGGATGCCGATGTTTAGTTTGTCTTTAGACATTGTATTTGTTT
>Ga0187219_1000103_pt1 | contig 34007 bp, 26 predicted proteins | sample 13SPOviralmetaG_FD_130162 | JGI IMG/M metagenome (GOLD analysis project Ga0187219, IMG submission 130162) | Marine viral communities from the oligotrophic San Pedro Time Series (SPOT) site, San Pedro Channel, CA, USA - 13 SPOT_SRF_2010-07-21... | ecosystem: Environmental > Aquatic > Marine >... | reverse complement strand
TACTGTTAGGATCAACTTGCTTTATTATTTCACTTAACTTTGTAAAGTTTTTCCATACAGTAGGTTCTCCACCTAATATAGTGTATATCCTATAATCATGATTGCTCTGTTCGGTAATACGGCGTACCACAGTTTCGCATTGCTCAATGTCAGGCCAATACAAATCGCCGCCATTGCTGTCTGGAGTACAATATGTGCATTTAAAATTACACACGTTTGACAATATCCAATCTACAACAAGTATGTTATTGCGGGTTTTTATTTTTACCAATTTGTTCATAAAACAAATTCACTTTCTAGTATGTATTTTGCTAAATCTTTTTTTATTATTTTTTCTTTATCTTTTTGCTGTACTTGTTTTTTAGTTATAGATACAGAATTACTAGTTTTAGTTACATCTAATAATTTTAAATCCTCTTCTGTAAAACTAAGTTCTTCGTATGTAATTATGTTTTTTATATAAGGTCTAAAAATATTATATGTTTCTTTAATTTTTCTATTATTATTTTCTACTAATTCTGCTGCTTTTTTTAATCTATCTGTAGTAGGCTTACCTTGATAATGCATATACAGAAAACTAATTAAAGAATCTATATTACTTTTTCTATATAGAAAATAAAATTCAACATTCAGCTTCTTAGAAAAGTCAATAATATTTTCTGGCAATATATCGTATTCGCTACCTGTATAATATTTTACAATAAACTTTTCTTCGTTCTGTAATATATTAGATATATTTTCTTTATTATACCTTGTTGATAGCGAATGCTTTTTACATATTTTAGGTATATAATCTTTTTTGTTAGGCCAATGACTTTTATTCATTATTTCAGGCATATGAAAAGCATTAACACCTGTGTTAAACAATGTGCTTAAATAATGACTTCCTGCTCTGCTTCCTGTTAAAAGAAATATACGCTTCATAATAATGCTTCTGCCCACGGATATGCATCTAAAAATTTAACATTACACCTATAGTCCCATATGTCTTTACTATAGTGTTGTAACTGTTTTTGTTCTCCGGTGCTTATTTGTCTATGTTCGTACATAGTAGATTGCTGGAACTTCTTCCAATTGTTATTTACATCGCCAAACTTTACTTTAGAAAAATCATTATAGAATTCTTGTCTAACATCAAGTGGTATAAGTCTAAAATCTAAGAAACTAGGATAATCAACTTCGTTATAACTTACTCGTGCTTTTGGAAAATTGTTTGTCCAATTAAAAAACTCTGTCATGTTGTGGTATGTAAGCATACTGATAGCAGGTGTAAGTCCTACTGTGCATTTACTATTGTACATTCGTATAAAATTACGTTCGATAGTTTCCCAACGTGCAGGGTACCGCTGATACTCCAAAGCAGCTCCTACAGCGTCAATACTACACATTAGCTCTACATGCTTAAACTTTTCTAAGGCAGCTAGTATGCGTGTTTTAGCACTAGTACAGTTAGTTATAAACTCAATCTCTAAATCAGTCTTGCCTTGTTCTACTAATTTATATAAAAATTCTTCTACTTCCGGCATAATAAAAGGTTCGCCGCCGGCAAATCTAAGTGTTTGTAAATCAGGTAATTCTAAAACAAGATCTAATAACTTTTTTGTATCAACTTCTAAAGATTGACTAGGAATATGTTTTAATAAATCGTTGTCTATTCCTGCGTCTTTTAGTTCATATGCTAAATTTACAAGTTGGTCACTAAACCCGCCACTACACATCTTACACTGTAAATTGCACTTGTTGCTAAGACGTAAATCTAAATGTCTTATGCTTTGGTTAGTGCTGCCGTACTGTTGATTTACTCTATATCTTTTACTTTGTTTGTTGTTTCTTTCATTGTGCCAGCAACTTTCACATGCTGTGTTTTCAATGCCTACTTCTAAATCTTTGCGTACAGTGTTAAGCCAATTATTACTTTTATACCATTCATTTAAGTTATCAACAGTACTCCAATCAACTCTAATGTCACGTTTTTGGATACAACAGTGTCCTACTCTGCCTGTTGTGTCTATATTAAATCCGTTATTTGTAAGAGTGCATTGTGTCATGATGTTTGGTACCTCGGAGCAGGCATTTCTTTACCTGCACACTTATTACATATATCAATACTTTCTCTTTTCCATGCAGGATGTAAATCACTTACAAACTGTTTTGTAATAATTTTTAAATCTGCATTATGTATATGATTATTTTTATATCTATTGTAATTAAAATTTGTCCGTAAATCTAATTGACGTCCGCTAATATAACAACAAGGCCATATATTGCCCCATGGATCTATTTGAAGCATTCCGTCTTCAGCATAAGGACAATTAAAGTTTCCATTAGGTACTTCTACATTAGTTTTTGGAGTAGGTACTTGTTTTCTAAAATTATCTTTTCTTTTATATAATTCATTAAATGTTTGTAAATTAGGACCAGACAACTTTTGCTGCGGGAAGTCTTTATAGGCTTTCATATCAACATCTGATCTATTACGATTTGTTTGAAATGCCATACACCTTGTTGATTCAGCAAACTCGCTTATAGTATCAATTTCGTCTTTGTTATAATCAAATACAATACACTTCCATATACTATTGCCTCCAGCATCATTAAAGGCACGTAGATTGTCTATACGCTTGTTCCAGTCAATTCCACGTCTGTACATATCATGATTGTGTTCAAGTCCATCAATGCCCCATTTGATATCATGTTTAGCAAACTTTTGTAATACTACAGCAAGATCATTCCAAAACTTTGGATTACGTGCGCCGCCGTTGGTATTCAAGTTAAGATATACATCTGTTTTTACTTCAGCAAGTATTTCCATCATATCAATAAAATGAGGATGCATACTAAAGTCACCAAAGTTGCCATTGAAAATAATTTCTTGTATGTTTTGTAAATTGTCTGCTGTAATAAAACTACGCCAATCATCAATGCTTATATGATTAAGTTTTAGATTAGGATGATTTTCACCGCCATCGATATTCCTGTCACATGCTCCGCAGAAAGCATTGCAATAACTTGTGCAATCTATTTCTAACTTTTTAATTGTTTCAAATTTATATAGGTTCATTGTACTGTGTCGGCTTGTTTGTTTTATGTAAGCACTTGTTGCATATATCGTACGACAAGTCCTTCCATGCAGGATAAAGTTTATTCCTAAAGTGTTCGAGGATAGTTCTTAAAGAACGTGTATTTAAGTTATTTACATTCCATTCGTTATAAGGAAATTTTTTGTGATGTGTAACTGTATTGCCTTGTATAAAACAACAAGGCCAAACTTTGCCATCAGGTTCTATAACAACTGTCTGTTCTTCTGCAAATGGACAAGAGTAATCTGTAAAACTAATAGCCTTTTCATAAGGAATTTTAATAGGCTTATAATGTTCAATTAACTTGTAATTACTTTCAAAGTCATTTATACTAGGACTAGTAAGAACTCCACTAGGTAAATTTTTATATTCAGCAAGGACAATAGGGCTAGTTCGATTACGATATGTTTTAAACTTGTAAAAGTCTAATTGTTTAGCAAGATCGTTCATTTGTTTTATTTGATGTTTATTATGATCAAATATAATAGCCCGCCATGTAGAAATGCCACCAGCAGTGTTAAATGCTGTAACATTTTCTATAAGTTTATTCCAATTTACATTGCGTCTATATATGTGATTAGTATCTTCTAATCCGTCTATAGCAAATTGCATTTCGTGGTTGTCAAACTTTTTTAAAACTATTGCTAAGTTTTTCCAAAATTCGATGTTCCTTGCTCCGCCATTTGAAGAAACTTTTATAAACAAATTATTTTTTACGTCACTTAACTGATCTAACATTTCTATAATTTTAGGATGCATACTAGCATCACCAAAATTTCCATCAAATGTTAAAGTAGAAATATTAGACAAATTGTCTTTGGTTATTATAGAATGCCATGTATCAAGAGACATATGATGCAAAGGCATTTTATCATTTAACTTTCCGCCATTTATGTTTCTGTCGCAGGCTCCGCAATTTGCATTGCAAAACGTAGTTAATTCTATTTCTAATACTTTTACAGTTTCAGGAAAATACTGCATTACTTAAATTGCTCACTAAATGGATCAAACTCTGCTCCGCACTTTTGCGAACAAACTTTTAGCTTGCCGTCACCGCAACTAGACTTTGACCAGCTATCCTCAATGTTGTCAAAGATACCTGTTTCGAATACAGCCCGTAGTCCGTGTTTCTTTGCATTAATAGCATCTTTGCCTCCGACTTGATCAATAAAATTCCATACCTGTTCTACTGTAGGATCTTTGTGCCACCATTTGTACATACGTCCAGCAGTCCAACAACAAGGTAACGCTAGGCCTTCTGCTGTTATGTATAAGTTGCCTTCGTCTTTTACTTTACAATTGATAGGAGCAGCATCGTAATATGCATCCATGCTACCGTACTTGTTTTTAATTACATCTAGTTTAGATAGTGCTTTGTTTTGATACTGTGCATCAGGCTTTTTAATCTCTGCTGTCTTTTTGCCTTTGCGGCTTTGTGCTTGATGTGTATCTTTCTTTTCGCCCTTGCCGGTAATAAATCGTCCTGTCTTTTTTGCTTGAAATTTTTCGAAGCCTAACTCTTTTGAAAATTGTTCTGCTTCTTCTACTTGATGTTGATTATGTCCAAATATTAAGAAGTCCCAACGAGCTCTTCCGCCCGCTGCTATAAATGATCGCATACTACGCTCTACAGCGTCCCAACTAACACCCTGTCTGTATATATGATTAGTATCTCTTAAACCATCCACACTAAAAATAACAGCACCCATCCTGCCAATAACATTAGCCAACTCGCTCCACCACGCTTCATCTCTTGCTCCTGCATTTGTATTCATACTAAGCCACATATCTTTGTTATGCTCTCTAAAGTATTTGAATATTTCTAATGTGTCTCGTGCAACAATAGGGTCGCCTAAGTTGCCGCACATATACATGACATCTAATTGCTTTATAAACTCTGGTTCGAAAATTCGTTTAGCATCATCTATAGTTAATTCACTTAGATCAATGTGAGGATTTACTGCGGCGCCATCTTGATTTCTATCACACATAGGACAACTAGCTTGACAGTTCTGTGTGTTTTCTAAATGTATCTTTTTTATTTGTTCGTATCTATACATGTTGTTTTATAAATTCTTTTACAGCTATATGCCCATCGGCATTAAAATGTTCATCTTCTAGTGGTATATGAGAGTATTTTTCAAATCCGTTCTCGCCAAGTATGTCATATTTTAAATCACCTAGATAATTAACATATTTACTTAACCATTCAAACTTGTGATGCCATGTAAAGAAAACAGTGTCTTTAAAATACATATCTATAAGCATACATTCTTTAAGATTAAGCCATTTTAAATTATCGTCTGAAGCAAAATGTTTCCAATACGATTGTATAGATTTTGGTTTTATATTATAGTTAAGTTTTATTAGATCTAATACACGCTTATCAGTAAGAACAGCAGGGGTCATACTTACTCCTGCTTCTCTATAATGTTCATCGTATATGTCATAATAATAATCATTTTTTTTATGTTTTACTAAATCACATATGGGTACATTTTTCATATGAAGAAATAATCTATGAAGTCCTGTTAATTGTACAATTACTTTATCAGGTTTGCCAAACTGTTCTTCAGCTTCTTTTAATCTATAAAAGTAACTAAGATTACTGTTGCCAGGAACACTGCAATTTACAATTCTACAACCTAAATCATTTTGCAACAAAAAAGGCCAAGTTTCGTTGGGCTTTACATATACATCATGATGGCTAAAACTACAGCCTACTACAAAAATAGTTTTAGCCATCGATCACCAGCTTTATGTCCTTGCCCGGGCCTGTACGGCTAGGCAGGTCGCCGTATTGCTCTACATACCATTCGATAACAGCACGATACCATTTTTGACTGTTGTGATGTGCCTGTTTATTAAACTGGTGTATGTTATTATTTGTTGCTTGCATAGCACTAAGCGCTCTAGCACTTTCGGTTTGCAGTTGCCTAAGAGTTAAATCACTTATATCCAATTTTCATAAACCTTGTATAATCTGGTAAAAATAATTCGCCTTCAAACAATGTTTCTTTCATAGGACAACTTTTACTAAATTTTGAAATACTCTTGTAACAATTTACATGCTCTTCAACTTCAAAATAATCATTGCTTTGTAATATTACTAATTTACCTGTAGGTATTTTAGCATACCATTCTTCGAAGTTTTCGATATGTTCGCAACTAGTATTAATAATTGTATCCGGTATATCATCTTGTTCGCAGGTAGTGCCGTCTGATCTATGTGTTGTATAAGTTTCGCTAGCAAAGTTTATATCAAAAATATCTTTAGTCGATGCTTTAAATTGCCACTCATTTACTACCCAAGGCTTATTAAATATTTCTGCAATCTTCCAACATGTCGGATCTACATCAAAACTTTTAATTTTACTTACTTTAATATTATTTTCAAATATCATAGTAGCAAGTGTAGCATACCATCCTGCACATAAAAATACTGTACCTAAATCTAAGTTTAACTTTTTTAATTCTTTTATAATCCAAAGTTTGCTTTTTAATTGTCCTCTACTAAAACAATCTTTATCAACTTTAATGTCATTTACAAAAAAGTTTTTAAACGCTGCTATAAACTGTGTTTGAACATAATTTTCTAACACCGACCATAACTTCCAAGTATTGTCTTCAAGTATCAATTTACGCAGATCTTCATCATCGCACAATCTAAAAATGCTGTGTAGATTTTTTTCTGTAACTGCTTTTCTAAGGTCTTCAGTATCATACTCGTCTATAATACGAAATATGCTATGCAAGTTTTCTTCTAGTACTGCTTTGCGTAACTCCTCGTCTGAATTAGTTACTCTAAATATACTAGAAATATCTTTATCAATATACGATCTTCTAAGATCAGATAATTTGGCTTTGGTTGGATACATTAATTCAAATCTATCTAATAGTTCAAACGTTTCCATCAAACTGCTCCTGCAACCAATCAAAGTCATTTATTCTACGCAAGTCATCAGGCGATTGTGAGTGTTTTTCACCGTATTTTGTGCCTTGAATAGCACCCTGGATAGCATACTCTCCAAAGTCTCTATCAGAGCCTACCGTAGTCCAAATTTTAAGTCTTTCATTTGTTTCGTCATCTTTTTGTCTATCAATTACTTTTGCACTTAATTTAGCACACTCTCTAAAAGCACTTTTCCATGTTTCAAAAGGTCCTGTGTTAAATGCAGTAATATTACTAATTTCATGGATCGGTTTAAACTTATTTGTAATACTAGTTGTCATATCAGGCTTACTAATATCCATATTAATTGTAAGTTTTCTTGGAAATAATTTTAAGCCGCCGTACCCATACACAAGATCATTAATAGGATTTTGACTTCTCCATACATGCACATGATCTAACTGATGCTCTGGAACTTCATAACTAAAATCAAAATCATCCATTATGATTGCATCAGCATCTACAATCCAAAACATTTTTGTAAAGCATTTTTTGGCCGCAGCAATATGTGCTTGATGTATTCCTTTTACACCATGCACACGCTTGGCCATAGGAAATTTACTCTTAAGTATTTCCCAATTCTCATCAGCATTAGGTTCTTTATAGCTTATGAATACAATATCATACATTCTTTATTATAACACATTACAAATTTTTTGTCAATTTAAAAACTGATTCAAAAATGCAAGACTTGTCCTTTATATTTGTTAGCATATCTTCAACTAATCCATATTTAGATTTATAGTTGTTCTCCCAGTGATCCCAATATACTTGGCTTTTATTTTTTGTACAATCTAAAAAATCTTTTTGATGTTTAGTACTAACTTGCCAATAATCCGATAATGGTTGTTTATACAAGTAATTATCTTGAAAATCTTCTGCATCGAAAGAAATTTGGCTTAAATAGCTGTCTAAACTATATAGTATAATACTGTCTATAGTTTTCTTTTGTAATAATCTAGCAGCTATTAATCTAATATGTCCAGGGTGTATATCCAATGTCATATCGCCCCATGTAAGTGTTGTGACAGGATTTATGATACTATCATAATTATCAATAAACCATAAAAGCTTTGCTATCTTATAATCATTTACGTGTTCTATTTCTTTTTGAATAATTTTGTCTATAACATCTTTTGCATTGCAATGATCTAATATTAACTGTCCTCTAGCAATCTTAAACATCTAGCATCCAAGGTATAACCATAAAAGCATTTTGTTTTCTATACTCGTCTCTACTTTGTACGTGTTCTAGAAATTCTGCCATACTAAGTTCATTTTCATTAACCATAGCTAAACAATTTTTTAACGATCCATAAAAATGTGTGCTAGTATCAATTTCAAGTTCTTTAACTAATTTTTTTATATCGTTAGCATATTTTTTTCTAATCTCTACTGGCACATTATCAATGCTACTATGCCAAGGATGGTATGTGGTTATAAAATAAGGCAATGTTTCAAAGTTAGGGATATCTTTAAATTGATTAAAATATTTTATTAATGAACATATATTGTGCATATTATATGATTGAAAGACAACGTGTGCTTCTGCGCCCATATTTTTTGAACTTTTTATGTACTCGGCAAGTTTTGCAATATTTCGTTCTACTACTTTCCACTTTCCAGGGTATCGTATATATTCATAAGTGTCTTCTGTTCCGTCAATACTAATATGAATTTGCGTATGTTTAAATTTTCCAAAGCGTTCCATAAATCGACTAGGCATAATAGTAAGATTGGTGTGAAATAATAATACTATATCCTTTGCATAATCTTTTTCTACTAGATAATCAATATATTTTAAAAAGTCTTTATTGAGAAGTGGCTCACCGCCTGTAACTAATATTTCTTTTAAGTTAGGAGATACTGTTTCTAGTGTATCGTATAAAGCGTCAAATGTCCATTTGTCTAAATCAACATCACGATAGTTTTCGCCAAAGTGTATAAATTCTTCTACCAATTGATTTGTAGCATCAGGCGAGCACATTTTACATTTTAAATTGCAATAGTTGCTCCAAGAAAAATCTAGACTACGTATTTCTATATTTTTTGAATATCCTGTACTATCTGTATTATCAACATATTCGTCGATACCAAAATGTTTAACTGCATTATTTCTTATGCTCCAACCGCCGTTGTTTTCAACATCATAACAACGCTGACACAAATCTACTTTTTCTCCTGCAATCATCTTTTTTCTAATGTCTTTATACATGTCAGTATTAAATGCATCTTGAATAGTTTTAATGTCTGAGACATGCATGTTGTCTCCATTATTATCCTTTATCCGAGGATCTGAATCAGTAACATTACAACAAAGTCTAATATTACCATCAGTAGCAGCACTTAAATGCATCCATGCATACGGACAAAAAGTTGTTGTCATTCTAAATCTAACTCCGGAATAAAATCTTTGTAACTTACTTTACGATGCTTGTCAAGTACATTTACCCTACCGACAAATTTAAAATATTCAAATTCATTTCGAGGTTGATTTATTTCTTGTATTACTAGATCAATTTTATGAGTTAGGTCAGGAAACTCTTTAAGTATTAATGAGTTTCTCTTATATTCTTCTAATCTATCTATTGCTAGTTTTTTATTATTATCTGATAAATTACCTACATGTTGCCCCATTGGAAAACTGAGAACATTTAAATTATAAGGCCATTGTTTATAATAGGGATATTCCTGTGATCGTTCTTCAATCCAATATAATAAATCTGTTAAATTAAGAACGTTTAACATATTAACAGTGATATTAGTAACAAGTTTTATATTAGAACTTTCTGTAAATGATTTTGCTTTTATAAAGTTCTTAGATACTGAATCCCAGTTGCTCGGAAAACGACAATAGTTATTAACTTCTTCTGTGCCGTCAATACTAGCAAGAAGTTCAAACTTTTTAAAATGTGGCATAAAGTCTAGAAAACTTTGATGTATGTTTGTGAAGTTTGATGCAACATAAATTGAAATGTTTTTACTAACACCGGTATCAATTGCACGTTGTAGTGCTTTATGTACCCAAGGCATTAACGGTGGTTCGCCTCCGGCAAAACTTAGTGTATCAACACCGGGTAATATTCTACAGAAACTATCCCAAATTTCTTCATTGTCGCTCCAGTCTGGAACATCAATACCTTCAAAATTTGCATTGTTTTCATTTATACCAGGCTTGTCAGATATCTTTTCAAATCTTCCTGTGCTAACTTCAATTCCGCCGTGTGTTTTTGCAAGTGATTTTAATTCTTTTGCTATTTGACTACTGTCATAACTGTTGCACATTACACATTTTAAGTTACACAAGTTGTTAGGCTTTAGTTCTAATCTCTTTGGAGTCTTATCAGAGTGTCCGTTGTTATCTAAAGCATCACTTACTCTATGCAAAACTTCTCTATCATTTTTATATTCATTAACAGACCGTTGTCGCATACTTGCAATACCATCTCTATAACAAATATCACACGCAGATAACTTTTCACCGTTGTGCATTTTAGTTCTAATATCTTTTAAACTATTGCTATTCCAAACTTCTTCAAATGTGTTATCATTTGAAAGTACATATTGATCTTCAACTTTACTATCAAGTTCTGGTTTTAATGTATCAGCATAATAGCAGCAAGGTTTTACATGTCCTGCAGGATTAGTGCTTAGTTCTAAAAAAGGATAAAAACAAAAAGTATCACTTTCGATTATTTCTTTACGTAACTTATCTATCTTATCCATTATATTGCTCCAATATATTGTGAAACTCTGGAAATGTATCTTGAAAACTTGTGTTTCGAATCTTATCAAGACCTTGGATATAATCTAGGTATTGTGGATATAACTCCGACAAGTCTTCTTGATACATAAAATCTATTTGATGAGAAATCTTTTCATTCCATTGTTTGTTGTCGGGCAATTTTAAGCTGGCCCATTTGTCTTTTATTTTATCTTTTATTTCTTTAGGAAACATTTGCGTACAAAGATATCTTGGCCAATGTACTGTTCCTGCATGGAATAATCCATTATGGTGCCTTATACCTATCTTTTTAAAGTTTTGTTCAAGTAACGATGTAGCAAAGTCTGGAATATAAAATATATTCATTGCATGTACTGTGCAAAGTATTTTTACTTCGATATTATCAGGTGTATTATCTAATGTATTTAAATTTTCTTGTATAACATTCCAGTCAGCCGGATATCTCACATAATCATGATGCTTGCCCCAGGCATCCATACTAATCATTAGTTCTACATATCCAAACTCTTTCCAAAGTTCTAATACTTCTTCTGGCAATACTGTACCGTTTGTATGATATCTTAGATTAATATGCTTACTATGTCCTGTCTCTACAAGTTTTCGTAACATTCTATGATGTTCTTTTATAAGCAGAGGTTCTCCGCCGGCAAAAATCATATGACGTATGTTTGCAAACATAGGCTCAAAGTCTTGCCATAGTTTTTCTTTTTTATACCATTCGAACTTTGTAGTATCAATTTCTAGTTTGTGCTTCCAATCCCACTTTGCATCTGACTTTAATTCTTCTGCTAGTTTTTTAGCAGGATTTAACCACATACTGCTGTCTTGAGGCCTACACATCACACATTGTAGATTACAAGTATTGCCTAATCTAAAGTCTAGTGTTACTAAATCTTCTTCGAGTGTGCCGTCTTCTTGTGTAGCTTCAACTAAACTGTTGATTTTATCTTCGCCTAGTTCTCGTTTCCATAATGCATTTTCATTAATACGATGACTGCGGATGCCTGCTGATTCTTCTTTATAGCAGTGATCACACGCAGAAACTCTTTCACCTGCCAGCATCTTTTTTCTAGCGTCTTTCCAGTGATCGCTGTTCCATATTTCACTTACAGTCTGATCGTTTAAGTTATGCTTATAACTGTTCTTAGCAACACAGCATAGTAAGGCACTGCCGTCAGTCCATGTAGCCATGTGTGTCCAAGGTAAAACGCAAAATGTTTTCGATTCAGTCATTTAAATTCCATATCTCTTTAAAAGAAGGTACCATTTCTAAAAAGTTTAAGTTTCGTTCTTTATCTAGACTACTAATATTTTCTTTTACTAGCTGCCAGCTATCTATTTGATCCTCACTTAATCTTTCAATTGTAACTTTGTAGGGATTATCAATTATAGCATAGTTATAGTCTAAATTCAACCGATTAAATTTTTCTATAAGATTATGTTTGGTACTATTAGGTAACGAACTTAGTTGTTGCCAATGCGGCCATCTAATCCAATCCCATTCTACCTTCCACAAAGGCAAATTATTGTGTATGTAATCTACCAATTTATCTAGTTCTAATACATTAACTAAATTTACTACAGTGTGAATAATGAAATGCACGTTACTTTTATGTTGCCACCAATCTTCAAATGTTTTAATTATCGAAATACAATCATCAAATTTAGAAGGCCATCTATACCAATCGTTTGCAGTATATATACCGTCCATGCTTACACACAAATATACATTATTACATTGTTCGATTAAATCTTTTAGTTCTTGATCAGGTAATACGGTTCCGTTAGTACAAATTTGTAAATTTACTTTAGTTAAATCTAAACTACGTAACAGTTTCTTAAATTTAGCACCTTCCATAAATGGCTCGCCGCCTATAATCTTTAGATCAGTTACATCTGATAAATCCCACTTTTCAAAATCAAAGTCATTTTTTAAAAATCCCTTTGTTTCTACTCTATTTGCTTTTTTATCTTCAGCTTGCCATTTACTACTAAAAAATCCACTACAATGCGCACATGCTAAGTTACATAGATTGCTAAAACTTACTTCTAATTGTTGTACTGGCACAGTTTTATTTTCAGTAGGTGTAAATTTTGAAAGACTATGCTGTCTCATACTGCGTAGGCCGTTGCGCTCATCTTGATAGCAACCGTGACAACCTTCTACAGATTCTCCAGATAGCATTTTATCTCTAATGTCTTTCCAATGTTCTGTGTTACGCACACGATCATTCCAAACATAGCTATCTTCTTCGTCAATATGAGGATATCTACAGCAGGGTATTGTTAAGCCGTTTGGCCTAATAGCTGCTGCAAAAAAAGGATATGAACAAATAGTCTTATTCAACGCCTAGTTCCTTTGCAAGTTCAGGAATAGCATCTTTAAAACTTTCGTTTCTAGTCTTGTCTAGCATACGAGTGTAATTTAAAAAGTTTTTCATTAGTGTTTCATGATCTTGATGCTGTTCTTTGCGCATTAGATTAATAATGCCTTGAATTGTAGTTTTAATTCTCGGTTCATTTAATAGCTTACCTTGATACGACTCTAAATTAAGTGCAGCCTTTTCTCTAATATGCTGCGGTAGTATTGTTACATCTAAGTAAAACGGATGATCGTTTATCAAATAGTCAATGCCAATTGGCCTGTCGTATTTTTCACTAATAGAATCTACATAATATAGCATATTATGACAATCTAAAACATTATAAGTTTGTACAACTGGCGAAACGTCTAAATTAACATTTTTTAGTTGTGCAATCTTTTGAAAGTTTTCATCAATTTTTTCCCATTTGCTAGGCGAGCGTATATAATCATTTACTTTTTGATAACCGTCTAGACTGCAATTAATTTTTATGTTAGAAAACTTACTAATTAGACTTAAAAATTTATCAGTTACATTTGTGCAATTGATATTAAAAAATATTTCAATCTTATCTTGATATCCTGCTGCAACTATTTCTTCCATAAATCTATAATTGTTGTTTATAAGAGTAGGCTCGCCGCCGGTCATATAAACTTTACTTAAATTTGGAATAAGCCCTATAATTTCATTCCATAAAAAGTTACTATCAAAATTTAAGTCAGTGTCTTTTAAGAAAGTAGGATTTGGTCCCCAGTTGTTATTCCAGAATTCTTTGTATTCTTCACTTTTTTCGTATGAGCTAAAGTGTTCTTTAGCAATTTGACTGCTATTAAACGGATTACACATACGACATTTAAGATTACACAAGTTTCCTAGTCTAAGATCTAAATACACAGGTGGTAATTTTACTTCGTAATCGTTATCTTCTGCACTTTGTATAAAATCAAACAGTTTTGGGCCTAAACGATTTTGCCACTCAGCAGTCATTCTAGTTCTAAAACTATCTAAGCCTATACTTTCTTGTTTGTAACAATGCTTACACGCTTCTACTTGAACACCGTTGAGCATATCTTTTCTAGCATTTTTAAAAACTTCACTGTTCCATGCATCTTCTACACTGTTTTTGCCAACCATCATAGGAGATCCATCTGCATTACGTGCAAAGGCTGTTGAGCCGCTTGCAATACAGCAATAACGCATTTTACCATCAGTGTTTAACATAGTACTAATAAATGGCATAGCACAAAAAGTTTTTGAGTTTTCCATTACTTTATTCCGGATCTATTACAAACTGCTGACCGGCTTTCCTACTAGGATTTTGATACACTTCTTTAAAAAACTTACTTTGCTCTGGATCTAAAGGATTGTGGGCAATCGGAACACCTAATTTATCTAGTAAGTCATCGCCAATATTTTGTATATTTTCAATTAAGTTATCATCATTAAGAAATTTATATTCATTTTCCCACATATTAGTTAAGTAAGCAAAATCACGGACATTTAAATAATCCCAATCCGTAAGCATAGTCTTTCTTAAACCTTCTCTTGCTCCGTGAATTGCCCATAGCCCGTTCTTAACATCCGATCCAATCATAAGCCAAATATATAAGCGATGTAAATTTTTCCAATGTCCGTCAATGAACTCTTTAGATGATTTAGGCTTTACTCCTCTATCTAAAGACATTTTGCAACCTTCTCGAAATCCTGCTCGCCATGCTTGATAAGGAGTATCGTTATTATAAACTGTGCTGAACCAACTGTTTTGTTGTATGTACTGTACATCCCAACAAAAATCTACTTGGGCATGTGGATTATCAGACTCGGCATTTTCATGTGTCTTCATATTAAGTACAAATTCTTTAGGCCAACATTTAATTCCGCCATTGCCGTATAACAGTCCGTTAATAACATTTTTGCCGCACCAGCTAATAACACAATTTTCTAACTGTTGATGGTCACTTAAATCAAGCTCTTGTTGTATAAAAGATTGTTCTACAATATTATCACCGTCGATAGTAATAAATCGATCTGTGTCACTTAAATTAGCACATGCTTTATGCGCTGCATCAGATCCTTCTACTCCATGAACACGTTTTGCCCACGGAACTTTAGTAAGTAAATCTGCATAGTTTTTTTCTGCATTTGGCTCGTCATATGAAAGATAGATGATATCACAATCGGTTACTCTAAACTTGTTCATTATACAACTTTCTCATACATGTAAGTGTTAAACATTTTGTTTGTAAAAATACTTATATCATCGCCGCTAATTTCAAATGGATAATGGAATGGTAACGTTGCATATCCGTTACGTGTAAGATTTTCTACGTCAAACTCTAATTTATCATATAATATATTAGGATCGTACGGTTCTGTTACATTAAAAATTAAATTACGGCGAGAATACTCACCTATTTCATTCATAGCATCATAACCTATTTTCAACTTCCATATTTGTTCTTTTACATTCTGCACTATAAGAATGTCTTCTGTTATTTCTGTTGTTTCAGTTGTAACTTGTCTATACGGCATTTCGAAATATTCTGTATATTGTACGTCTTTCTGAGACTTATCTGTTTTCTTTTTAAAAATCCAGTCTTTTTTAACAATATTATAAAAAACAATATAATCTTCCATTTGTTCTTTACCTGACAATATGTCTTCAATCAATTCGTGCTCAATAGCTATTTTGTTATACACCGAATCAGTATTGGTACCCACTTGTTTAACTTTGCCTGTTTCCGCTTCGTAATACACATAGCCATTTTCGTCTAATTTTGTATCTTTAATTAGATCTGACAAAGTTTGCATTTTATTCGACATTGCATTTTGCCTTAAATTTTGATATAGTTGCTTCTGTGACAAAGTCTGGATTTGTGTAATGAAAGATTCCGGACTGAAGCCAATTGCCTATTCTAACTTGACAATCTTTATTTACATATGTTTCTACTTTGTCTAACCAGCTATCAGGAATATTAAACCAATCTTGTGCAGCCGGTTTCATATGGGTAAATGTAGGATATGTTAAATTTTTGTTAGTAACATGACGTTCTACTCCCATAATTTTAATGGCAATTGCAGCACTTACATCTATACTACACCATTTAGGATAATTATTTGGAGTAAATTTTTCATAAAATAGCTCCCAATTATTTACTATAAGCTCTAATAATTCAAAAAATTCTAAACATAAATTGTTCTTTTTAAAATAATAAAATCCTGTATATAAATTAGGCAAATCATTATTTAAAAAAGTTTTTCTATAATAGTCAGAAGTAACTTCTTCTCCTCGATATGTTTGTACCTGAGAAGTAAAGTATAAAGGATACTTATCTAACATTTTCCACCAATTAGTTAGATCTTGTAAGATTAACATATCAGTATCCATAACTATAGTTTCGTCATACGGAGTTACATGATATAATTTCCATCTATTTTGTATTTTCCAATCTTCTTTTTCTGACATGTCGCCCCAAGGTATAGGAATAATTTTATCAAATAACCCTTTGTATTCTTTCGGAATCTTGTCATTTGTCATAATGCTGATCGGCGTAGAATTATTTGTAATTGACAAACTCATAGCGAGCAAACATGCTTGTTCTACATAGTTATCAGTATCATTATTCTGAGCAGCGACTAATATACCTTTAGTCAATGTATGTCTCCTTATCTAGTTCTCGCATCAAACTAAATTTATTCATAACATGTACAGTTAAATCACTTGTTTCTGCTAGAGTATATTCACCTAAATAATTTTCTTTTTCTAAAAGAAACACTAGAGAATTATCTTTAATCTTATATAATAAATCAGTATCTAAAGTATGATAAAATTTTCCAGGCATAGCACCAGCAAACTCACCTTTTTGAAATCCGTTCATTATATGAATTGCAATACTAAATCCAAAATCATTTCTATAAAAGTTTGTTCTTAATTGATAAACTTTACAGTAGTGTGAAAAATTCTCTTCTATGTGATCTACAAGATTAAAAAATATTTCATTTGTTTTATTTTTTCTAAAAAATACACAAGTTGCCCAGTAAAACTTTATACTAGCTTCACTTACATATTGAAATTCTTCTTGAGATCTAAAAGATGAAAGGTCGTTTGAATTGTCATATATTAGAAAATCTTGATTACTTTCAAATGCATTTTTAAAATGATCGTTACAAATTATAACATCTGAATCTAATAATAGTGTATTGTCATAAGGACTTAAACTAAAAATCTTAGCTCTGTTATTATTTTTAAACTGAGTTCGATGCTCAGATAGGGCGCCGTCTTTAAAACGTCTCAAATCTGCATCTAAGTTAGTACCTACAGTAATTATTTGATCAAAGACATTGCTGCCTATATTATAAGCATATTCAGGAGAATCTGTGATAATAGATACAGGTAATCCTAAATGTTCTTTAGCTCGTTTTGCAAGATCAATACACTGCTTTACATAGTCTATTTTATCATTGTTGTTTGCAAAAACAACTATACCATTACTATTCATGATCTATCATTGACTCAACTGATCTATTTAATTTTAATTTTTCGTACTCTGTAAGATATTCGTTTGTAGCAGAAAAATAATTGTCTATTATAGTCTCATAGAAATCATTAAGATCAGAAATTCGAATAGGATAATTATTATCATCTGTAAGTACAATATCAGTAGTGTTACCTTTTTCTAGAAGAAACCCTACAAATGTAATTAATTCTTTTGTAATAGTAAATTGAGATCCTTGAATATAGTATAAAAGATCTGAATTGAACTTTTCCTTTAATATTTGTTTTTTGTTATTGAAAGTAACCATATAGTTACTAAATTCTAATGCTTTCGCAAGACGTTCGTCCATAAGTTCTCCTATTATCTATTAGTTATATTATATAGTAGAAAAGCAAAAAGGTCAATATCTTTTTAAAGAGTTTGTATGTTTTGTCCAGTAGCAGTAAAACTAACTGTGTTATACGAAGTGCCTCCGATAACTACATTTCCGTTAGGTCTGTATATTTGAATATTACTACGTAAAGTGCCATTTACGTTTTCGTCAATACCGAAGCCGCCGGGGCTATCTAGATCAGCAAACTCTAATCTAAATCGATACTCGGTATTACTAACTTTTCTTGCATACAATCTATATCTGTTATTACCATAACTTGCGCCATTTATTTGCATGACTACTTGATAACTACTTGTAAGATTGTACGGAGTTATACTTGATGTAATTGATCCGCCGGGGCCTGTTTTAGCAGTGCCAGTTCTTGAAAACGTTAGGTAACCAATTCCGTTAGTATCGCCAATAATTGATCTCCAGTCGCCTGTTTTTTGACCTGAGCCGCCTGTTAAGCTAGGATTAATTCTAATTTCGCCAGCACTATTCCAAAATCCTCGTGCTTGAGCAGTACTAGTAAAATTTAATGAAAATTCATGACGTCTTGTACCGTTCCAGGGTGATGTCCTTACTGAATCAATGCTAGAATTTGAACCATCTTTTAAAGATTCTAAAATTACTTGGCCGGGGTCTGCAATTAAAAATTTATCTGCTTCTATTTGTGTCATTACACCTTCCATAAAAGTCAAATAACTTAGTTCAATAATATCGCCAGCTGCAATAAAAGCACTATTTCCTACTATAAATCCATTTCCGATTTGATGGATACGTGCAGTAGCAACATCTACATATAACTGAAAATAATCATCAGCGCTAATCTTATCTGTATTATAATAATTTAAAATATGTGTTCCAGATGCACCACTTAATAAATCTACTTCACGAGAAAAAGTTGTACCGTCATATTCAAAGTATAATTCTATAACATTTGAACTAATAACTTTTACATAATAATGTGCGTCTTCAATTAAAGTTTCAACTATAGGATCATTTCCGTTAGCATCATATTCAACTAATCCGCCTTCGGCAAAATTATGCCCTGATATAGTAATTCTGTTTGAAGAATAATCTACATTAGTACTAGCATTAAATGTTCGTGACGTAGCATCAAAACTTTCTACTTGGCCAGACCTAACTGTTTGTCCATAACCAGTTGCCGAACTAGCACTTGACGGCGGGCCGTAGATTGCTGCTATCCTCGACTGAAGATTATTAAATCTTGTTGCTAGAATTGGGGTAGTAGTTGGCACAAATATCTCCGAAAAATCTTATCTAGTAGTATTTATTATATATACTTTTTTAATTTTGTCAAGAAGAAAAGTTAATTAAATGCAGATCTTTCTACATAAGCAGGTGCCGGTATATCTACTGATGTTCCACTCGGACGTAATACTTGTATTACTACTGCAAGTGTTCCAGTAATTGATTCGTCTTGTGCAGCACCTAGCCCTGTTCTATCTCCAGTATCGTCATCATTTAGTTCTACTTTAAACTGTATTTCACTGTCTGATAATTTTTTTGCATATAGTTTAAAATTGTTTTCATTATACACTGGATATAGTTCTGCTTGTTTGATGAATAACTGCTTATAACTAGTTGTTAGGTCATAATTACCAATAGCACTACCGGTGCCAGCAAAGGCGTTTGTTTCATCGTGAGTAAATCTTATTTGACTAATATTTGAAAGCAAATTGCGCCAGTCTTTTGTTTTATTGCCTGAACCGCCACTTAGATTTGGTGATACATAAACTGAACCGCCTGCATTAAAAAATGCACGTCTATGATCGGCTGCTGAAATAGCTGTTCCATTTTCAGTTGTATAGCCTACAAAATTTAAACTAAATTCTTGGTATATTGTACTATTCCATCCTGGACCACGTGTTGCAGAAGCTAATGATTGTACAGTTGCTTGAGACAAACTTAAATCATATTTGTTAGATTCTATGTCTTCCATAGCTTCTTCAAACGCTGTAAAACTTGTAGTATCGTATGGTGCAGTATCGTCATCACCGACAATGTCGCCTGCCACAATACTACTAATAGTATTAGGTATATTTCCTGTTTGATGTTTTCTAGCACGGATCATATCTGTATATAATCCTGCCATATCTACAGCACGAACAGTAGATCCTGTAGCTACGGTATCGCTTTCTAGTTGCTGTCCGTAACCTTCGCCGTCACTTGGGTCGCCTATTATAGTTGCAATTCTTGCTTGTAACAAATTATAACGGGCTGCGGTGATAATATCATCTACTGCCATTGCCTATCCTTTTATACTTTTAAAACACATTCTACTAATTTTTCGCCTTCGTCACTATTGCTTTCAAGTGCAATACCCACTAATGCTGACGAAGCAATAGTTGTACTTACGCCATCTTCCCATGCATACACTGCTTGGCCTTTTGAAACTGGGCCTTTTACTCTTACTGGCAAACGTCCTTTAAGACCAATGTACTGGCCTTCTGCTTCGCTGTTCATCATATATGCCGGATCAGTTGAAACAACACCAATACACATATTGCTTGCGCTTGCTGGTTTAACTTCTGCATCACCACCGACTGCAACTGCTGTACCTGCTGGCAATTCTTCTGCTGTTGTATATTTTTCTGCTAAGTCAGCATATTGTGCGCTAGTAGCAGTACCTTGGAAGAATCTTGCATAAAGATCGCCGTCAGCTGTTCTAGCTGCAATTGATTTTGCTGTAACATCTTCTCTTCCAACACCAAAATATTCTGCGCCTGCTCCAGTAACTCTTAATGCTTTTGCTTCGTCAGCTTTACCAATAAAATTTGTTGCATAAATATTTGCCCATTTTTTAGCTGTAGTGCCTAAATTAAATTCATTGTCAGTAGCAGGTTCAATTCCGTCAGCAGTAATTGTAATACTATGGACTGATGTTCCGGCATTATTTGTAGCTTTAAAACTTATTTTACTATTACTACCTACATCATTTTCTATTACACCGTGATCTTCTGTTGTACTTGTAGCATCTCTATCAACATATACTTTTAAAGCATTGTCGTTGCCTACTGTAAAGCCGCCGTCTGTAAAATTAGCAGCGCCGCCAAAACTCGGATTTGTTGATAGAACATAATCTTCTGCTAAGTTGCCACCTAATCTAAGTGCATTACTTGCAGTTCCCCAATGAACATAATCAGGTGTAAGTGATGCTTGTGTTACACCTAATGCGTCTGTACCCTTTAGTGTAAATCCTGCTTTAATTAAAGTGAAACCCGGAAGATCTATTTTATCTTCATTACTTAATTCAAACGATGTTGCACTTAGCATATAAACTACTTCGTCACCGACAATACCTTTAATTACCGACCTTGTAGTTCCTACATTATCATCAACTGTGTCACTTACAAATGCTGTAACACCTATACCTGCGTTTTGCGGGCCTACTAACACAAATGTTGAACCGTTATATACAAATAATTGCTCATTACTAGTGTCCCACCAAAAATCACCTTGTGTTAATCCTGTTGGTTCTCCGGATGAAGTTTCAGATCCGCCTGTTGAGCGCCATTTATTTCCATCATAAAATTTAAGTTTGCTTACTGATGCATCAAACCAAACTTGGCCACTTAATGCCCTCGATGGTGGATTATTTCCAGCAAAGTTTTCTAATAGGAAAAGGAAATTTTCATTTTGAATTTCTCCGTATCCTGCATAATTTTTACCAATAAATTTTAAATCGGTAGTATTATCAACTGTGCCGTCTTCAACTACAGTTAATATATCAGCATTGTATTTGTTCAGTGTATAAGCCATTTGTGTTCAACCCTTGTTACTATATTATTTATCTTTATGGGAAATTTGGATCACTTGTAAAGTCAGTATATACATCCGACTTGAATACCCAATTACCGCTTTCTACCTCATATCTTTTTAGGCCTGTAGTAACTTGTCTTGTTAAGTTACCGCTTGCAGGGAAGAAAGCAATATCCTGCATAACCGATTCATTTTGTGTGCCGTTACTATCAACAGCCGTGTATGTAATATTTTTTACAGCATCAACATCCACGTTACTAACAACAGAAGCATTAGCATCTTGTACAATAACAAACCCTAATGTTCCTTCTTCTTTTTGCGAAGCAGGATATACTGTATCTAAAATAAAGCCAATTTGATTGTCATTTAAATTAGTTACGTCTAATGTAATAATAACTCTTTCGCTATCAAGCTGTGTATCTACATAATTTTTATTTGCAACATCTTTCCCCACAGTTGGATCAATTACGCCTGTAATCTTTTTGTCGTTTATTGTAATTGTATCTGAAGAATTAATTATAAGAGGAGTAGAAGCAGTAATTGTACTTGAGTTAATATTGATATTATCTACATCAAGATATTCAAGTGTTCCGATTCTTCTTAAACCTTCTGCAAATAATATTGTATTTTCTAAACGTGCATCTGATAATTTAGTAATGCCGTTAATTTTATAAACTCTACCATTATCTAAATCAAAATTAACATTTGATGTCCAACTATTAGTTGTACGGTTCCATAATATTGATTTAGGATTATCTGAAGATGTTAATATAATACCACCTAGATCAACAGCTTCGTCATCGCCTATTGTACTATCATTTGATTTTGCTAGTTCAATAGTTTTATCTTCAATTTCTAAATTAGTAACATTTATTTGTGTAGTGTTGCCTTGCACAAATAAGTTTCCGTCAATATTTACATCACCTGAAACATCAAGTGTATATGCCGGATTTTCTTTAAAGATACCTACATGTGCAGTATCTGCTTTAACATATATAGCATCTGTAGCAATTGTACCGAATGCACTACTTCGAACTCTTATAGTATAATCTTGGTCAGTAAGTTGATTTTCATTAACAAATAGTGTTGGACTAAGAACTTTTTGTACATTGTTACTATCACTACCTATTGTAATACCACCATTATTAGTAATTGTTAATGTACCTGATGTTTCCCCTGGTCCGTCACTGGGTAGGAACTGGCTAGCTCTAACAATTTCGCCTGCATCATTAACTAGTGCTTCAGAAGAAAGAGCAACACCTTGCCATTTAAAGTTATTAATATCAACAGGGTTAAATCCTTCTTTTACAATACCAGTTGGATTATCAGCTGTCACTAACCCTACTAAACCTTTAGTAGTAATTTCAGCAGGACGAGGAGTAAATGTAAGATTACTAAATGCCCCTACAAATTCGCCAGCAATAAATAATTTTGCAATAGGTCTTGGTCTGCTTTGTACATCTAGAATACTTTCTACCTGAAAGCCTGTTGTTCCTTGGAACTTGTTATAACCTGGTCCTAATAATGTAAGTTGATTTTCGCTATTACCGTCATAAAAATACATTTGTTGATTAACTGTGTCAATCCACTGATCACCTGCGTTCATTTGCGGCCTAGTTTTTTGCACAAATGGTCCGCCCGAAGCCTTCCATTGTGTTCCGTCCCAAACTTTAACACGCAGCTCAGTAGTATCCCACCAAAGTTGTCCTTCTAATGGACGAGCAGGAGCTGCCGTACTAGCAAAGTTTTCCAACATTTTGATAAAATTTTCATTTATAAATTCACCAAAACCTGTATAATTCCTTCCTACAAGAACTAAATCTGTAGATTGACTGTCTATTTGGCCATCAATAAGATCTGTAAGTAGTGATCCATCGGTTTTGTTTAACTTATAACTCATTTTTACGTTCCGGTATATATAATATAATTTAATGCTAAGTATGGATTCATAATATCCAAGGGTGAAGCCAATGTGCTAGTAGTTTTAATACCACCACTTGACGGATATGCTTGACCTGCTTGCGCACCAGTCGGTGCATCGTATGTAATAGCTTCGTTATCTTGTAATTCGCCACTATTATCTCTAATAGCATAGTACTGAGCACCACTATCACCACGCAGATCGTGTTCGTGTTCAGGTAAATTTGATATATCAAGTACAGTGCCTTCATTACCTAAGCTATTACCTAATTCGGTAGCACCTGTAGATGTAACTCTTCCTGCTGCTGTAGGCTGTGTATCGCCCATATTGTCTAGTCCTAGAGGGAATCTACCTCTCATGTCCGGTATAGCAAAGAATGTGTCAGGACTAAATCCAGCGTTATTCAACGATTCTGCATCTAAAAATGCATATTGCACTGTACTAAACAATAATGGAAATTGTGTTTGTAAAACAATTCTACCATCGCAAAGTAACCAACCCGACGGCTCTACAACTCCAGCAAATGGCATTAAACTTCCTGTAGGTATCTGAGGCAAACTTTTTAGAAAATTAAGCTTACTTACTCTATATAGCCCTAGCGGTTGTTGTAAGTCTTCTCCTGCTGCAAGTTGTGTTTTTCTTATAATTATTTCATCTGATAACTGAGGTGTTGTTAGTATATTTTTGTTTGCTACAAATCCGTCTGATACGGTAGTAGTAAAGACCTTTGTACTATCACCTGACTTACCGTCAAATGCAAAACTTGATGCAGTTACATCACCTTGCATTTCAAAACTTGTGGCAGTTGTAAGTCTTTCAGCACTTCCTGCACGGCCACTTACTGTACCTGTAACATCTCCAGTTAAACGTCCAAAGAATGAATTTGAATGAACTTGGTCATATTTTTGTAAAGAACTACCTATATTTCGTGTGCTATTTCCGTCAGGTATAATGTTTCCTGTTTGTAAAACACCGTCAATATTAGCATCGCCGCCGATATAAGCATTTCTTGCAATACCAATTCCGCCTTGAGTTGTGATAGATCCTTCGTCAAATGCTGTAGATTGCGTAATATTATTAACAATTATTCTACCTGTATTAGGATCTAAATTAGTTGGAGACACTTGTATATTGCCTACTACATCTAATGACTCATCTGGTGCTAGATTATTAATACCAACGTTAGTATTTGATTCAATACGGATTGGTGTTTTTACTGTTTGTCCATCTTTAACTCTAATATCTAAACTAGAGCCTTCTGCTGTATGTTGGATAACTCCTGTTGATCCTGCAACGTTAATTGATAGCTCGCCTCCTGAGCCAATTAGCACGCCATTATTATTTTTTACTCTTAACTGAAAGTTGGTTGTACTTGGTGCATCAGCTCTTAATAAATCATTTGCACTAATAATTGCTGTTCCGTTAATTGGATCATTTGTAACCTTTACACCAGCAGCACTATCAGCTGTTCCAACAAAAGTATATTCGTCGTTTAAGTTACTTAGATTAAAACCTTTCTTTATTCCTGTACCAAAACCAGGAATAGTAGATTTTAAGAAAAATTCGTTGTCACTTATAATAGCAACAGTTGTATCTGCTACGTCAATTTTTAGAATAGTATATTCTTGATTATCTTGGCCTACAACCGAAGCAGGTGAAGCGCCTGTTAATAATCCATCTGAAAAGCTAGGTCCTACAAGTATCCATTGAGCACCTGTGTATAAAAATAGTTGCTGGTTATCAGTATCAACCCACAGATCGCCTGCATTTGAAATACTAGCAATAGGTTCTCTGTCTGACTTTTTAAGACCTGACGAACTAAGCCAACTTGTACCGTCATATATTTTAAGTTGATCAACTCCCTCAGAATTATCATACCATAGTTGCCCTTCTGAAGGCTTTGCTGGTGCTGTGGGTGAAGCAAAATTTTCTAATAAGTGAAGTAAGTTTTCTGCTATAGCTTGTCCATACCCTGTATAAAATCTACCAGGTATTTGCAAAGTTGTATCAGTATTAAGTGTATTGTCTTCTACGACAATTGTACCTTTATTTGCTTCATCTGTGTATCTAACTTCATATGCCATTTACTACTCCTTAAATACCTGACAAGCTTTGAATTCTAACTGTATAATCTATTTGTATAAGCCTATTCAAACTTTTTTGTACAGGATGGAAAATTACATGAGTAATAAGTCTTCCGTCAATATCAGGATCTCCTGAGTAACTTCTTAATCCTAATTCGTCAAACACATACGGACTATCAAAACTTTCTGCTGTGTCAAAAGCTTCTTGTCCATTTGGCTCACCATAATCTAATAAACAAGTTATAAGTACATCTGTGTAATTTGTGCCACTTACATGTCTTGTTTCGATCTTATTACGTGTAGGATCAGTGTTATTAACTGATGTGTCATCTACAACTTTACTATATGTTTGTCTATATAAGCTAGCATTAGTACCAGTTGAGTTTGGTGTTAGATATGTAATAATACCTGTTGGATCAACACTTGTTCCTCCGTTACCGAAACTCATTTCATGAATCCATCCTTTACCAGCATTACTCAAGCTTTCTGCTAAAGAAATACTCATATTTTCATAATGAATAGCATTTCGCTTGTCAATATAAACTTTACCAGATTCTGGATCTGATATTTTTATATGTCCTTGCACTACAATGCCGCTATCTTCTTTTAGTTTATCTGTCATTTTACATTTCCTACAACGTATTTATTCTAATAAATCAATTGAGCCTGCACGTAAGAACGTAGCAATATCATTTTCAGCTAATGTTACGCTTTCGCCTAATGCAGTCCAAGGTTTTCCTATTTTTCTAATTATAGAAACTTTTGAGCTTCCGGTTGGTGTGTCTTCTAATATCAAATTGTTTGATTTCCATTCCGAACCATTCCAAGTATAGTTATAATTATTTTGTGTGTATTGTGTTCCTACTGACGGAAGTACAGGTATGTCTATATCCGTTTCGTCTATTACCGGTAATCTAAATTCTGCCGGAAGTGTTATATCACCAGCTGGCGAATCAAGTGCAACAGTAGGATCAAATCTTTGTATTTCTGTTTTACGCATTCTGCGTCCAATTGCAAACACTTCAAATTCATTTACACTGTTAGGCACAAAGTCTAAATTAAAGATATTCTGTCCATCTGATGTAACTTCTATTATAGCACCTTCACTTATAGGAAGATTAAATTCAATAGCATCGTTGCGAATTGTTACAGTAGTTGTTACTCCATTTACTGAAACATTTAAATTATTATGATAAAGTAAATCATAATTAAAAATGTTGTATATCATACTTGTACCGTCTGCTTCAAATCTTTCTTGAATTGGATTTTGAACAATAATGTTTTGTACAATGTTTTCATCTTTATAAGGTATATTTTTCAATACGCCTTGATCAAACACAGGAGTTCCAACATTATATAAATCTGAAGCACCAGTACCAAGTGTTGCTCTTCGTAACTGTCTTAATAAATTACCTTCTTTTACAAGATATTCAATACGCTCTTCACCTATAAAAATAATTCCAGGTAAATTTTTACCTTTGTTTGGCTCTGGCATCTTAGTACCGTCTGTAAGTTCAATAGTTAAATCATATACACTTAACGGTTTTGCTAAAGTTGTTACTGGAGAATCAATACGCTTGTAGTGAGTTCTATTTAACATATCTTTAAATTGTCTAAATGCAAACTTACTAGTTTGATTATCAGCACTAAATTGTATAATATCTACAATATCGCCACTTGATAATTGTTTCGACAATTTAATTCTTCTCATATTATCCGTTAATTTATAATCTGCATTTGGACTTAATAATTCACCATTTACTATTACCCAGACATACTGTGCATCGATTGCTTTATATCTTAAATCAATCTCTCCATAGTTTAATCTATGATATGCAACATACTCTTCTGATCCTACAATAAGATTTGCACTACGTACTACATTGTCATAATTTATTCTTTCTATTTCAAGAATATTATGATTAGTAAATCTAAATACTTCAACTGTTTCATCTTCAGTAACAGGGTTAGTAAATGTAATATCTGTTTCATTAATAGTATATTCGCCGTCTGTAATTACATATATTTCTAATATATCACCTACGTTGCCAATGCCAGGAACTAGTTCAACAGCATTATTGAACACATCAAATCTCCATTGTGCAGGGAATGTAATTTCTTCTCCATTTAAATAGACTTCAACTTCGCTAACTTGTATTGACGCCGACGGTTGTTGGAAAAGTTCTAGACTATATTGTGTTGTGCCTACTAATCCGTCGCCTTCGCTATCATAATTTACAGTTCTATTATTAGATTGTATAACAAATTGTTTATTATATCCTGGATTTAATATATTGTTACCTACTTTTACAATAGTATTATGCGCTGTAGGTTTTTTATACAATGGTTCTTGTGATAATTCGTATGTTACACTACTGCCGTCTGCTACAAAAATATCTTTACTAATTTGTGTATAGTTTATTTCGCTATTATCATAGAAAATTGAATATCTAATTACTGCATCTTGCTCTATTGGTGTATCAAACCTAATAGCTGCTCTATTTGTTCCAAATGTAGAACTATCAGTACTATCTATTATTAAAAATGGAACTATTTTACCATTTACAGTAACAAACGCACTTAGATTTTCTCTATATGCAACTCTTGTAATATAATCACTACCGCCATCTGCTAATACTGTTTCAATATCTAGAATTTTTTGTCCGCCACTATCAATAGTAACAATGTTAAGCTCAAGATTATTAGCCGGAGTCTCTTTAAGAGTAATTTTATTATTCTGCCAATCTACATCGTATTCGTTATCCGATAGTACTATGTTATTTAATTTTACAAATATACTATGTTCAGTACCTGGAGTATTTTGTAAGTCAAATTCAGTAGTTCCGTCAGTTAAATAATTTTGTGTAGTAATCGTTCCTTGACCGTCTCCGTCTCTTTGATAAACTTTAATATCTAGTGTATCTAAAACTTGTCCCGGTACAATTTCTTCTGGACCTTTTGACGTTGTAGGTGTTACGAATCCGTCGCCATCTACAATTATATCTTCTGCTTTAACACCCTGCGCACTTGCATATGTAAGATCGCCGCCACTTAATGCAGTATCATAACTTTCAGGGTCTGGCAAGAAGCTTCCGTCTGATGTAATTTTTCTTATAACTAGAATATCATCATCTACAACTGTAATTCCTAATTCGTCTAAGAATAACTCTTGTGTTTCTCCGTCACCTGTAATACTTTGCATTATTGCATTTGTATTAGTTTGTTGCGGTGTGTTGTAGTTAGAATCGTCAATTCTAATTCTGTTTCTATAAACATTATATTCTACGCCGTCTTCTAAAGGAGCATCAAGAACAATACTTACTGTTGATCCGTCAAATGTAAATATTTCATCTTCAAAACTGTTATCAAATGTATCCCATGTACTCGAATACCAATCCCCGGCATCCCAACCACTAGTGCCTTGTAATTCAAAGCTTCTTACTTCAACGCCGCCATAATCAATACCGTCCATCAATTGGCTAAAGTTTAATTTTCCGCTAGGATCATTTTCTATCTGATACATTCCAGGTAATGCAACATAACCGTGTTTTATTCGATCAGCTGCTGAAAGCATGTTTAAAGGTTTATAATATTCAATTACAATTTCTGCATCAAGTGCAGGCGGATTTGTAAATTCTACTTGGCCTTTGAATCTAGTGTAATCTAATAGCGTGTCTTCTATATTTCTAAATTGATATTCACTTCTTAAACTTTGTCTTCCATCAACAAACACTTTTACCTTTGTATTGTTAATATCCATCGGCCATTCTAAATTATACTTAAATTTATTACCTGTTCCGTAAAGTACAGGCGATGTTTCTTTTAGATTAGCAATATACACTTCGCCGCTTACTCTGTCAAACGCAACTTTTGTATGTGATGTTCTAGCAAGGCCATCACCCAATACTGGAGTTAAGATTGCCGGAGTGCCGCCGATACTTTGTGATCCATTTACAATAATATTAGGTTTATTAATATACCCAAATCCTGGAGAAATAACTTTAATATCAACAATTTCTCCTTTAGAAATAATAGGATCTAAAATAGCACCTATGCCGCCGCCGCCTTCAACTGTAAGTTTAGGCTTAAACGTAAATCCTGATCCACCGTTAGAAATTTTAATTTCTTTAATACTATATCCTAAATTATCATACCAACTTTTTCTCGGATATTCAAATGTGTTATCCGAAGGATTCTGTATAGTATTATCAACTATTATAGCTGTATTTGGTTTAATTTTCTTAGTTTTATTATCGTATGAAGGAGCTAAATCAAAATCACTTATTAAACTTTGTGTATTATCACTTGCTTCATATGACGACAAGTATTCTCTAATAGTTGTCGAGAACGGTTTTACTTCCTCTACATAATCTTCATAACTAGGAAGTGTATTATTTTGGAAAGTAACTGGTTGATCTAATTGTCCTAAATTATGAACTACTTTAATGTAACTAGTTTTAAATACCCAATCAACATAATTTTGTTCTGAAAGAATATATCTTAAACTTGCAAACCATAATTTATTATATTCTACTTCGAGGTCTTCTATAAAGATATTATCTCTTAGTGTTTCTAAAATAATTCTAGTTTCACGAATAGGTTGATTGTCATAAAAATAACTATCATAAGTTCTATTATCATATCCTATAGTATTATTACTAATGTCATATAACGAACTGTTAAATTGTATTGTACCATTTTGACGACCGATAGTTTCATAATTTATTGTGTAGTCTTCTGTATTTTCGTCTGCAATTTTTTTAATTAATAGCCAGCCGCCGGTACCAATATTATTAATTTTTACTATTTGACCTATCAAAATATTGTTTGTTTGCAATTCATAACTTTGATCTAATGTAAAGTTAATTTTTGTAAATTCGTTATAGCCAGTTGCATACCAATCTTCGTAATTCCAAAATAAGCCCACATCAAACTCTTGTACTTGATATCTAAACCATTCTTTATTAGAATCTAATCTATAAATTGCCCATTTATCATAAACACTAGAATCATTATTAATTAATACACTAAACGGTCTTACAGATATTGCTGTGTTAATATTATAATTTTCACCAGCGTTTATTACACTTACATTAGTAACTTTTCCGATATTATCAATCGTAATATCAAATTCAGCATTTTTACCTTGACCTAATATTTCATAAGTAGGAGGTCTTTTATATCCTCTACCTGGATCAATAATATCAACTCTTGACACTTTGCCATTTATAATTACAGGAGAAAGTTTTGCAGGAGTAACTTTTGACGTTCCAACAAATCTTAATTCATCTAAGGTATCTATAGTAACGTCAAACAAGTTAGTTACACTTGTTGGAATGTCTTGTTTTGAATTTAACGGTGCAATATCATATAAATCTATAATTACGTTTTGTTTAAGAGTTAAATTTACACGCTCTATAACTTGCTTTAATGCTTCCTCTTTATTTACAAACATACTTTGTCTTGGTGTAAATCTATTACCATATTTGTATTTTGGACTTAGTGTTACATCAGGAACAACTTGTAAATTTTCATCATAGCCTATTAAACTATCAAACCATTTACGTTCGATATTTTTATTAAGTTTATCAGACTCTAACCCTTCACTCATTATTTGATACTGAGTATGTGAATTTTGTTCTATGTTGTTGCCAACTTGCCATTGTATGCTAATAACTACATCTTGGTCGTTGATAAACGATTTACAATTATGTATAGAAAATTTATTTTCTCCAAGGAAGCTTACATATCTATATCCTGTACCTTCAGGATTTCTAATTAGTTCGCTAACATCTTTTGCAGATATTTTTCTATTTTCTATTGTAGGAACAATCACTTTATTTCTTACCCAGAAATAAAACTTAGGAATAAATGTGCCAGTTGTTTCTTCGTACTCGTTCTTAGATACATAAGTTGCATTACCATATAAACTAATACCGCTTATACCTCGTTGCAGACCTTCTTCAGTATCAGTTAGCTGATCCCATTCGCTAGGTAAAATACTAGACGATACCCACTCATAAACATTTACAAATGTAGCAGGAACAAGCTTATTAAAATTGTTAGTTTGTCTAGTAATTTCACTTTGATAAGGATATAACATTCTTGTTTGTCCTATATCCCACCATAGTTCTCCAACTTGTTTTTCGCCCCAAACATTATCGGGTGCATAGAACGAAAGATCTTGAGCTAAATTATAAGAAGCAGGATCGTACGGAGTTTTATATGTTAATTCTTGTTCTGCAGGTCCTGCAATTTTACCTTGCACAGGATCAATATAATCTAAATATGTTAATAAATTATTAGTTCTTTTGTTGTATAAAAATACACCCTGTATTTTATCAATATCTACAGGTGTAATTGCACTTCTTACAACATTCCATGCATTTTTTCCTTGTGCTTTTGTATAATCTATTACCGAACCTGTATAATTATTATTAATTTCTAGATTAGGCATTCCAATGTAGATGTGATTATTTTCAACAAAGACGTTTTCGCCTAAGAAGAATAAGTTAGGATCTAATAAGAAATCGTCGTCTTGCGAATATTCAATACCATTATTAGCTGGATCTTGTCTCGATAAAGTTTCTGCATAAAGGAATGTATTATTAATATCTTCGAACACATAAATTGCACCACTATCAAGAATAGTATTATTAAATGTAGTAAATCCGTTATCAAATGATGTTTCATTTTCAGTATCTGAATCAAACGAAGTAATGTTTTCTAAATCGCCATTTAAGCTTGTTACTACTGCTGTATTATCATCTATAACGACAGTATAACCAAACTTTTCTGTTTGTTCATTTCTAGGACTATACAAAGTTTGAGTTTTTTCAAACTTACCATTGCGCTGTCTATATACATGAACTTCGCCTTGATCTAATTTCTTTGTATCGCTCCAAGGTTCCGAAACAAGTATTGTCATACCGTCCTTGCTTATACTTAGACTGTGTCCGTAACCTGTATTTGTTTCAGTTGAAGTAGTTCTTAATATCTGATCTAGATAAAATTTATCTTTAACACTTCTATAAATTAACACAACTACTTCAGGACTGCTATCAGACGATAAAACACAATTAGCAACCAATACATCGCCATTTTTTGATACATCAAATATTTTAGCAAATTGTAAAATGTCTGTGCTAGGATTAAACAGTATTTCGTCTTTTGCATCTCTTTCTAGTTGCCAGTCAGTTCTAGTAAATCCTCTATTTTCTTCTATAACAGATACAGGTATATCTCTTGCAGCACTATAAACGTCATTTTCATATAATACTAATTCGCCTGTAACGTACGATCTATTTTTATCAAACATATCATAATCGTAAAATGCTATACCAGTATCGTTAGGCAAGTATCCTAAATAATCTACACCATCAGTAATTAGACTCCAATGATTAGAATTAAAATCACTGCCCGACGAAACATTAGTAATTGCTTTGTAAAGCCTTTGATTTGAACTATCAGGGCCTATTTCACTTACTATATCTCCTTCAAAGTAAGAATACTCTCTATCAAAAGTTCCTCTATAATTTTCGTCGATGCTATATCTAAAGTTGATGTCGTTCCAATAAGCAGGATTAGTAATTAGAATTTTATCTTCTTGGGCGCCCGGTATAAATGTTTTAGCTTGATAAAATAAATTTTTGTGTTCAACTATATCGTCTTTGTTGTATTCGTTATCTGAGTTCCATAATCCTACATAAGATGTTTGTTTTAAATCATCCTTAATACCATGTTCTATTATTTCTATATTACCCGAATTTCCTGAAGTTGTATTACCTATCGAACTTACAAATATTTTCCAGTATTTTTCTTCAGCCTGCACAACTTTAATATTATTGCCAAAGCCTTTATTATTATTCCTGTTTTGTGAAACAATAGTTTTAATATATCTAAACACATTATTTGCAGATCTTCTATATATTGATAGTGATCCGCTATCATATGTGTTTGTTCCAAAACTATTTACAGGTATATTATAAACCTGTGTGTAGTCCTTGTTAGAACTAATCGGATAGTTTGCAGGACGAGAATCGCCAATAATAATTTGTTTTTGATTTAACCAATATTCTTGATCAACAATTTCCGGATTATCTACTAAGTCTAGATTTTCCGGAGTTTCTAATACTAATAATTTACCAATATTAGAACTACCGCCTAAACTAACATTATTATCAAAAAGATCTAATGTACCTGTATCT
>Ga0187219_1000102_pt1 | contig 34129 bp, 23 predicted proteins | sample 13SPOviralmetaG_FD_130162 | JGI IMG/M metagenome (GOLD analysis project Ga0187219, IMG submission 130162) | Marine viral communities from the oligotrophic San Pedro Time Series (SPOT) site, San Pedro Channel, CA, USA - 13 SPOT_SRF_2010-07-21... | ecosystem: Environmental > Aquatic > Marine >... | reverse complement strand
GCGTGGTGCTGAAAAATTTAAATCAATAAGTAATAAATAAAAAAAATGGCAAATTATAATACTAATAATGCTGTGTCCATAACTAACATAGGAGACTTTATAACCACAGCTAAAGAAATAACTTTCGCTGGAGCAGACACCGTTGTAGAATTAGGTGGAAATCCAAACAATGGATCTTTAATATATGTTGGAGAATCAGGGGATGTAGAGGTTCAGCTAAAAGCAAACCCAGAAGGAACTTGGACTTTGTTTACCAAAGTAGCTACTGGAACATTTTTGCCTATACTAGCGACAAAAATAAGAGCCACAAATACCACCGCGCAATCATTGCTAGCTGTAATGTAATTACATCTCTAAGCAAGTGACTATATAAATAAAACAATTAAATTAAATAAAATAAAATGGCAAAAGCAGAAAAAGCAAAAACAATAACAAAAAAAGAATTACAAGAAATTCAAGAGCAAACTCAAAAACATAAAAGCTTCGCTGAATCTCTAGGTGTTCTTCAAATAGAAAACCATAGAATACTTAGGTTGTCTCACGAGTTACTTGACCAGATGGGAGAAACCAGAGAAAAGTTAGAAAAAAAATATGGGGCAATCAACATAGATATATCCACAGGCTCTTATGAAATAATAGATATAGAATCTAAACTTCCAAAATAAATGGATTCTATTATAAGAAAAATCAGTATTGGTTCTGACTATAAAAATGAAGCCATGCATTATTCTTTAGGTCAAGAGGTTTATGGCGGTCACGTTATTGACGCTATAATTAAAAACGAAAAAGACGAGTCATATAGTATTTTTATTAAAAAAAATAACGAGGTTTTACCTTGGAAAAAGTTTAATTCAAACATGGCTATATCTTTAGAGTACGATTTAAAGTACTAGTGAATAGCGTTAGTGATTTTATTGTATCTCCTTTAGGACTTAGGTATGATAACGAAATAAAAGTTGGCAAAAAAAAACTTATAACCAATGCTAGCATAGAGTCTTATAAGCACGTAAACAACATAGCTAAGGTAATATCAACACCAATAATAGACAGTAGTGATATTAAAAAAGGTGACTTAGTTTTAATACATCATAATGTTTTTAGAAGATTTTATGATATAAGAGGTAAAGAGAAAAATAGTAAATCATATTTTAAAGACAACTTGTTCTTTTGTTCTACTGATCAGATTTATTTATATAAAACCAAAAAAAATTGGAAATCTTTTGGAGATCGTTGCTTCGTAAAGCCTATAGTTAATAATAACGACTTAGAGGTTGATAAAATTTTAAACCATATTGGTATATTAAAATATGGTAATAGCTCGTTAAAACAAGCAGGAATAACAAAAGGGGCGTTAGTTAGCTTTCAGCCTAATTCAGAATTTGAGTTTGTTGTTGACAAAGAGCTGTTGTATTGTATGAAATCTAATAATATTGTAGCAAGTCATGAATATCAAGGAGACGAAAAAGAATATAATCCAAGCTGGGCAGGTAGCCGTCGATGAACTAATAAAGGTTGCTAAAGAAGCTATAGTAGATTCAGATGATGATATATCTGCAGATAGACTTAAGAACGCTGCTGCCACTAAAAAGCTAGCTATATTTGATGCATTTGAAATATTAGACCGCATACAAGAAGAGCAAAACATGCTAGATAATAAACCTAAAGAAGAGATTAAAAAAGAAAAACCTTTTGGTGGTTTTGCAGAAGGAAGAGCTAAGTAATGTATAAACAAAATTTATATAAAGTTCTTGAAAACCATATTAAGCCTAAAATTATAAACAAAAAAAACAGGTATAAAAAATGGGAGTATGGCTACAACGAAGAGCATGACATAGTAGTTATTAGCAAGACAGGTAAAATAGGAGAGATATACGAAGTGCAAAACCTTAAGATAGCTCTACCTTTTGTTGAAAAAAATAAAGTATATAAATACAAAGAAAATAAATGGTCTAAAATAGATTACCCAAAACAGTTGCAAAGAATAAAAACTGTTTTTGATTGGGAAAACTATCCTGATGACTTTAAAGAAAAATGGTATGACTACATCGACGTGGAGTTCACTCGTAGAGACGAAGGCTTTTGGTTCTATAATAAGGATGTGGCTACTTACATTACTGGTACTCACTATATGTACTTGCAGTGGTCCAAAATTGATGTTGGGGCACCAGATTTTAGGGAATCAAACAGATTATTTTACATATTCTGGGAAGCTTGTAAAGCCGATAACAGGTCATATGGAATGTGCTACCTTAAAAATAGACGATCTGGATTCTCATTTATGGCGTCCGGGGAGTGCGTTAATATGGCAACCATATCAAGCGACTCTAGATTTGGCATTTTATCAAAGAGTGGACCTGATGCGAAGAAGATGTTTACGGACAAGGTGGTACCGATATCGGTTAATTACCCCTTCTTTTTTAAACCAATACAGGACGGTATGGACAGGCCAAAGACAGAGCTTGCCTATCGTGTACCAGCCAGTAAATTCACCCGTAAGAAGCTCGAGACCAACGAGACGCTACGTGAGCTCGACGGCCTCGATACAACGATCGACTGGAAGAATACCGGTGACAACTCGTACGACGGTGAGAAACTCAAACTACTCGTCCACGACGAAAGCGGTAAATGGGAACGCCCGACGAACATCCTTAACAACTGGCGTGTTACGAAAACAACGTTAAGATTAGGTAGTAGAGTAATAGGCAAGTGTATGATGGGTTCAACAAGTAACTCACTAGACAAAGGTGGCGAAAATTTTAAGAAACTCTATTATGACTCAGATGTTACAAAAAGAAACGCCAACGGACAGACTAGTTCAGGATTATATTCTTTGTTTATTCCTATGGAGTGGAATTACGAAGGATACATTGACTCTTATGGCTTACCTGTCTTCGACACACCACAAGAACCAGTTGAAGATCCGCATGGCCAAAAGATATTTAAAGGCGTAATAGACTACTGGCAAAATGAAGTAGAAGGACTAAAAGGAGATCAAGACGGTTTAAATGAGTATTACAGACAATTTCCAAGAACCGAGCAACACGCTTTTAGAGACGAAGCGAAAGAATCTTTATTTAATCTTACTAAGATATACGAACAAATAGATTACAACCAAGATTTAAGAAACTCCTCAATAATAACAAAAGGTTCTTTTCAGTGGGAGGACGGTATAAAAGATACTAGAGTTATATTTGTTCCCAACAACAACGGCAGGTTTAATATATCCTGGATACCTCCAGCTTATTTGCAAAACAAAATTTTAATTAAAAACGGTATAAAATACGCTGGAAATGAACACTGTGGGGCATTTGGATGTGATAGCTATGACATATCTGGCACTGTAGATAAAAGAGGTTCAAATGGAGCTCTTCATGGTTTGACTAAGTTTAGCATGGAGAACGTTCCACCTAATCATTTCTTTTTAGAGTATATAGCTAGACCTCAAACAGCTGAAATATTTTTTGAAGATGTACTCATGGCTTGTGTGTTTTATGGCATGCCTATATTGGCAGAAAATAACAAACCAAGATTATTATATCATTTTAAGCGAAGAGGTTATAGAGGCTTTTCAATGAATAGACCTGATAAAGTTTATAATAAATTATCTGTAACAGAAAGAGAAATAGGTGGAGTGCCAAACTCCAGTGAAGACATGAAGCAAGCTCACGCGGCAGCTATAGAATCTTATATAGAAACATATGTTGGTTATATGGCTGAAGAATATGGAGATATGTATTTTGACAAAACCCTAGAAGACTGGGCTAAATTTAACATTAATAACAGGACAAAACACGATGCGTCTATAAGTTCTGGCTTGGCAATCATGGCTTGTAACAAAAATAGATATTACCCTGTAAACGAAATAATAAGAAAACCAGTAAAGCTGGGTTTTAAAAAATACAACAATAAAGGTTCAGTTTCTAAAATAATTAAGTAAATGAATATATACACAAATCCTAATAGTTCCTTTCCTAGCCAAGTAGTTAGCGATGAAGAAAAGTCAAGCTTAGACTACGGAATAAAAGTAGGTAGAGCTATTGAACAGGAGTGGTTTCAACAAGGTAGAGCTGGTAACAGATTTGCAGTGAGTTGGAATCATTATCATCAACTAAGATTATATGCTAGAGGGGAGCAAAGTGTACAAAAATATAAAGACGAATTATCTATTAATGGTGATTTAAGTTATTTAAATATTGATTGGAAGCCAGTGCCTATATTGTCTAAGTTTGTAGACATAGTCGTAAACGGCATGTCTCAAAAAAAATACGAGATAACAGCCTACTCTCAAGATCCTGATTCTCAAAAAGAAAGAACAGATTACGCTCAAAGTATACTAAGAGACATGACCATTAAAAACGAGGCTCTTGCTGTTTCCGAAGCAATGGGTATAAACGTTTTAAAGCACGATCCTGAAACTCTTCCTGCAAACGAAGACGAGTTATCTCTTCACATGCAGTTAGATTATAAGCAAGCTGTAGAAATAGCTGAAGAAGAAGCTATAAATAATACACTTGCTTTTAACAAGTATGATTTAACTAGAAGAAGATTAAACATGGATCTAACGGTTTTAGGTATAGGTTCTGTTAAAACACACTGGAATAGAGCAAATGGTATTACAATAGACTATGTTGATCCTGCTAACTTAGTATACTCTTACACTGATGATCCAAATTTTGAAGATATATATTATGTTGGTGAAGTTAAATCAGTTACAATACCAGAATTAAAAAAAGAGTTTCCTGACATATCAAATGATCTTTTAAAAAGAATACAGGATATGCCTGGAAACAGACAGTTTGTAACAGGCTGGAACAACTATGACGAAAATACAGTTCAGGTTTTATATTTTGAATACAAAACTTATAATAATCAGGTTTTTAAAATAAAGAAAACAGGGTCAGGTCTAGAAAAAGCTTTAGAAAAACCAGACACTTTTAATCCTCCTGCGGCGGATGATTATGAAAGAGTATCAAGAAGTATAGAAGTTTTATATAGTGGTTGTAAGGTTTTAGGTATAGATGAACTACTAGAATGGAGACTGGCTGAAAACATGACAAGGCCATACTCAGACACTAGTAAAGTTGAAATGAATTACGCTATTGTAGCACCAAGAATGTATAAGGGCAGAATAGAATCTGTTGTCAGCAAGTGTGTTGGATTCGCTGATATGATACAATTAACTCACTTAAAGCTGCAGCAGGTAATGTCTAGAATAGTTCCAGATGGTGTATTTGTAGACATAGATGGATTAGCAGAGGTTGATCTCGGTAATGGAACAAACTATAATGTGGCTGAGGCCTTAAATATGTTTTTTCAAACTGGCTCCATTGTAGGTAGATCTTTAACCCAAGATGGTGATATTAATAGAGGAAAAGTACCTATTCAAGAATTAACATCTTCTAGTGGGCAAGCAAAAATAGCAAGTCTTATTCAAACATACAATTACTATCTTCAAATGATACGTGATGTGACGGGTTTAAATGAAGCCAGAGATGGTAGTTTACCGGATAGAGATACGCTAGTAGGTCTACAAAAGTTAGCAGCAAATGCTTCTAACATAGCTACAAAGCATATTTTACAATCTAGCTTGTATTTAACATTAAGAGTTTGCGAAAACATATCTTTAAGAATAGCTGATTCTCTTAATTTTCCCTTACTAAAGAACACTTTAACTTCATCTATAAGTAAGTTTAATGTTGAAACTTTAAAAGAATTAGAAACTAGAAATATTCACGATTTTGGAATATATCTACAATTAGAACCAGAGGAAGAAGAACAACAACAACTAGAGCAGAATATACAGATAGCTTTAAAGTCTGGAGGCATAGACTTAGAAGATGCTATAGATTTAAGACAAATACATAATCTTAAACTAGCTAATCAAATGCTTAAGCTTAAAAGAAAAGAAAAGCAACAAAGACAAGAAAGATTAGCTCAACAAAACATACAAGCCCAGGCTCAAGCCAACGCGCAGCAGGCAGAGCAGGCGGCTATGAATGAAGTTCAAAAACAACAAGCACTAACTCAAGAAAAAGTTAATTTTGAGCAGGCTAGATCTCAAATGGAGATACAAAGAATGCAAACAGAAGCTCAAATAAAAACCATGCTAATGGGTGAGCAATTTAACTATGATTTAAAATTAGCTCAGGTTGAATTACAACAGGCTAAAACTAAAGAAGAGTATATTGAAGATAGAAAAGACAAAAGAACTAAGCTTCAAGCAACCCAACAAAGTACGATGATAAATCAAAGAAAAAATGATTTATTACCAACCGACTTTGAACAACAAAGTCAAGGACTAGGTATTGGTTTAGAAAACCTACCTACAGTTTAATTTTTATTAATTTTATAATATTTTATTATGGCAGATGCTAAAATTACAATACCTAAAGAAGGTTTAGGTAAAAAAGAAGACGACGTTATAAAAGTCGACTTATCAAAAAAACCAGAAACAAAAGAAGAAGAAAAAAATGCCGTTCAAACACAAGAGACAAATGTGGGCGATGTTGTTGTCGAAAAGCAAGAAGACACAACAGACAGCAAAGAAGTGGCTGAAGAAGTACGGTCCACCGAAGAAGAATTAGATTCACCAATAAAAGAAATAACTGAAGACGAAATAAACAAAGATCCTGTTTTAGAGAATAAAATCGAAACTAAAAAAATAGAAATAGAACTACCTGAAAATGTAGAAAAATTAGTAGATTTTATGAAACAAACGGGAGGTACAGTTCAAGACTATGTTAGACTTAACGCTGATTATTCTAATGTTGATGGTGATACTTTATTAAAAGAATACTATAAGCAATCAAAACCTCACTTAAATAACGAAGAAATAAACTTCTTAATGGAGGAGAATTTTGCTGTAGACGAAGATAGTGATGACGAGCGAGACATCAAAAGAAAAAAACTTGCTCAAAAAGAAGAAATTGCAAAAGCTCAAAACTTTTTAGAAGGCTTAAAAGACAAATATTACGATGAGATCAAGTTGAGACCAGGCGTAAGTCAAGAGCAACAGAAAGCTATGGACTTTTTCAATAGATATAATGAGGATAAATCCAAAATAGAAAAGCAGCACGAAAAATTTAAAGCAGATACTAAAAGTCTTTTCAACAATGATTTCAAAGGTTTTGATTTTAAAGTTGGAGAAAAAAACTATAGGTATAATGTAACAAATAAAGACGCTGTTAGTGATAAACAATCTAATCTAAACAACTTTGTCGGGAAGTTCTTAGACAGCGAAGGTAACGTTAAGGATACAAGAGGTTATCACAAAGCTCTATATGCCGCAGAAAATATCGATAATATAATAACTCACTTTTACGAACAAGGTAAATCAGACGCAGTAAGGAATGTTGTAGAGCAATCTAAAAATCCTTCAACCGCTGATAGACCAACACAAGTAACTTTAGGCGGGTTAAAAGTTAAAGCTATTACTGGCATGGATAGTTCTAAATTAAGAATTAAAAAGAAATTTAACCAATAAAAAAATAAAACAAAATGGGATATTTTGATGCTAATGACCCGTTAGGCCAATTTTCTTTAGTGCCGACACCTAAGAAAATGCTAACGAGTACATCGTATTTAAACTTTACTGGAGACGCCGCTGGCGGAGATCCGGTAAATAACTTTGCACAACAGTATCTACCTGAAATTTATGAAGCTGAAGTAGAGCGTTACGGAAATCGTACGATCGGAGGTTTCTTAAGAATGGTAGGAGCTGAAATGCCAATGACTTCTGATCAAGTAATTTGGTCAGAGCAAAATAGATTACACATAGCTTTTACTGGAGCTACAATTCCTAATGCAGGAGGCACTAATGAAATTAGTGGCTTAGCTGGTCAGGATTCTGCAGGAAACGCTATAATTCCTTCTATTAGAAAAGGACAAACAATAGTCGTAACAAACAACACAAGCTTATTAAGCACAAAGTGTTATGTTAAGGCTGATCCTGTTGCTGATGGAGGTGGAGCTTGGAAGATTGACGCTTTTTCATATGACTTAGCTGATTTGCAAACTTTAAACGGAGCTGGACAAATCGACGTATTTGTATATGGTTCTGAGTTTGCTAAAGGAACAGCTGGCATGGAAGGCTCAATTGAACCTAGCTTTACTCAATATCACAATTCACCTGTAATTATTAAAGACAAATATGAAATCAACGGTTCTGACACTGCTCAGATCGGTTGGGTTGAAGTTGCAGTCGAAGATGGTACATCAGGTTACTTGTGGTATTTAAAAGCCGAAGGCGAAACTAGATTACGTTTTCAAGACTACCTAGAAATGGTGTGTGTTGAAGGTGAGAAAGCTGCTGCCGGATCTGCCGCGATAGGTGAAGATCTTCTAAACTCTACTGTAAAAGTAAAAGGTACTGAAGGTTTATTTGCTGCTATTGAAAGTAGAGGAAATATCTATGACAACTTTGCCTCAGGAGTAGACGGGGCTGCTAACCCAAGATCTTCATTACAAGATTTTGATTTAATTTTACAAAACCTTGACAAGCAAGGTGCTATTGAAGAGAACATGTTATTCTTAAACAGAGCTACAGCTCTTAGTTTTGATGACATGCTAGCTCAGCAAAATTCTTACGGAGCTGGAGGTACATCTTATGGTGTATTTGAAAATTCTGAAGAAATGGCACTTAATTTAGGTTTTTCTGGTTTCAGACGTGGATCTTATGATTTCTACAAAACTGACTGGAAATACTTAAATGACGCTACAACAGGTGCATTGAATCAAACTGTTGATGGAGTTATGGTACCAGCTGGAACTTCTACTGTTTACGACCAAATGCTTGGCGCAAACATTAGACGTCCATTCTTGCATGTTCGTTATAGAGCATCTGAAGCTGACGATAGAAGAATGAAAACTTGGATAACTGGATCTGTTGGTGGTGCTTACACTACTGGCGATGATGTTATGAAAGTTCACTTCTTGTCAGAAAGATGTTTAGTAACTCAAGCTGCAAACAACTTTGTTATCTTTAAATCAGTAGCATAAGTTTAGTATAAGGTAAGGGCGCTTCGGCGCCCATATACCTTTAATTTATTTAATTATATTATATTATGAAAACACAGAAAATAACTAAGCCAGAAAACTGGCAAATAAAAGACAGAGTATATATACTCAGCGGGAATAAAAATCCCTTAACTAGAACTATTCCAAGCAAGCATACAACAAGATACCCGATGACTTTTTTTGATAAAGAAAAAGGTTATCAAAGAGAACTTAGGTATGCTACAAATCAACCATCAATATTTGTAGATGAACAAGTAGGACCATTTACTTTGTCTCATATTGTTTTTAAAAACGGAACCTTGTCGGTTCCAAAACAAAACCAAGCTCTACAAATATTACTATCAAATTACCATCCTTTTAAAGACAGGATTTATAAAGAATTTGATCCTGTGGTTGAAGCTAAAGATGAATTAACAGAGTTAGAAATACAATTAGCTGCTTTAAATTTAGCTAATCAAATTGATGTTGATCATCAAGAAGCTATATTAAGAGTTGAAATGGGGAGTAATGTTGGATCTATGGATTCTAAGCAAATAAAAAGAGATATTTTACTTTTTGCAAAACACCAACCCAAGACTTTTATAGCTCTTGCTCAAGATGAAAACATACAATTAAGAAACTTTGGTATACAGGCTGTAGAGAAGTCAATACTAAAATTATCTGCTGATCAAAAAACTTTTAAGTGGGCTACAAATGGAAAAAAAATAATGACAGTTCCTTTTGACGAGCATCCTTATAGCGCATTAGCATCTTTTTTCAAAACAGATGAAGGCATGGAGGTTTATAAATCAATAGAGAAAAAAATATAAAAACATGTAATATTAATATAGGGCTCGCTTAATAGTGAGCTCTATGTTAAAATATATAACAATATGGCAATAAATGTAAACGAAGTTTATAGAACCGTTTTACTTATACTGAATAAAGAACAAAGAGGTTATTTAACGCCCGATGAGTTTAACAAAATAGCAACACAATCTCAGCTAGAGATATTTGAAAGTTATTTTGAAGAAACAAATCAACAGTATAGAGTGCCAGACAATAATAGTGAATACGGCGATAGACTTAAAAATTTAAGAGAAAAAATATCTCCATTTCAAGAAGAAGGTGACTGTTCGTATGTTTCTGGATTAGGCAATGATACAGATTTATCTAATGTAAATAATCCACCAAAACCCTATTTTAGTTTACCAACAAACTCTTCGACATCTTTAACACAAACACTTACCACTACTAGTTCAAGAATATACCCTTTATCTTTAAACGCCTCTGAGGTAGAAGCTGGACAAGTATCTGTTTTTCTAGCTAATTCTGCTAATTTTCTAGTAGAGCTAGCTGAGTTTACAGAGTGGACTTTATCTAATAACGTAATAACGCTTTTAAATACACCGCCTACAGGTAGAAGATTAGTTGTAAGAGTTAGTGATTTTGTAGTTTATAAACTAGGTACTGTAATATATAAAGACGAAAAAGAAGTTCAATATGTTCAACCTAATGAATTATTAGAATTAAACCTATCTCCATTAACAAAACCAACTAAAGAATATCCTGTGTACAAATACAAGGATTATCAGTTGTTCGTATATCCTCAGTCTATAACTAGTGATATATCTTGTACATTTTTAAGAAAACCCTTAGATCCAAGATGGAACTTTACAGCTCAGGTTAGATCTAGTTATCAATACGTATATGAGCCTAGCACCTCTGTTAGCTTTGAATTGCATGAAACAGAACAAACAGATTTAATATTAAAAATACTTTTATACGCTGGTGTGGTAATAAAAGATCCTCAAATAATTCAAGTCGCAGCACAACAAATAGCTCGCGACGAACAAAACGAAAAAAGCTAATAAGATATGCCAGAGATTGTTGTTCAACCATACACCCCACCTCAACCAAGTGGAGGCTTAATTACGGAAACTAATGAGATATATTACAGCGGAGAACAAACTGTTTTAATTGTAGATCCTGTTGTTAACAGTAATGGCGATCAAACATATGGCAATGCGATAGAGTTAGGTTTTGATACAGAGTTAATTTATTATACAAACGATCTTACAGATGCAAATTTTAATAGAAACAATTTTAAAATATTTAAAAACGTATCGCCTAATAATATTTCTAATGTTGAGAACTACGTAGAATATACAGTTCAAAATGGTTTTCCTGAAATTGGTTCAGTGGGGAATGTTTTTCAAGGTTATCTTAGTAAAAATATTTTAATTTTAGATTCTGAAGAATTTAATTTTGGAGATATATACAAAATAAAACTTAATACTCCACAAAAGCAACAAAACTTTGGAGGATATTCTTATATTAAACTAAGCGATATTATAAATAATTTTTTAGTTGCATACGTTGGAGAGGGTAAATTAATACCAGATGTTAAAAGAACAGACGTTATATTTCATGCTAAAAGAGCTTTACAAGAATTTAGCTATGATACACTTAAAAGCATTAAATCTCAAGAACTAAATATACCACCTAGCTTGAGTGTTATACTACCTCAGGATTATGTTAATCATGTTAGATGCTCTTGGATAGATAGCTTAGGTGTACAACATATTATATATCCAGTAAATAACTTAACTTCAAATCCTTATACTATTCCACTGCAAAGTCAAGACGGAGTTCCTAATCAGGATAACTTTGGAGAGAACTTACAAGGAGATTCTCTTACCGAAGAAAGATGGAAAAGCGCTAATGATAAAAAAATAACAGGTGTTTTTAGAAACTACGAAGACGTTAGTGAATTTGGTTGGTATGGCTACGACTGGGGTTGGGGAGGTTTTTACGGTAAAAGATACGGTTTAAAACCAGAAACAACTCAAATAAATGGCTGGTATAATATAAACGAAAGAGAAGGTAAAATTTCTTTTAGCAGCGACTTGTGCGAAAAGTTAATTATATTAGAATACATATCAGACGGTTTAGCGTACGACTTGGATACTAAAGTTCCAAAAATGGCTGAAGACGCTATGTATGCTTACATAAATTACGGTGTTCTAGCTAGTAGATCAAACGTACAAGAATACATAGTCAATAGATATAAGAGAGAGAAAAGCGCTAAACTTAGAAATGCTAAAATAAGACTATCTAATATTAAGCTTGATGAGTTTGTTCAAGTAATGAGAGGAAAGTCTAAATGGATAAAACATTAAAATTTAATGGCAGAAATTAAAAATAGTTTCTTAAAGTCAAAAATGAATAGGGATCTAGACGATAGATTAATCCCTAATGGCGAGTATAGAGACGCTATGAATATATCGGTTGGAAGATCAGAAGCAGATGACGTAGGCGCTTTAGAAAACATTAGAGGTAATTCTAGATTACTAGGATTAGGTTCTAGGTTTGGAGAGTGTATAGGTCAATTTTTTGATGACACGGGTAATAGAATATTTCAATTTTACACAAACTACTTAGATCCTCAACCTAATGAATTAACTAAAGCGCCTGATACTTCTTTATGCGCTATCACTGTTGTCAATTTTAATGGAAATATAAGTGAGCAAATTTTAGTTCAAGGTAGCTTTTTAAATTTTTCTCAAGGAAAAAACTTTTTAATACACTCTGTAAACTTAATAGAGAATCAATTATTTTGGACAGACAATAGAAATCAACCTAGAAAAATAAACATAGATTTAGCCGAAGCAGATAGATTTCACTACAATCAAGAGTGGCAAATATCAGTAGCTAAATTTGCTCCAATATACGCGCCATCATTAATTCACCAAACAAGATTAAAGGTGAAATCAGATGTAACAGATGGTACAACTGTTGAATTAAATTTTTCTGAATCTACAAATAAAAAAGAATCTTTTTCAATAACAGATATGACTCTAATAGGAGGTGGTATAGATAGCTGTGATTTTGTTTATATAAAATCTGCAACTACATCTGCAGGAGAGGATTATTATACATGTGAATTAAACAAACCTGTAACCTTAACCGCTGATACTGACGTTAGGTTATTAGGATCAACTATGAGCAACGAAAGCGAGGATCCTAATTGGCCTGGTGACCCCGATTATTTAGAATCAAGATACGTTAGATTTAGTTTTAGGTTTAAATATGAAGACGACGAGTATTCAGCTTTTGCTCCTTTTAGTCAAATAGCTTTTATACCTCAACAAAAAGGTTATTTTATTGATGGCGATGAGAAAGATGCTTTTAGAAGCACAATAATAAGATGGTTCGAAAACAATGTAAACCAGGTCAAGTTAATATTAAGACTACCTAGTAGAGCTACAAGTTTAGAAAAAAAATATAAAGTTTCTAAAATAGATTTACTGTATAAAGAAAGTGAATCTACTGTAGTTAAAGTTTTAGATACTGTAACTGTTCAAGAAGTAGCATCTTCATCGGGTGATGAAAATTACTATGAATATATTTATCAGTCTCAAAAACCTTATAGATCTCTAGCTGAATCTCAAACAACAAGAGTGTACGATAGAGTACCTGTTAGAGCCTTAGCTCAAGAAGTTTCTGGTAATAGAGTAATGTATGGAAACTTTTTTGCAAACTGGACACCGCCATCTAGTATTAACTATAGATTAACGTATCAAGAGAAGGGAGATAATTTTGATAATTTTGTAGAATATCCTAATCACACTGTTAAAGAAAATAGAAATTACCAAGTAGGTGTAGTTTTAGCTGACAAGTATAATAGACAATCTTCAGTAATACTTTCTTCTTTGGATTCTAGCGGAGACGCGCAAGGCTTAAAGGGCTCCACAATATTTGCTCCATATACAACAGAGATAAACAAGGTAGATGTAAAATGTTATTTTGGTAAAGCTATAAGAATGCTTTTTCAAAACCAAATAACTTCTAAAAGAAATATTCCAGTAGGAACTCCTGGACTATACGCCGAGCAAATTAGCGACGGCTTTGCTATAACAGCTAGTACGCTTTCAAATCCTCAAGGCGGACCTTACGAATATACTTTTACAATAAACACTACCGCTGGTATAACAAACACCATACCACAAATTGGAGAATATTTAAGAGGCAAGTATTGTGACTATACAGTTATTACAAGCGTTTCAAGTCTTGGTTCAAATGAGTATAAAGTTAGAACAGAAGAGCCCATAGCTGATTCGTATATTTTTGATTATTTAAATTTACCAGCTGGTACAGAAGATATTAAATTTGCTTACACAAGAAATCCTGAGGGTTGGTATTCTTATAAAATAGTCGTAAGACAGCAAGAGCAGGATTATTATAACGCTTATTTACCGGGTATATTAAGAGGCTATCCTTTAGATCAAACAGATGGTCAAACAGTAACATACACTGTAGATGACGAAAACACCGGGACAGTTGTGCTTCCTAATATACAACACGGTGTCAATACTACAGATTTCCCTGTTGGTGAAAGAGGATCAACAGCACACACAGTGTTGATCAATGACAATATAAACAAAATACCAAGAGATTTATCTGAAGTAGGTCCTGATCAAAAACAATATAGAAGTAGTGTAGAAATATATGGAAGAGTAGAAAATTTTGAATCAGTATGTGAGCTATCAGAAGAAACAGGTTATGTTGGTTTTGCTGCTCAGGCAATAGCAGACTATATATCATATGACAAAACAGATCCTAATCTACCTGCATGTATTCAAAGATTAAGAGTAGGAGATGGAGTAGAGGGAGTTGGAACTCAAGGCGCTGGTGCTACAGGTACAACATATCCAGATGACTGGATTAGAAGCACTGTAATAACAGAAATAGATACAGATTATGCAGAAACACTTATAGATACTGTTGATCAAAACTATGCCAATGTCAATGCCGTAGATCTTGATGCTCCCAATGGAACTCTTCAAACTTATTTTAACGAAGCTGGCGCTGGAGTAATAAGCGTATTAGACCTAGGCACTGGCCTAACGCCAGCTCAAGATCAAACCACCATTGTTACAGTAAGTAATGTTACTGAGGTTCAAGGCGTTATGACCGTGACATTCAACACAACTGTTGATATGTTTAGCAATAGACAATATCAGTTTACATATCCTCAAGATGAAGGTAGAATATATTTTAAACCAAAACAATTAATACTTGCTGAGTCTGGAGGCAGTAGCAGTACGGGTATGTCTTGGAAATTTTTCTTAGAAGAAAATAGACAATACTATCCTACTAGAAAAGCAGACGTTGTAAGCACCATAGCAGACGCAAGAAACCTAGGTTTTTTACCTACTACACTTGATAACACTAGAGGAACTGCTTCTTTGAATTTATATAATTTAGAAACAAATCCTTTAATAGGTAGAATATCTACAGTTAATCCTATAGGCGTTGATGGTAATACTATGGTACCATTTTTAGCTATATACGAGACACAACCAGTTGAATCTTCTTTAGAGGTTTTTTGGGAAACTGCTTCTAGCGGTTTAATCTCAGATTTAAATGATGATGTATTACAAGGCTTTGATGGTATTGTTGGGTTTAGCGCTATAAATTATACTCATTATGAAAATCAAGATAGAAGCGGAACCAGTGTAGTTACAGGCGCTGAAGATTCAAAATGGGTTACAGACGCTTTCTTTGCTGTAGATAACAATGGAACTCAGCAGTCCACGATAAGTATATCATCTTTCTCTGTTACAAATGGTAACGGTCAAGAAATAGGTCAAAAATTTGAATTATTTGAAGACTACAACGCTGTTGCTGGGCAAATGAGAATAGCTATAGCGGATGATAATTTTGTTTTTAATAACGACGCTGATGTAGTAGAAAATTACACTTTCACCTTAGATGTATCGTACGAAGGAAGTATAAATCCATATGCTTTTAGTGGAAGATTAAGAAACGTAGATCCTGAAATAGATCCCACGTGTGCTTCATACTCTGTTAACACAGTAGCTACTAATCCAAATCCTTTAGTTACCTTAACAGGTAATAATGGTTCTTTTGTAGAGTCAAATTCAGATTTATACTGGGAAATAAACCCCAGCAATCAACCTATAGAACCATCTAGCGGTGAACCTTATTTTATATTAGAAAACTCAGAGAACACCGCTATAATATCTATAAACCCAGGATTAGACGAACCACCACCACAAGCAGTTTATAATCTAACGATAAGATTAATAGATGCTTATAATTTTGTTTTAAATCAACCTACTGGTACTTTAGATGCTGGTGATTTTGACAGCAAGCTAGACACATGTGATCAAGTTGGTTCTAATTTAGATATAAACGTAGGAGCTCAGCCACTACCAGCCTGCCTGCAAACAAGTGGTAATGGAATAGAGGGAGGTATAGATTTATTTTCTGACATTGCTTTAAGCGGTAATGGATTTAGAGCCGGTTATTCTTTTGATCCTTTTATTGAAGATCCTATTGGTTATTATCAAGACCCTACCACTGGGTGTATAGAAGCATTTAGAAATTATCCAAATCAATCAAATGGGTATCCTGGTAGTTTTGTATATGGTGCTGTTTACACAGGAAGAACAGATATATTAAATATGGGTAATATACAACCTAATCCCTACACTCCGCCTTTATTGCCTCCAGTTGGGCCAGGTGGTGTATTTGATCCAACAGTAGGTGGTTGGTTATATGAAAATGCAGATACAGATACTGGAAATACTTTAGCATCGCTGGGTCTTCCTTCTGTTGATGCAAATGGAAATCCTACTAGCACTACAAATCCTAGCGCAAAGCCATCACCGTTTATGTTGATTCATTTAGATGCAATTGCTGGAGCTGATCCTCAAGCTACTAATATATGTGAGCCACCGGCTAGATGTTGTCAAAACTTTACTGATGCGGGTTGTACTCAGGGTGTCATGAGGTTTAAAATGATGACTATGACAAATCCCATGGAGTGTTATAGATATGATGTCCAATGTTCTGGGCAACCACAACCGGCTTATTCTCAATTTGGGCAAGGTATAAGTGGCGGTAGAATGAGATTTCATATTTTTCATAGAGAGCTATCTGATCAAATACCAAATCCAAATGAATGGCAAAAAGTAAACCACAGCAATAAAGATGCAACTTTAAATTACACTACAAGTTCTCCATTTGGTGCTGGTCAAAATGGTATATCAGCTTCATCTTGGCAGCGAATTCAAAGAGTTGATGGATCATTCTCAGCGGCTTATCAAGCTGAGGCTTCATCTGCATTTTCTATAGATTGCACGGAAAGACCAGGTGAATATTATATAATATTTACCTATTACCATGCTGGTGGAACCTACTCTGGTTGTGGAAATGGAAGAGCATGGGTTCGTTTTATGGATGGTAACTTTACATATCCAAACGGCCCAGAAGGAGCTGAGCCATTAGCTAGACCAGCAGGTGCATATTACACTGGATTAACAGCTATACCAGGCGTTAGCAATGAAGCTAAAACAATAGAGTTTCTTGGAAACGGATTAACAGGTGAGCAATCAGATCCAGGTGGTTTTGGTTTTAAGTGGGAAAACCTAGGTATATCTGCTACAAACGGAGCTTTATATAATGATGACGTAGAAGACAATTGGTCTTCTAACTTAGACTCACAAAGTAGTTTAAATATAGTGCTAGATGATCTTAGACCGTTAATATCAGCAGGACAAGGTATATTTACTGAAGAGTCATTTTCAACTACACCTACTGTTTCAATGTCAACTGCTCAAGAAAACTTTACGTGGGATTCTACGACTAATACACTTGTAGTTAATTACGATCCAAGCTTGTCAGTTGGTAGAATTCCTATAGCTCCATGCCGTGTTCAATATGAAGGCTTGTCTTATAATGGAGTCAGTGCTTGTCCTACAGATACAACTACTTATTCCGGAAACATAACCAGTGTAGACGAAGATAACAACACCATGACAATTAACGTTCAAGGCGGTACTAATAAACCGGGAATTTTTGCACCAGGAGCTACTTGCGCGCCAGACCAACCAGATCCAGTTGTGTTTATTATGCAAGACTTCCGTGGAAACGCCCTGCCTAAAACTTACGTTACCTCTGTAACCACGCAAGATACTGACACTAAAACTAGTTTAACAATAGCTAGTGATTTTAGTTTTGCTAATGGTGAAAAGCTTTGGTTTTTAACAGATCAATATCCTGGAGGTATAAGCAATGCTAGTTCTGCAATGTCTGAAAGCGGAACATATCCAGATCCTCCTGGTAATTTAGTTGTAGGAAATCAATACGGCTCAGGCTTGATATATGGCAACTCGGCATTTCCAGACGTTGTTAGTTCTTTCTACACAGATATTAATTTAACTCAGCCATACGTTCCAGATAGACCAGAAAGATATATATTAGTAAGTGGTGGAGAAGGAACTGGGGTTGGCTATCGAGGATTATACTATAGCTCAACCGATTCTTTTCAAACCTTCCCCTTTAATAATGGTTTAGCAAATAGTGACGCAGGAAGCCCCGTTTATAACAGTCAAAACTATGGTCCATCTAACGCTCCAGAAGACGGTGCTCCATTCCCAACCGTTGGTGTAGCAGGCCAACCACCAGCAGATCCTTTTAGAAGATACAAGGGTTATGGAGGATATAAAATGATAATAAAGCTAGATCAGTATGGTAAAATAGTTCCTAACGAGCAAGGTTATAGAAAGATATATCTTCAAGGATTTGGTGGTGTTGATGATCCTGAAACACAAACAAAAGCACAACCAGGTAGAGTTAACCAGCTATTTACTCACTATACCGTGAGCTCTTAGTTAAAATAAATAAAAACAAGTGATAATAAAGTATGTCAGCTACTATTGAATTAAAATATTTTAACTCTTTTTGGATAAAGAAGATGGACACTATAATGGATGTTAGAGACACAAAAGCTCAGGTGCTAAGTGCTCAAACAGACTCTACTGTTATACCTTTAGTGGCGCCGAATAATTTAATAGGTGTAGGTCAAAGAGTAAAAAATCCAACGCTTCAACAAACAATACCTGATTTTACATATGTTGAGTCGGTTGATATGGTTTCAAGTCCTCCAACAATTACGCTAACAAAAGCAATTGATGCGGAGGCTTTAGAGCAAATAGATTTTGGACCTATAGAAGATTTTAAAAATATACCAAATGCGTACGCTAGCTCACCAGAAAGTGATTGGTATGCTGAAGAGTCTAGAATAAGAGGAGGTTACAACAATACAAATGTAGACCTAGGAGTAAAAGCTTATATTGTAGAAGAAGATACAACTCAAAACCACAGATCTAATTCAATAATATACTCAGGTATATTTAATTCTAATACTGGGGTGAATGAAACAAATCAATTTCCAACTGGTCAAGATATAACAAGAGCTGTAGATCCTAGAAATGGTACTATACAAAAGCTTTATTCAGAAGACACTAATTTAATAGTGTTTCAAGAAAATAAAGTTAATAGAGCTTTGATAGATAAAGATGCTATATACACGGCTGAGGGTGGACAGCTTACTACGTCTGGAGAAATGGTAATAGGTCAAATAGTACCATACGCTGGAAACTATGGTATAAGTACTAATCCGGAATCTTTTGCGGTCTATGGATATAGAAAATACTTTGCAGATAGAACAAGAAGCGCTATATTGAGGTTATCACAAGACGGTATAACTGAAATATCTAACTACGGCATGTTTGATTATTTTAGAGATAATTTAGCAAACGTAGGAAATGATGGAAAAATAATTGGCGGTTGGGATATGCATACAAAACAGTATACAATATCTATGCAACCCCCAACTAACGTAGGCCCTAGCACTTTAGGCTTTGATGAAACTGTGTTGGGTTGGACTAGTAGGTTTAGTTATATACCAAATTTAATGGGTAGTTTAAGAGATAATTTCTACTCTACTAAAGACGCTGTGCTATGGGAACACTATAGCCCTGCTGCTAATTACTCTACTTTTTACGGGTATACCCAACCATCCACTGTTACTTTTGTTTTTAACGCTAAGCCTTCTTTGTCTAAAAACTTTAAAACCATAAACTATGAAGGTTCACCTAACTGGCAGTCTAATATAACTAGCCTTGATTCAAACGGTATAGTATTAAATGGGCCACAACAAGCTAACGACATAAGAACACTGTCTAATATAGAAGGAACAGTTGGTACATCTTCTGCAGTTAGCACTTACAGCGGCGATACAGGTACTTATATAGCTCCTTTTGTTCAAGTAACTAATTTATTAGACATGGAAAATTCTTTGTTTGTAAATAGCTTTAAGAAAAAAGAAGATAAGTACTTTGCTAATATATTCAATGCTAGCAAGCCAAAACCAGGTGAAATTTTAAATGGTGAATCCATGACAGGCTTAAAAGGCTTTTATCTTACAGTTGTAATGCAGGTTAATAATAGCATGTATTCTCAAGGAAAAGGTTCACCAGGAAATCAACCTGCTGAATTATTTGCTGTATCAACAAACTACGACGCGTCGTCATATTAAATTTAATTAAATGAGTAAGTTAAAAAAAAATAACTACACTCTAGAAGAAATAAACAAAATAGAATATTTTAGAGATGAAGTTATAAAGCTCGAAAAACAATTAATAGAAATGGGTAGCTTAGGAGATCCTGAAAACCCAGGTAAATGTAAAGAGCTAAATAAAATAAATCCACTAAAGCATACGTTTGCAGGTGGGTGCTATATAAGAGAAATTAATTGTCCAGCCGGACAAATACTAACAACAGCAATACACAAAAAAGAACATCCTTATTTTGTTATAAAAGGAAAAGTATCAGTATTGACTGAAAATGGTATAAAAGAAATTACAGCTCCTTTTTATGGAGTTACTAAACCAGGAACTAAAAGAGTAGTTTTTGTTCACGAAGATTGTACATGGGTTACTGTTCATAGAACTGACAGCACGGATGTAGATGAAGTTTTAGACGAAGTGTTAGCAAAGACATTTGAAGATCCTGAAGTTAGTTTTAAAAAAATAAAAAAACAATTACAATTAAAAAATAAGTAATATGAGCATGTTAGTATCAGGCGGATTAAGTATCGCCGGAGGAATTTACGGCGCGATCAGCTCTGGAAAGCGAGCTAGAGAAGCAGCTGAAGCAGCTGAAGCTCAAAGGCGAGAGTTAGCAAGGTTAGAGGCTTCTCGCCAGGATATAATAAATCCCTATGCTAGTACTAAAAATTTATCTAATCTAGCCACAGACTTAAGTGGCATGATGACAAATCCATATGCTAGTTTAGGTGTAGCAACTAATGCCGCTAAAATGCAAATAGAACAATCTGATCTAGCCTTAGCGCAAACACTAGATACATTAAGAGCTACTGGAGCTAGTGCAGGAGGAGCAACCGCATTAGCGCAAGCAGCTTTAAGGTCTAAGCAAGAGGTTGCTGCAGATATAGAAAAGCAAGAAACAACAAATGAGCAGCTTAGAGCTGGAGGAGAGCAAAAAATTAATGAAGCAAAAATAGCTGAGCAAAGAAGACTTCAAACTATTAATCTAAGTGAAGGGCAAAGGGTTCAACAGGCTGATGCTGCTGGAAAATCTTTTGAGTTTAACGCTAAAGAACAAAGACAAACAGCTCAAATAAATAGAGTGGCTGGGCTTGCAGATAGGTACGCAGCTCAAGAGGCACAGGCTCAAGCAGATCAAACGGGAGCTATAACAGGAACACTGAGTAGTTTAGCAAATATATACTCAGGATTTAAATCAGGACAAGGTTAATATGGGAGCATACGAAAATCCAGCACAAATAGTCGACACACAGTCAGGGCAACATATAAGAGACATGCTACGTTCTATTGGACAGACAGCTCTTCAGTACGGTCTAACACAAGCTAGAAAAAGAGAAAAAGAAGAAGAAGAAAGAATACGTAGAGCAGAGAACAACAACACTATACGTAAAAAATCTATATTAGATGCTACAAAACTAAAGACTGATTTAGAAACAGGTCTTCAGGGTGTTAAAAACCCTGTAAATATCCAGTCTTTACAAGATGATGTAGACACTAGATTCACAGAGTACAGCCAGGCTTTGCAGCGATTTAATTTATCTCAATACAATGACAATTACGCTGGAAGTGAAGACGAGCAAAACGACTTAAACACAATATCAGCGGTGCAAAGTTTTTCTAAAAACGCTCCTAAGTTATTTGAAAACCCAACAGCTCTTATAGATAAATACAAAAAATTAACAGCTAAGTATGATTCTCTAGGAGGTTTAGATCCATACTATAGTGATCCTTATTTTCAAATATTTGTTAACACTCAAGAAGGCGCTTATGATAATGATGCTAGTGTTGGTTGGCAAACAAATATAGTTGGATCTACTTTAAACCTAGATTACGTTGTAAAAGGAAAAGAAGTTAAAAACCAAAACGCTATACAGTATTATAACACTCTAACAGAAGATCAAAAAGATAAATTGTTTGGAACATATACTGATAAAGATGAAACTAGAAGAATGACAGCAGAGGAGTTTGCTCAAACTTATTCACAAACAGGTATAGAGTTTAACGACATACCAGTCAACGAAGAACAACAACATCTTTTAGTAGACAGCGGTAGTGGTGGGTACACTTTCAGCGATGAGCATCTAATAAGCATGAATGAAATGGCTGATGTCATGAACGACACAGACGGAAATCCATATGTCTATGGTAGCTTTTTTTCTGAAATACAAGACGTCAACACTAAGTTTATTGATAATGCTGAAAAAGCACAAATATTAGTTAATGGTAAATTGGCTGCTAGATTTACAGAAAATGGAGACACAGCTAATAGAATGATTGAAAAAACTAGTCCAGTCGGAACCACTTATATAGAAGAAACAATAGCGCTACCTAATCTTTCTGAAGTAGAAAATTTCGCTATGCAACAAGGAGGCGCTGTTACTGATGGTTGGGAACTTTCAAGAAATGGAATAACAACAGCTAACGCTGTAATAAGAAAATTAGGATTACCTGCTTACACCGAAAAAGGTGGACCTGAATTAGATGAATTTGGCAATCAAGTTTATTATTACATGGTGAAACAAGAAGCTCCTAACGAGCAAAATAACTATCGTTGGTCAGGAGAAAAACAAGTTAAAATATCTTTATTAAATCCACGAACAGTTATTAATAGCAAAGGAACTTCTGAAATATGGGATCCAAATATTAAGCTTCAAGTGGAGCAAATGATGGGTGAACACGCTAAAAGAATGTCAGGTTATTACACTAATCCTGTTATTGAGACTAAAAACCTAGGAACCAAATATAATGAAAGTCCAACACAAACCAAAGCAATAAACCCTAACATACTTGCTCTCGCTCAAAGCGTTGTTAGTCAGCCTTCTGGAAATTGGAGTGACTCACAGTGGGTTACTAATTGGTTTAACGATGCTAGTATAGATAGAACTACCGCCATGAGTGGCGCTAACGCTAGGTTGTCTCTTCAAGAGCAAATTAACGCATATGGAGATGATGAGTCTAAACTAGAAGACAAACAAAAATTAGAATTAGCAAATCTAAAACAGACGCTAAGTGGCTTAGATCAAAACGCCGTGTATCTACAATTTGGAGGCACCGGTGATTTAACACCTATAACTATAGGCAACGCGGGGGTTGTGGCAAATTCTATTAGAAGCTCTTTCAAGGGCGAAACAGAGCAATCAGATTTTGACAAAGGATTTTCTGCTTCTGCAACTCAAAGAATAAAAGACTTTACAAAAGAAAAGTATATGGCTCAAAACAACTTAGCCAATACAGAATTTAATAGAAATAGTGCAACTGTAGAGAGAAATTACCAAGACGCGCTAAACTCTTTAAAACAACAGTTAAAAAGATATAAATAAAGTAAATGGATTTAAATCCCCAACAACAAGCGAGGTTACTTGAGTTTCAACAAAACTTTCAAGGATCTCAGGAAGAATATGACTCTGGTCTAGCCGCTTTATACGATTCGTTTAAAGTAGAAAACGAGCAAGAAAAATTACTCCAAAAAATTAACGAAGCAAAGGCAAAAAAGGCCAATGCTTCTGCGGATCAACAGGATGCCCTTGCAGAAGCGAATCAAGATGGGGCATCAAACTCGGTTCCTGTTTCATTGGAGTCGTTTTCAAAAATGAGTCAACCTCAAAAGCGTAGACTTTCTTTTAATGAAAGACAAAGACTAGAAAAAGAAAAAAAAGATAGAGAGCTATTCAGTGATTATGTTTTAAATCCTGATCAATTAGATTTTGACAAACAAAGAATTCCAGATGATTTGTATTGGTCAGACCTAATAGGTGGTAGAAGCATGTTTGATCCTGAAGGTGATGACAAACTGGAGCAGTTTTCTAAATTATTTTACGCTAGTAAAGGTTTAGATTACAAAAAAATAAAAGCTGCTAAAGAAGATGGTTTAAGAAACGACCAAATGCAAAAGTTTATTGATAGTAATTTATACGAAACTAAAAGAGTACAGTCTGATCCTTTTATGATGTCAGGGCTTGCGCTTGGCATGGGTACATCAGGAGGTGGGGTTCCCACGTCAACTCTTGAGAATTTTTTAGTAGAAGACTATGTTGCGGATCAAGATACTTTAGATGCTTATCCAGAATTGTTTGACGAATATGGTGCTTTGAAATTTAAATCAAAAGAAGAGTTGAGAACTTTTGAAAGAGATTTAAGAGAAAAAAATGACGCATACGCTGAAATAACATCTTCTGAGTGGAATAGAGAAATAGAGCACGAGCTTAATATGAAATTTAAAGCTATGCTAGAAGATTTAAAAATAGAGCAAGAGGTTGTTTTAGATTATATATCTGAAAAAACAAAGTCTGTAGAAGCTAATATAACAGAGAGATATAGAATACCAGAAAACACAGTAACAGACGAGAATGAAGATGGAACCGTAGACTTAGCAGATACTATTCAAGCGCTTGTTGGTGGCTTTAATACTAGAATAGAAGATTTGAATCAAGAGTTAAATGATACCGCTGGTATTGATATAGAAGGCTTAAAAGATTTTAAACCAGCAACACAAGAGCAGTCTGACATAGTTAATAGTATAGTTGATCGATTAAATTTAGTATACGAAGAAGCTCAACCTTTAAACGAAGGCATGTCAACATTAAATAGTTTAGTATGGGCCACAGACGCAGCTTATGCCGGTCAAGAAGTTAGTCAAACGCTATTGAATTACGGTGATGTTTCAAGAATAAGAGGTGAATACGTCGACGGAAAGGGCAGTAGTATATGGAATAGTTTAAGAAAAGGTAAGGTTTCCGGTGAATTAAACGATGAGTTCTGGAGAATAACATACGGTATAACTGATCTTGATGATCCTGAGCAGTTGAAAGAAGTTTCAGAAAAAGTAGCTTTACTTACTGCTAAAAACAATGGTATATTAACAAGTAGAGTTTGGGAGGAATACAGTAATGCAAATACTGTTTCTGCTAAAATGGAAATACTGTCTCAAGAGCCTGTAGAAATTTTCTTAAGTTTATTTGGAAACTCTATGAGTCAGTTTTTTGAAACTGGAGATGAGTTGTTTATACCTATAGTTGGAGCTGGCGCAGGCATTGGAGCCGCTAGTGGAGCTACTGCTGGTGGTGTTGGTGCTGTTCCTGGGTTTTTAACAGGAGCTAGTTACGGATTATCGACGTGGCAGGCTATAACAGCTTTAAACATGGAAGTTGGTAATGCTTATCAAACCGTGATGGTTGAAAAAGGATTAGATCTCTCTAACCCAGAAGATGTTATGGCTGGATTAAAAGATCCAGAGATAATAAAAGAAGCAAATGAAATTGGTTTTAAAAGAGGAATACCAATAGCGTTAATGAACCTAGTAGGCGCCAAAGCTACAAACGCTATAGTAAGCAAAACAGCTTTATCTTCTGGAGGTGTAAGACTAGCTACAGCGGGAGTCACTGGATTTGTTGTTGATCCTGTTTTTGAAGGTACTGGTGAAGCTTTAGCTCAAGTTTTTTCAGGAGAGGGAATTAAAGCCACTGAAATAATGGACGAAATGATAGGTGGTACGGCTGGAACTTCTAGCAATTTTGCTTTAAAATCAGCTAGAATGTCTATGTTTAATGAAGCTGGCAAGCAAGCTATTAAACTAAAAAATTTAGACAACATGGTTAAAGGTAATTATACTGTAAACCAAGTAGAAAAATTTGTTAATAGACTTGTGGCTAAAAACAAAATAACAAAAGAAGATGCGGCTGTTATAAGAGAAAACGCTAGAGTTGTAGACGCGGTTAATAATCAAATTAAAAATAACTCTAAATCAGGAAAAGTAAAAGCAGGGGTAAAATCTCGGGTAGCAGATTTAATAAAGACTAAAGAAACAATAGAAAAACAACCTGGGCTTGCGGCTGCTGCAGCTAAAAGCATTAAACAGATTAACGAAGAGATATCTAACGTCACGTCTAACAACGCTTTAAAAACAGAGGATAGTTTTGTAACTATAAAAGATTATGTATCAAAACAAACAAGATCTTTAAACGCAGCTATACCTTTCTTAAAGTCTTTAGGTATAGATGCTGATGTTGAAATAATACAAATAAATTCTATAGAAGACTATAATAATTTGCCTTCTATGTTTAACAAAGATGAAGTTATAGGAACTTTTGAAGACGGTAGAACATCTGCAGTTGTAAGTCCCTACGTAGAGGGTAAAAAACAATTTATAGTTGTTAATAACGAGAACGTAAAAAATAACGGAGCAGTTAACTTAGTAAACCAAGGATCCACAGATGTAGCAGCTGTTAGTGTTACTCACGAGGTTTTACATGCTGTCTTAGATAGAAGCTTTAGCGATACTCAAATAATAGATCTCGGTAAAAAGCTTGATACTTATTTAAACGAGCAATCAGCTATAGACGGCAATGACGGTAAAAATATATCTGTAGGTGTTGTTGATAAAATAAAAAATAGATTAAAAGTTTACGGGTCTTACAATCAAGACGGAGTGTTTGTTCCTTCTAAAGAAAATCCTAACTATACAGAAGCAATGTACGCTTCAGAAGTATTTACTAATTTAAGTGATGAAATGTCTATTGGAAATATTCAATGGAAAAGGCAAGACACAGCGTTTTGGCAGAGAGTTGCTAACGATATAACTGACTATCTTAAGTACAAGCTGGGTATGCCTGACAATATTATAAACGCTGCTGAAATACAAACAGGAGAGCAAGCTTTTAATTTTGTTAAAAATTTTAATAAAAGTTTTTACAACAAACAGTCTTTAACTAAAAGACAAATAAAAGGTATTAGCCCTTCTACTATTGCCAACGAAGAAAGTGATACTTCTACAGAAGAAACAGAGGCTGCAAACAGAAAGTCAACATTACCTGGCGACATTAAATCCAACTTAGATAAGTTTACGGGCCCTGCAGAATCTAGAAAATATACAAGTAACGCGTTGTTTAGAGCCACTGAAGATTTTGCAAGCGCGTTTAATGCTTTAGAGAATACGGATTTATTAGATGGCTCTATTGCTGGTTTACCAGCTGTTACACAGGAATATTTAAATCAAAACCCTGAGTTTATTAGAGACGTAAAAGAAAGAATAGGTGAAAGATTTTTAAGAAACTATGATGCTGGTTTAAATAGTTTATTCGGATGGTTAACTGGTAAAAATAAAAGCGGTAAAAGTATTATAGAATTATCAGCTGGAGACATACAGAATAGAAATAAAAGAAGACCTGGAGGTACTTCAATAGATCAAGAAGTTTCAGAAGGATCTATTGGTATTAAAGAAAGATTACAGGCTGACGAGGACTCTACAATGTCTGATCTTGAAAACAAAGATTTATCTGTAACAGCTAAAGCTAAGCCTAAAGTAAAAACATTTGCTGAGTCTATAAGCGTAAGCCCTGAGCTTTCTGAAGAAATAACAAACACTGTTATAAACACTCTTGATCCAGAAAATAAATCTTTACCATCAGTAACTCAGACTGAATTAAGAAAAAAGCTAGAGCAAGCTTTTTCAAAAGATCTTTACAAAAAAATAAGACCTTTGTTAGGTAGAAAAATAGAAGATTATAAAAAGTTTTTAAATACTAACTATAAGGTTTTATGGGACAAAATACCTCAATCTGCTATAAACAAAAGATTTCCAGAGCTAGCAACTATAGTAAACAAAAGGATGGGAGCTTCCCAGTCTAATGTAGCTGAAAGAAACGTTAAAAATATATACGCAGGTAATACACTAAGAATAAAAAGCAATTTAACAAAGCAAGATTTTGTAGATTATTTTAGTTCAGATCCTAAAAAAACAAGAAGTAGAAAAGAATCATTAGCTCAAGTTATAGCCGTTGAACTAGCCAAAGACGAAGTAAACAACGTGATGATGGACAATCCTGATTTAAGAAACAGGTGGATTGGTCAACAAGAATTAATGAATAACAACTTAAAAGAAAACTATGTTGCTATGCTATCTGCTGCTATAGGTAGAGCTACCGTAGATTCTCAAGGATTAAGATACAGCCAAATAGTTCAAACAGCAGAAGAAATAGGTATATCTCAAGATCAGTTAGTTAATTTACTTAATGACTTAAGCTTAGACGAGATACAAGATCAACAACCTATAATATATGATTCTATAATAGATTCTTTTAATTACTGGGTAGAAAATAAAGTTAAAATAGTAGGAAGAATTAATGATGGGTTTGTAAAAGTTATATCAAAACAATTTCCTAGCTTTATAGGTAAATACAACAATGCACTTAAAGAATACGTTAAAAACAAAGAATACAACTGGTCGACTGATTACACGGATTTAGAAGGAAACAAAAGAAAAATATATAATTCACAAAGATACAACACTTGGCTTGACCAAACTTTACAGCAAATAAAATATATGCCTGTTGAAGCTTTAGAGGCTTTAAAAAATTTAAAAAACCAAAAATACAATTGGCTTGTTAAAATGCATATCAAAGACAACGGAAGCTCTAGAGGTGGATCTCCAGTTGGAATGGTTTATAATAAAAACGGTACATTAGTAAGTGAAGACAGACAGAAAAAGGTTACGCCTGAAGAGTATGCAGAAGGAAAAAGAATAAGCAAAGAGGTTTATAAAAGCAAGTTAGACAAAGCTATTGATGATGCTATTAAAAACAACAAAGCCACAGAGGAAACTACAGCTAAGTGGAAAAAATACGATAGCAACGATATAGAGTTAGGCAATAAAGGCGCTGCTACAATGGGACACATACTTAGCGTTTATAGAAATATAGCTAACAAACCTTGGGGTGCACAGACAAAAGCAAATGTAATGTCTAGAGTTATGGGGCCTAAAGGTAAAGCTTCTCTTAAATCAGGTTTAGCCTTAATGGACGCGTATCATTCTAGCTTAAACGATTGGGTGAATAACGAAGTTAAAAATGGTAGAAATAGATCAGATGCAATTACATCTATATTTGCTAATATGCAAATGACTACTAACGCGGTTTATTCTGCTAGAGCTTACGCATCATTTACTTCCTTCTATTTTGTTGATGGTCCACAAGATATAAATAAGAAATTTGAAGACTATAAAGGTGAGCACGTACAAGACTCTTCTTCTACTACTTCTTCAATATTCCTATCTATGTTGAACAATAGCTTTAATGATAACATAGAAGAGATACTTAATGGCTACGAACAATCGGCAATGCTTGAGTCTGATACCAAAAGAATAGATGATTTAGGAGGTAGAAATAGTCCACTTGGTAATTTAAGATTCTTATTAGATCCCAAGCTAGGTAAACAAATATTTAACTTAGATGGTATAAATAAATATCAAGAAGTTTTAAATGAATATGATCAAATATTTAGAACTTCTGTTGGCGCAAATTTAAGGGTTGATAATACTGCTTTGAAGCTTAGAAAAAGTCAAGGACCTAGAAAAGGTATAAGTGTTTGGGACTTTGATGACACGCTTGCTACTACTAAGTCTATGATAGGTGTAGAAATGCCCGCTGAAGAAACTATGCTTGATGTTGGTGCTAGAAGAATATTTAAAAAAGAATTCGAAAACAGACCTAGCTTTAAACAAAACTTTAAAGACTTAAATAAAGAACAACAAGCAAGAGTCTTAAAAGATGTTCCTGGCAGAAAATCAAAAATAGATGCTGAAACATTTGCTAAAACCTCAGACAAGTTAGCCGCGGAAGGCGCGCAATTTGATTTTAGTGAGTTCAACAAAGTTATGAAAGGCAAAAAAGGCCCTATGTTTGAAAAGGCTTTAGCTAGAAATAAAAAGTTTGGTAATGAAAATGTTTACATATTAACAGCTAGACCTCAAGCGTCAGCAACAGCTATACAGAAATTTTTAAAAGGCATAGGTTTAGATATACCTTTAAAAAATATAACAGGGCTAGCTGATGGTAGACCAGAAGCAAAAGCAGCTTGGATTGAGGATAAAGTACTAGAAGGTTATAATGACTTTTATTTTGCTGATGATGTTTATAAAAATGTAAAAGCAGTACAAGAATCTTTAGACAAGTACGATATAAAATCAAAAACAGAAGTTGCTGGTTTTAGAAACAGTATGACTAATTCTGAAAAGTTTAACACTATACTAGAACAAGTTAAGGGCATACCTAAGGACGATCAGTTTTCAGACGCAAGAGCAAAAAACATAGGCAAGCAAAAAGGTAGATTTAAATTTTTCGTACCACCATCAGCTGAAGATTTTGTTGGACTTTTATATGGGTTTTTAGGTAAAGGAAAACAAGGTGATGCTCAAATGGATTTCTTCAAACAAACACTAATAAAACCTTTTAGTCAAGCAATGCAAGCTCTTTCTATAGCTAAAAATGCTTCAAGAAAAAAATATAGATCAATTAGAAAAAGCTTTAGTAAGAAATTCAGAAAAAGTTTACTTAAAGAATCAGAGTACTCAGGCTTTAGTAATGAAGATGCTGCTAGAGTTTACATGTGGCGTAAAGGCGGTTATGACATACCTGGTTTATCTAAGCAAGACATAAATAAATTAGTTGAAGTTGTAGAAAACAATGAAGAATTAAAGTCTTATGCGGATCAAATTTTTAATTCAACAGGCAAAGGATACGTTGAGCCATCTGAAAACTGGACTGCATCTGGTATAGCAGGAGACCTAAGAACTTCTTTAGACGATGTAAATAGAAAACAGTATTTAGGCGAGTGGATAAAAAACAAGAACGAAATATTTTCTAAAGAAAACTTAAACAAAATAGAAGCCGCCATGGGTTCTAACTTTAGAGAAGCTCTTGAAGATATACTTTACCGCATGGAAAACGGTAGTAATAGAAATTTTGGAAGTAACAGATTGGTTAATGGTTTCATGAACTGGATTAATAACTCTGTAGGTACTATAATGTTTTTCAATGCTAGATCAGCCGTGCTACAAACCATATCAGCTGTGAATTTTATAAACTTAACAGACAACAATCCTATAGCTGTAGCTAAAACCTTAATTAATCAAAAACAATTTTGGACTGATTTTGTAAGTATATTTAATTCAGACTTTCTACAACAAAGAAGAGCTGGTAATACTACAGATGTTAGTGCAAGTGAAATAGCTAGCTACGTTAAAAACTCTAAAAACCCTATAAAAGCTGGAATTGCGTTCTTATTAGAAAAAGGTTTTATACCTACTCAAATAGCTGATAGTTTTGCAATATCTATAGGTGGCGCTAGCTTTTACAGAAATAGAATAAACACATACGTCAATCAGGGTTTTAGCTTAGAAGAAGCTCAAACAAAAGCTTTTGGTGAGTTTCAAGAGCTTGCAGAATTATCGCAACAGTCTAGTAGAGCAGATCGTATATCTCAACAACAGTCAGGTCCTTTAGGTAGGGTTATATTAGCTTTTGCAAACACTCCGATGCAGTATACTAGATTAATTAAAAAGGCAACTTTAGATTTGGCTAACCGAAGAGGTGATTGGAAAACTAATTTATCTAAAATAGTTTACTACGGCGCTATTCAAAACTATATATTTAATGCATTGCAAAACGCGTTGTTTGCTCAGCTTTGGGATGATGACGAGGAAGAGGAAGAAAAAAAGAATATAAGAATCGCTAGCGGTATGTCTGACTCACTTCTTAGAGGTATGGGTATTGGAGGTGCTGGTGTAGCTGCTATTAAAAATATAGTATTAAGAGTTATAGAAGAATCTAAAAAAAGAAATCCTGAGTACACTAAAGCTTCTATTGACGCTTTAAGTTTGTCTCCTCCTGTTCAAAGTAAAATAAGAAAAATAGCTTCTGCTGGTAATATATTAAAATATGAAGGCGATGAAATATTTAAAAAAGGTTTATCAATAGATAATCCTGCTTTTATGATAACAGCAAAACTAGCTTCAGCTCTTGGAAATATACCTGCTGATAGATTACTTCAAAAGCTAGACAATTTAAGAGTGGCCATAGATGAAGACACTAAGTGGTGGCAGACTGTTGCCCTAACATTAGGTTGGGATCAATGGAGTTTAGGTCTTGGCCGTAAAAATAAAGATAAAGTAATAGTACCCAAAATGGATAACCTTAAAATAAAAGGTTTAAATTTTAAGAAACCAAAATTTAAAAAAATAAAATTTTAAACAAATGAGCTTATCAGATTTTAAATTATACGCAATGAACGCAGGGACATTAAGTGTTACAACTTTTACTCACATAGAAGACGGATTAAAAATATTGCTGCTACTAGTTACTATAGGCTATACTGTTAGCAAGTGGAAGAACACAAAAAAAGAAAAAGAAAAATAATATGAACTCATCCCCATTTAATAAAAAAGGTTGTAAAGACGTTTTACAGGCACACTGCTTTGGTAACTCAAAAAAGAAAACAGCTTTACCAAAAAAAGAAGGAAAAAAAGACGCGTGTTACCATAAAGTAAAAAAAGCCGTAAAGGTTTGGCCTAGCGCGTATGCCTCTGGTCAGCTAGTTCAGTGTAGAAAAAGAGGAGCATCTAACTGGGGTGTTGGTAAAAAGAAAAAGTAATGGCTTATACACAAAATAATTCACCGTTTCTATGCTGGAAATCGCATAAGCAAGTAGGTATGAAAATGAAGGGTGGAAAAGAAGTTCCTAATTGTGTGCCTAAAGACTCTGCTTTACCTAAAAAGAAAACAAAAGGTGGTGGTACTAGGAAGGTGTGTTTGCCTGCTGACAAAGTAAGATCAATGAGTGCTGCTGAAAAAACAAAAGTTATTTCAGCAAAAGAATCTGCAGCATCAAAAGGTAAACAAAAAAGATCTAGTAAGTCTAATGTTAAAGGTGCTAGAAAAAAAGGAGCAACACTTAAAGACTGGTTTGAAAAAGAAAATTGGATTAACGTTAAAACAGGAAAGCCTTGCGGCGATTAATAACATGGCATATCAACAACACAACTCACCTTTTAGAATAACAGAGTCATCATATGAGAAGCAAAATAGAAAAATGCGGTCAAAGCATAAGTCTGAGACTGGTAAAACTCTAGGAGCTAGACAAACCAAAGGAACGGGTAAGCGTAGGGTGTCATTTGCTTGTAGATTCGGAAGCATGGCAGGCTCTTTGAAAAACTCTAAAGGCGAACCAACTAAATTAAAAATGGCGTTAAAGAAGTGGGGATTTGGTAGCAAAGAAGCTGCTAGAAATTTCTGTAACAAACACAAAGAAAAAAAATAAATTATGGGAAAATTATTAGTAAAAATAGGATTATGGATGCAAGCTTGGTGGTGTAAGCTAATGTGTAAATGGAACTGGTTAGTGTCTAAGTTAATTGTAGACGTTAAAGACTGTCCAATAGCACAGTGCACGTGTAAAAAATAAGGAACAAAGATAAATGGGCGTACCATACCCAAAAGTTCCTGTAACAGAAGGGGATCTCAAATGAGGTCCCCTTCATTGTTTTTATCCGTCACAGGCAATACAATCTTCACTCATAGCTTGTTGTGCTATATCGCCACGTAGTACTGATTCGGTTCTAGTATAGTATAAGGTTTTAATACCTTTTTTCCATGCTGACATATGAACTTGATTAATCCATTTAGGCGTAGCTACACTAGGAAATGCCAGGTTTAAACTAACAGACTGATCTATGTACTGTTGTCGTATACCAGCTTGATTTACTAGTTCGAGTTGATTGATCTCTTTAAACGTTTTAAAAACGTCCTTAGCTGGTACATCATGTGGTCCAACCACAACCCCGTCAAGCTCAGATAGACCTTGAACACTACCACCATCTGCCAGAATTTTATCCCATGTTTCATTGTTATTTATTTTAAGTTTTC
>Ga0187219_1000098_pt1 | contig 34536 bp, 25 predicted proteins | sample 13SPOviralmetaG_FD_130162 | JGI IMG/M metagenome (GOLD analysis project Ga0187219, IMG submission 130162) | Marine viral communities from the oligotrophic San Pedro Time Series (SPOT) site, San Pedro Channel, CA, USA - 13 SPOT_SRF_2010-07-21... | ecosystem: Environmental > Aquatic > Marine >... | reverse complement strand
TTAGATTCATGTATAATTGTAGATGAAGCCCAAAATGTTACTCATGAGCAAATGGAAATGATAGCAACTAGAATTGGTTTGCGTTCTAAAATGATTATATGTGGTGATGATCATCAAGTTGATTTAAAATCAAAACGAGAATCTGGATTTAGATTTTTATATAAATCAATGCGTACAATTAAAAACGCAATTGGAATAACATTATTACAAAACCATAGAGATCCAATTGTAGATGATTTAATTCAAGTATATGAAGAAGCAAGTGCTCAAGGTATTAAATTAGGATCATCAGGTAGTAGTGGAAAATCAAAAAAATAATAATTAAACAACCCTTTCTAATATTTATAACCAAAAAAGCATGGCATCTACACTAACACCTAGTACTTTTCAAGTTAAAATAAAAGAAGAGCACGTTATTAAAAATGTAAGAACTATTAATGAAACTTTCTATAGAGTTGCTGATGTAACTAATGTAGATAGAAGAATAGTAACTTGTCCTGAAACAACTTCTATCAATTTAATAGACTTTAATGGTCCCAACCCCGGAGCTGGTTTATTTCCTTCAAGTAGTGTAAAATATGCTAGAATTACTAATTTAGATAATTCAGCATCTTTAGCAGTTACTTTTGAAAACTCAGATGGAGCTTATTGGACCCAAGATTTAACACCAACTTCCTCACTTATGTGGGCAAGTGCAAATGCTACTGGTAGTCAATTTAATGGTGGGTTTTCAGGTTCAGCCTTAACATCAGTTGATGTTTTTGCTATTAGTGCTAGTATAGATGTAGAATACGTGCTTGTAAACGCTTAATAAAATATCATGAATATACCAATATGGCCAGGATCAAGTTCATTCCACCCAGGAGAAACACCTTTTGGGTTTTATGATAATGATTTAGAATTTGAAAAAGATGCAGATAAAGTAGCAAAATTTTGTGCACAAAGATTAGGATATCCTATTGTAGATATTGAACTTCAAGATATTCAATTTTATACCGCTTTTGAAGAAGCTGTTACTGTGTATGGTAATGAAATCTATGCTTATAAAGTAAGAGAAAATTATCTTTCTTTAGAAGGTGCTGATGATACTGTTGATATTAATGAAAAAATCATTACCCCAACTTTAGCACGTATAATTGCTATTTCAGAACAATATGGTGTAGAAGCAGGTTCAGGAGGAAATGTTGATTGGTATGATGGTATGATTGACCTAGAAGAAGGAAAACAAGAATACGATCTAAACGAATGGGCTGATAAAAATATCCCTCATTATAAAAAAGGTGATCTTCAAATTATGAGAGTATTTTTTGAAGCAACCCCTGCTATTGTAAGATATTATGATCCTTTTGCAGGTGGTGGTGCCGCAGGAGGAGATATATCAGCAGGATTAGATACATTTGGGTTTGGAGCCTACTCAGCTGCAGGACTTGATTTTGTATTAATGCCTGTTAATTATACTATTGCAACCGTTCAAGCTATTGAATTTAATGATACAGTTAGAAGATCTAATTTTTCGTTTGAAGTACATAATAATAAACTAAGAATATTCCCCATCCCACGTAATATAGCTGGGGGTACTTATAAATCTAAATTAAAAATTCAATATCTTTTAAAATCAGAAGAAGCTGATGCTGCTTTTGTTGATGGTAATGGAAGAATTAAAGTTATTAGTGATGTACCTTATGTAAACCCCATATATTCAGATATTAATTCTGTAGGTAGAAGTTGGATATTTGAATATACATTAGCATTATGTAAAGAAATGTTAGGATATGTAAGAGGTAAATATAGTACAGTTCCAATTCCAGGGGCAGATGTAACATTAAACCAAAGTGATTTAATAACTGCTGCTACAGCAGAAAAAGAAGCACTAATAGATAGATTAAGAGCATATCTTGATGAAACCTCAAGAGAAAAATTATTAGAAAGAAGAACACAAGAATCTGACTTTTTAGAAAAAGAATTAGGTAGAGTACCCTTTACAATTTATATAGGATAATATGGCATTATTTGGAGCTGCAAGAGACATAAGTTTACTTAGAACTGTAAACCGTGAGTTGATGGGAAATGTAATTTCCCAACAAGCAGCTTTCTATAAATTTGAATTAGAAGAAACTAAAACTAATATCTATGGTGAAGCTTCTGGGACTAAATTTTATATGGGTCCTGTTTTATTAAATTGTTTAATAGAAAGAGAAGACCAAACTAATCCTGATACTGAATATGGGGTAGATTTTGAATGGAATATTCAATTTAGATTTTTAAGAGATGATTTATTAGGTAAGGCAAAAGATTTTAATGTTGATACTGCATTATACGGAGCTGATTTAGTACCACAAGCAGGAGATATTATATTATATAATAAATCATATTTTGAGGTAGATGATACAAATGCTAATAGATATTTTGTAGGTAAAAACCCAGATTATCCTAATATGGTAAACCCATTTGAAGGAGATCTTGATAAATTTGGATGGAATCAACAAATTATCTGTAATACTCATTATGTTCCATCTGATAAAGTAGGAATAACATTACAAAGATTATAATGGCGCAAAAACAAAATAAACCAACCCCAAAATCCCAAAAAGAGATATCAAATAGTTTGATAAAACCTTATGATCCTCAAATGGGTAATCCTAATTTATCTACTGTTCCTAATAGAGGTACACAACTTTCTTGGAGGGGAGATAGCACAAAACCATTTACAGTTGGTATACAAGATATTGATGAAGCCATTATTTATTATTTTAAAAATGTAATTCAACCTTCTGTAGTTCAAAATGGTGAACGCATTGAAGTTCCAATTATATATGGTTCACCGGAAAGATGGAAATCGTTCCAAAAAGACGGTAAATACCGCGATAAAAACGGTAAAATAATGTTCCCTATGATCATGTTTAAACGTGATAATATTCAAAAAGTAAGAAGCATAGGTAATAAAATAGATTCTAATAACCCTAATAATTTTGGTATTTTCCAAAAAGGATATTCTGGACAAAATGCTTATGATAATTTTACCGTATTAAATAATAGAATACCTACAAAGCAATTTGTAGCTGTTGTTTATCCTGATTATGTAAATATTACATATAGCTGCGCTATATCTACATATTATGTAGATCAAATGAACAAAATAGTTGAAGCAATTAATTATGCTTCTGATTCATATTGGGGAGATCCTGAACGTTTTAAGTTTAGGGCAATGATTGATGATTTTACTAATGTAGTAGAAACTACTAAAGGGGCAGAAAGATCAGTAAAGACAACATTTAATATAAAATTAAACGGATATATAATACCAGAAGTAGTACAAAAATCACTAGTTTCTGTAAGTAAATTTAATGAAAAATCAAAAATAATATTTTCTATGGAAGTTATTGAAAATGAAGAATTCTTTGAGGGTACTAATGATGGTGGTAGAATAGTAACTACTGATGTTTCTAACCAAGAAGCTAAAAAAAGAACTACAACTATATCTTAGTTTTAATATTTATACCCAAATACAAAGATTTATAAATGGCCAATATAAGATTTTTAGACCAAGTACCAATAGCTTCATTTCAAGGTCAAGGAAGCAATAATGGCGAATCAGGACAATCTGGTTCTTCAGGTTCTGCAGGTAGCTCAGGTTCTACTGGTAGTTCTGGGGGATCAGGCTCTTCAGGCTCTTCAGGCTCTTCAGGCTCATCTGGGTCTTCAGGTACTTCAGGAACATCAGGTTCTGCAGGTACTACGGGTTCATCAGGTTCTTCTGGTAGTGCTGGTACTTCAGGTAATATTGGCTCTTCAGGTCAAGCAGGTACTTCAGGATTAAGTGGATCAAATGGATCATCAGGTTCAAGTGGATTTTCAGGAACAACTGGTACATCAGGTACAAGTGGTGGAGCTTCTGGTTCATCTGGAACTGGAGGATCATCAGGTGAATCAGCTTTAGCAAGTTCATCAGGTTCATCTGGTAGTTCAGGTTCATCTGGTGAAGTAGGACAAGCAGGAGAAAGTAAAACATCAGGAACTAGTGGTTCTTCAGGTACTACAGGTTCAGCAGGTGAAGCAGGAGGAAGCAACCAAAGTGCTACTTCAGGAACATCAGGTTCATCAGGTAGTACTGGAGATGCAGGTCAATCAGGATCTTCAGGTTCTGCTGGTACTTCAGGTACTTCAGGAGAAAATGGTTCAAATGGTCAATCAGGTACATCTGGTGAATCCGGAACAACAGGTACTGTAGGTTCAAGTGGTGGAAGTGATACATCAGGTAGTTCAGGTTCATCTGGTAGTTCAGGTTCAGCAGGTCAAGCTGGTCAAGGTGGTACAAGTGGTACTGCAGGATCAAGTGGTACAACAGGTTCAGTAGGCGCAGCAGGTGAAAGTAATTTAAGTGCTACTAGTGGAACTAGTGGTTCTTCAGGAACAACAGGAACTGCTGGTTCTTCAGGTAATGGAGGAGAAAGTGAAGAAAGTGGTACATCAGGTACATCAGGTACAAGCGGTACTACAGGTTCAGCTGGAGATGGAGGTCAAGGTAATTTAAGTAATACATCAGGTACTTCTGGTTCAAGTGGTACTACAGGTTCAGCAGGTGAAGCCGGACAAAGCGGAGAAAGTAAAACATCAGGATCAGCAGGTTCAAGTGGTACAACAGGTTCTTCAGGAACAGGTGCAGGAGCAGGTAGTTCAGGTGCTAGTGGTACATCAGGTGTATCTGCAACATCAGGTTCAAATGGTAGTTCAGGTGCAAATGGTTCAAGTGGTAATTCAGCTACTTCAGGAACTTCAGGATCAACAGGTACTAATGGATCTGCGGGTGAAGATGGTTTTAGTGGGTTTAGTGGATCATCAGGTACTTCAGGGACATCAGGTTCTGTAGGTACTTCAGGTGATGATAGCACATCAGGTTCATCAGGAACTTCTGGTTCATCAGGTAGTTCAGGAGTAAATGGTACAAGTGGAGATAGTAAAACATCAGGCACATCAGGCACCTCAGGTACTACAGGTACAACAGGTAGTGCTGGTTTAAGTAATGAAAGTAAAACATCTGGAACTAGTGGCTCCTCAGGTTCATCTGGTTCTTTAGGAACTGCAGGTGAAAGTAATTTAAGTCAAACATCAGGTACAAGTGGTACTTCAGGTACTACAGGTTCAGCAGGAGATGCTGGAGCAAGCAATCAAAGTGCTACCTCAGGAACATCAGGTTCTTCAGGTACTACAGGTACAGCAGGTAGTCTTGGAGAAAGTGGTAATTCAGCTACTTCAGGTACTGCTGGTTCCTCAGGTACAACAGGTTCTTCAGGAACAGGTGCTGGAGCAGGTACAAGTGGTGAATCAGGTACTTCAGGTATAAGTGCTACTTCAGGTTCAGCTGGTACTTCAGGTTCACAAGGAGCTGATGGAGTAGCAGGTACAAGTGGTGAAAGTGGTACTTCAGGAACATCTGGTTCAAATGGTAGTTCAGGTACAACTGGTAATGCTGGTACAGCAGGTGAAAGTAATATAAGTGATACAAGTGGTACTTCAGGTACTTCAGGTACAACAGGTTCAGCAGGAGATGCTGGAGCAAGTAATTTAAGCAATACAAGTGGTACATCAGGTACTACAGGTTCAAATGGAGAAGCAGGTCAAGGTGGTGAAAGTAGAACATCAGGTACTTCAGGCTCTTCAGGTACAACAGGATCAACGGGAGCTGCAGGTGAAAGTGAATTAAGTGCTACTTCAGGCACAAGCGGTTCATCAGGTACTACAGGCTCAGCAGGTGAAGCTGGTCAAAGTGGAGAAAGTAAAACATCAGGTACTGCAGGTTCAAGTGGTACAACAGGTTCTTCAGGAACGGGTGCAGGAGCAGGTACAAGTGGTGAATCAGGTACTTCAGGTATAAGTGCTACTTCAGGTTCTTCAGGTTCTTCAGGTTCACAAGGAGCTGGAGGAGTAGGAGGTAATAGTGCTACTTCAGGAACTTCTGGTTCAAGTGGTACAACTGGATCATCAGGTGATGCAGGTTCAAGTGAAGAAAGTAATACATCAGGCACATCAGGTACAAGCGGTTCAAATGGTACTGCTGGAGATGGAGGTCAAAGTGCATTAAGCAGTACTTCAGGAACTTCTGGTTCAACAGGTAGTTCAGGAATTGCAGGTCAAGGTGGTGAAAGTACTACTTCAGGTACTTCAGGTTCATCAGGAACAACAGGTTCAAATGGTGAAGCTGGTCAAGGTGGTGATAGTAAAACATCAGGAACATCAGGTTCTTCAGGTACTACGGGTTCAGCAGGTGAAGCAGGAGCAAGTAATTTAAGTGCTACTAGTGGAACTAGTGGTTCATCAGGAACAACAGGTTCAAATGGTGAAGCTGGTCAAGGTGGTAATAGTAAAACATCTGGTACTTCAGGTACATCTGGATCTACAGGAACTGCAGGATCACATGGAGCAAGTAACCAAAGTATGACTTCAGGTACTTCTGGTTCAAGTGGTACAACAGGTTCAGCAGGTGAAGCTGGAGAAAGTGGTGATAGTAAAACATCGGGTACATCAGGCACATCAGGAACAACAGGTAGTGTAGGTGAAGCAGGTGCTAGTAATTTAAGTCAAACATCAGGAACTAGTGGTTCTTCAGGTACAACTGGTTCAGCAGGTGCAGCTGGTGAAAGTAATATAAGTAATACATCAGGAACAGCAGGATCAAGTGGTACAACAGGTTCTTCAGGAACTGGAGCTGGTTCTGGTACTTCAGGTGCTAGTGGCACTTCAGGTATCTCAGCAACATCAGGTTCTTCAGGTACTTCAGGTTCACAAGGAGCTGATGGTGTAGCAGGTACAAGTGGGGAAAGTAAAACATCAGGTACTTCGGGATCAACAGGAAGTTCAGGTACAAGTGGTGTTGATGGTACATCTGGGGAAAGTAGTTTAAGTAAAACATCAGGAACTTCAGGATCATCAGGTACAACAGGTTCAGCAGGTGAAGCAGGTGCTAGTGCATTAAGTAAAACAAGTGGTACAAGTGGTACTTCAGGTACTACAGGTTCAGCAGGAGATGCTGGAGCAAGTAATCAAAGTGCTACTAGTGGAACTAGTGGTTCATCAGGTACAACTGGTTCAGCAGGTGTAGCAGGTGAAAGCAATTTAAGCCAAACTTCAGGTACTTCAGGATCATCAGGAACCACCGGTTCAGCTGGAGAGGCTGGAGAAAGTGCTTTAAGTGCTACCTCAGGTACAAGTGGTACTACAGGTTCAAATGGTAATGCTGGTCAAGGTGGTGAAAGTAAAACATCAGGAACTTCTGGTTCAAGTGGTACAACAGGTTCAGCAGGTGAAGCAGGTGCTAGTAATTTAAGTAGTACTTCAGGTACTGCAGGTACAAGTGGTACTACAGGTTCAAGCGGTACAGGAGCAGGTTCAGGTACAAGTGGTGAATCAGGTACTTCAGGTATTTCAGCTACATCAGGATCATCAGGAACAACAGGTTCAAATGGTACTGCTGGAGATGGAGGACAAAGTGCATTAAGTAATACTTCAGGTACAAGTGGTACTACAGGTTCAAATGGTAATGCTGGTCAAGGTGGTGAAAGTAAAACATCTGGTACTTCAGGTTCATCAGGTACAACAGGTTCAGCAGGAGATGCTGGAGCAAGTAATTTAAGTAAAACATCAGGAACTAGTGGATCTTCAGGAACAACAGGTTCAGCAGGTGAAGCTGGTGAAAGTGAATCTAGTGCTACAAGTGGTACATCTGGTACCACGGGTTCATCAGGAAATGCAGGTCAAGGTGGTGAAAGTAAAACATCAGGAACTAGTGGTACTTCAGGTTCAACTGGTAATGCAGGTGTAGCAGGAGAAAGTGGTTTAAGTGCTACTTCAGGAACTAATGGTTCAAATGGTACTACTGGAAATAATGGAAATGCTGGTCAATCAGGTTTAAGTAAAACATCAGGTACAAATGGTACTTCAGGTTCAACAGGTGCTTCAGGAAATGCTGGACAAAGTGGATTAAGTAAAACCTCAGGTACTTCAGGTACTAATGGTTCAAATGGAAATAATGGTAATGCAGGTCAATCAGGTGTTAGTGCTACTTCAGGTACAAATGGTTCAAATGGTACAACAGGTGCTGCAGGTAACGCAGGGCAAAGTGGATTAAGTGCTACATCAGGTACAAATGGTTCAAACGGAACTACAGGCGCAGCTGGAAATGCTGGTCAATCAGGTTTAAGCAAAACATCAGGTACAAATGGTACCTCAGGTACTACAGGTAACTCAGGTACTTCAGGTAACGCAGGACAAAGTGGATTAAGCAAAACCTCAGGTACAAACGGTACTTCAGGTTCAACAGGAAATAATGGAAATGCTGGTCAATCAGGAGCAAGTGCTACTTCAGGAACTAATGGTTCAAATGGTACTACAGGAGCAGCTGGAAACGCTGGTCAATCAGGTTTAAGTAAAACTAGTGGTACAAACGGTACCTCAGGTACTACAGGTAACTCAGGTACTTCAGGTAATGCTGGTGGTTCAGGTTTAAGCAAAACCTCAGGTACAAATGGTACTTCAGGTACAACAGGTAATAATGGAAATGCTGGTCAATCAGGTTTAAGCAAAACCTCAGGTACTAATGGTACAAATGGTTCAACAGGAGCAGCTGGAGTAGCAGGACAAAGTGGTGCAAGTAAAACCTCAGGAACTAATGGTTCAAATGGTACTACAGGAGCAGCAGGTAATGCTGGTCAAAGTGGGGTAAGTAAAACTTCAGGTACAAATGGTACATCAGGTACTACAGGTAACTCAGGTACTTCAGGTAACGCAGGAGGTTCAGGTTTAAGTAAAACAAGTGGTACAAATGGTACTTCAGGTACAACTGGAAATACTGGAGCAGCTGGTCAATCAGGTTTAAGTAAAACCTCAGGTACAAATGGTACAAATGGTTCAACAGGTAATAATGGTAATGCAGGTCAATCAGGAGCAAGTAAAACCTCTGGAACTAATGGTTCAAATGGTACAACAGGTGCTGCAGGAAACGCTGGTCAATCAGGCTTAAGTAAAACAAGTGGTACAAATGGTACTAGTGGTACAACAGGTAATGCAGGAGGGTCAGGCTTAAGCAAAACAAGTGGAACTAATGGTACTTCAGGTACTACAGGTAACAATGGTAATGCTGGTCAAAGTGGAGCAAGTAAAACTTCAGGTACTAATGGTACAAATGGTTCAACAGGTGCTGCTGGAGCAGCAGGACAAAGTGGTGTAAGCAAAACTTCAGGTACTAATGGTTCAAACGGAACTACAGGTAATGCTGGAGCAGCTGGTCAATCAGGTTTAAGTAAAACAAGTGGTACTAATGGTACTAGTGGTACAACAGGTAATTCAGGTACTTCAGGTAATGCAGGAGGTTCAGGTCTAAGTAAAACTTCAGGTACAAACGGTACTTCAGGTACAACAGGTAATGCAGGAGGTTCAGGTTTAAGCAAAACTTCAGGTACAAATGGTACTTCGGGTACAACAGGTAATAATGGAGCAGCAGGACAAAGTGGTTCAGGAGCATTTACATCAGGTACAAGTGGTACTGCAGGTACTTCGGGTGTAAGCCGTACTAATGGTACTTCAGGTAAAAATGGTACTTCAGGTACTACAGGTGCTACAAACGGTACTTCAGGACAAAGTAAAACCTCAGGTACTTCAGGTACTTCAGGAAATTCAGGAACTACCGGGGTTAATGCTACTAGTGGAGCAGCTAATAAAACTTCAGGTACTTCAGGTACTTCAGGTTCAAATGGTACTACAGGTAATAAGGGGGCTTCAGGTGCAAGTCGAACTTCAGGTACATCAGGTACAAACGGTACTTCAGGTAATAATGGTGTAAGTGGTTCAGGATCATTTACATCAGGTACAAGTGGTACAGCAGGTACCTCAGGACAAAGCAAAACTTCAGGTACCTCAGGTAAAAATGGTACTTCAGGAACAACTGGATCAACAGCAGGTACTTCAGGTGCAAGTAAAACTACAGGAACTTCAGGAACTTCAGGAACTTCTGGTACTACAGGGGTAAAAGGAACAAGTGGTTCAGGATCCTTTACTTCAGGTACATCAGGTACATCAGGTACAAATGGTACTGCAGGTAATCATGGTGTAAATGGTGTAAGCCGTACTTCAGGTACATCAGGTACAAACGGTTCTTCAGGTAACGCAGGTACAAATGGACAAAGCGGAAATAATGGTACTTCAGGTACAACAGGTGTTGCAGGAACTTCAGGTACAAGTATAAATGGTACAAGTGGTATTAGTGGTGGTGCATTTGCAAACTCCCCAGATTTCTTAGTTAAAACCGATTCGGCAACTCAAGTATCATCAGTTAGTTTTGTTACAGTTAATAATACTACTAACGTAATGACAGTTAGTGGTGAATTAAGAGCAACAGGTGATATTATTGCATTCTATTCATCAGATAGAAGATTTAAAGATAATGTAACTCCTATTACCAATTCATTAGAAAAACTTAACCAAATTGGTGGGTATGAGTTTGATTGGAATAATAAACAATCTTCATATACAGGACATGATGTTGGAGTTATTGCCCAAGAAATTGAAAAAGTATTACCTGAATTAGTAAATACTAGAGATAATGGGTATAAAGCAGTTAAATACGAAAAATTAGTAGCACTGTTAATTGAAGCTATTAAAGAATTAAATACTAAAATAGATAATAAATAATGCCTTTAGGAACAACGGATTTATTTTTAAGAGGTGATGCTACTAATAATGGTCTTTATAAAGAAATGGGAAAACAGTTTAACCAAAACAACGTTTCTTTAGGACAAGCCCAATATGGGCATAACGACTACTCAGGTACTCCCTCATTTGCTACTGTTGGTGGTTCCGGGACTCAAGTTAATATGAGTTCTTGGCAAAATTATGATCATGATGCTATGACATTCCGTTTTTCACCCCCAGTTACAGCAGATGCTGAAACATATCAAGATCTTAACCCTGATTATTTTGGAGTTAATGGTGGGGGAGTTCCCTATACCAATAATGGGGGTAATCCAGGCACCCCAACAAACACTTGGGATTATCCAGGTTTAGGTTCATTTGCTTATGGTCAATATGATCCAGTTTCCGCAGGGGAATCTTATAAACAAGGACAAAGTGGAACTATGGTAATGTGTGGTTGGCTTTTCTTTAATGAGAATGGTTCTGGTCAAACATCAGTTTTAGGAAATGATATACCTCATGGAGGGGTTAGAGATTATAGGGGTTATAGAATGGATGTTACTACATCAAATCGCATAAGAGTCTTACGAGGAGATGGTGGTGGTACTAGTTCTACTAATAGAAGGACTTTTCAATCTTCTGGTACTGTAGAACTAAGTGCATGGAATTTTGTAGTTTGGCAAGGTAAAGATAATAGTACTACTATTGGAACTACCTCTAATTATATGTACATTTGGAACATACAGAATGGTTGGCAAGCAGGTGCTAGTTTTTTATCTGGAACCGGAGGTTCATTAGATTATCAAAGTGAAGATCCTTGGACAGTATCCCCTATGGCAGCCGGAGCTAGAGAATGGATGGGTATTTATGGAGGGTGGTATGTATTTAATACAGATCAACCATCAGCAAATATGATAGATTTAAAAGATGCAACAAGATCATATTACGGAGTTTAATTATGGGAGTTTTAACAAATTTAAATAGTGGTTCTCTTATTCAATTTGAAGAAGAAGATATGGATGTTTGGGGGTATAATGGTTCTATCCTTCAACAATATTATACTGGTAGTCTAACAGAAAATGAATTACCAGTAATTAATTTAAATGAAAACTATATCACTTTAGATTGGGGAAATGGTAGTACAAGTACCCTCTATGATGGGGATTTTATTTGGGTTGAACCCTAACTTGGCTTAATAAAAAATAAAAATAATATGATAAAATCAACACCTGAAATAGAAGAAAAAATAAAAACTAGTGGTAAACCAGTTATAAGATTAACTTTAGAAGAATTTTCACAATCAACCTTTATAAGTAATGAAGAATTAAGAAAAAAACTCCTTAAAAAATCTACTAAAAAATAATTTTTTATTCTTAAATAAGATTTGGAGGGGCTAACGCCCTTTCTTATTTTAATATTTATCACCATAAAATAAATCAATTGACCTTAAATGGCTGAAAAGAGAAAATTTTCCAGTAGACGAGATTCACCAGGACAATCAGTTTTTAAACAAGATTTGTTCCTTTTAAGTGTCCCTACAGGTTCTACTTCAGATCCAGGAACAGATAGAGTTTTAGCTACTGATAAAGATGGTCGTGTAGTTTCAGTTATAGGAGGATCTGGAGGTGGTGGTGGATCAAATGGTACATCAGGTTCATCAGGAGGTAATGTAACTTCTGGAACTTCAGGAACATCAGGTACTGCAGGTTTAAGTAGAACCTCAGGTTCTTCAGGTATAGGGGGCACATCAGGTTCTAATGGTAATTCAGGTACATCAGGTACTCAAGGTAATTCAACAACTTCAGGTTCTTCAGGTTCAGCTGGTGCTGGAGGTATATCAAATACATCAGGTACTTCAGGTTCAACAGGTACTTCAGGTACAGTAGGTGCAAGTGGTTCTTCAGGAGAATCAGGAACATCTGGTACTTCAGGAAGTACTTCAGGTTCATCAGGAACATCATTTACATCAGGTACTTCAGGTTCAAATGGTACTTCAGGTATAAGTGGAGCTTCAGGTTCAAGTAAAACATCAGGTTCAACTGGTACAAGTGGTACAATAGGTGCAAGTGGTTCTTCAGGAGAATCAGGTACTTCAGGTTCAGGAGGATCTTCAGGTGTAGGAGGTACTTCAGGTACTTCTGGTACAAGTGGCTCAACAGGTACAAGTGGTATTTCAGGAGCTTCAGGTTTAAGTAAAACATCAGGTTCAACTGGTACTTCGGGTACAATAGGTGCTTCAGGTTCTTCAGGTGAAAGTGGCACATCAGGTTCAGGAGGATCTTCAGGTATAGGTGGTACAGCAGGTACTTCAGGTACATCAGGATCTACAGGTACTTCTGGTATAGCAGGAGCTTCAGGATTAAGTAAAACATCAGGTTCAACAGGTACTTCAGGTACAGGGGGTGCTTCAGGTTCTTCAGGAGAATCAGGCACATCAGGTTCAGGAGGTTCTTCAGGTGTAGGAGGTACAGCAGGTACTTCTGGTACAAGTGGTTCTACAGGTACTTCAGGTATAGCAGGTGCTGCAGGATCAAGTAAAACATCAGGTACTTCAGGTTCAACTGGTACAAGTGGTACAGTAGGTGCAAGTGGTTCTTCAGGTGAATCAGGCACTTCAGGTTCTTCAGGTGTAGGAGGTACTTCAGGTACTTCAGGTACAAGTGGTTCAACAGGTACTTCAGGTATAGCAGGTGTTGCAGGTGGAAGTGCTACTTCAGGTACATCAGGTTCAACAGGTACTTCAGGTACAGTAGGTGCTTCAGGTTCTTCAGGTGAAAGTGGTACATCAGGTTCTTCAGGTGTAGGAGGTACTTCAGGTACAGCGGGTACATCAGGATCTACAGGTACAAGTGGTATAGCAGGTGCTGCAGGTTCAAGTAAAACAAGTGGTACAAGTGGTTCTACAGGTACTTCAGGTACAGTAGGTGCAAGTGGTTCTTCAGGAGAATCAGGTACTTCAGGTTCAGGAGGATCTTCAGGTGCTAATGGTACTTCCGGAAAGTCAGGTACATCAGGTTCAACAGGTACTTCTGGTATTTCAGGGGCATCTGGTTCAAGTAAAACATCTGGTTCTTCAGGTTCAACAGGTACTTCAGGTACAGTAGGTGCTTCAGGTTCTTCAGGTGAAAGTGGTACATCAGGTTCTTCAGGAACTGCAGGAACAACAGGTGCTTCTCGTACATCAGGAAAATCAGGAACATCAGGTTCTTCAGGTACATCAGGTACAACAGGAGCATCAAGAACTTCAGGAAATTCAGGTACTTCAGGTACAAGTGGTTCTACAGGTTCTTCAGGTGCAAGCCAAACATCAGGCACTTCAGGTACATCAGCATCTACAGGTACTTCTGGTATTTCAGGGGCATCTGGTTCAAGTAAAACATCTGGTTCTTCAGGAACTTCAGGTACAACTGGTGCATCAAGAACTTCAGGAAAATCAGGTACTTCAGGTTCTTCAGGAACTTCAGGTACAACTGGTGCATCAAGAACATCAGGTAAAAGTGGTACTTCTGGTTCATCAGGTACATCAGGTACTACAGGTGCTTCTCGTACATCAGGAAATTCAGGTACTTCAGGTACAAGTGGTTCTACAGGTTCTTCGGGTGCAAGCAAAACTTCAGGTACTTCAGGTACAAGTGGTTCTACAGGTACTTCTGGTATTTCAGGAGCTTCAGGATTAAGTAAAACATCAGGTACAAGTGGTTCTACAGGTACTTCAGGTACAGTAGGTGCAAGTGGTTCTTCAGGAGAATCCGGCACATCAGGTTCAGGAGGTTCTTCAGGTGTAGGAGGTACAGCAGGTACTTCTGGTACAAGTGGTTCTACAGGTACAAGTGGTATAGCAGGTGTTTCAGGTTCAAGTAAAACATCTGGTTCATCAGGTACATCAGGTACTACAGGTGCTTCTCGTACATCAGGAAAAGCAGGAACATCAGGTTCTTCAGGTACTTCAGGTACAACTGGAGCTTCAAAAACATCAGGTAAATCAGGAACATCTGGTTCTTCAGGTACTTCAGGTACAACAGGTGCTTCTCGTACATCTGGTAAAAATGGAACTTCAGGATCAAGTGGTACTGCAGGTACAACTGGGGCTTCAAAAACATCAGGTAAAAGTGGATCATCTGGATCAACAGGTACTTCAGGTTTGGGGGGTAATTCAGGTGGTTCTAATACATCAGGAACTACAGGTACTGCTGGTACATCTGGACAATCTAATACTTCAGGAGCTTCCATTCAAGGTTCAAATGGTACTTCAGGTTCGGGTTCACCAGGTACATCAGGTACAAGTGGTAGTGGTGGAGGTGGTACACCTCACTCATTCACAGCAGCATCAAACAACCCTGATGTATGGGGATTTTTTGAACCAGAGGTTCCTGATAATACAGGTTTAATAGCTAGAGGATGGGTAATAGTACAAATTGGAGGTATTGATTATTATCTACCAGCATGGATTCAACCATAGTATATTATAATTTGGATATGTATAAATAAGTTATTATATTATTATTAAAATTAGTTTTATGAAAAAATTGCTTTGTATAGCACCTCATTTATCAACAGGAGGGTTACCACAATATCTTACTAAAAAAGTAGAATTAATAAAAGATGAATTTGAAATTTATTTAATTGAATGGGATAATTTAACTGGAGGTGTTCTAGTTGTTCAAAAAAATCGTTTACAGGAAATGATTCCATCTGAACGTTTTTTTGTTTTAGGTGAAGATAAAACTGAACTTTTTAATATTATAGATAAGATTCAACCTGATGTAATTCATTTAGAAGAAATCCCTGAGTATTTTATGGATTTTGAAATTGCTAAAAAATTATACAATCAAAATAGATCTTATTCTTTAATAGAAACATCTCATGATTCCTCAATGGACACAAATAATAAAATATTCTTCCCAGATAAATTTATTTTTGTATCAGAGTGGCAAAAAGAACAATATAAAAATATCGATGTACCTCAAGAGGTAATTTATTATCCTATTGAATATAAAGAACGCCCCAATAGAGAAGAAGCATTAAGTGCTTTAGGATTAGATCCTAATAAAAAGCATGTTTTACACGTTGGGTTATTTACACCAAGAAAAAACCAATCAGAATTTTTTGAATATGCTCGATTACTCCCAGATGTTGAATTTCATAGTGTAGGTAATCAAGCAGATAATTTTAGAGATTATTGGGAACCATTAATGTCTAATAAACCTCCCAATGTAACCTGGTGGAATGAACGTAGTGATGTTGATAATTTTTACAAGGCAATGGATTTATTTCTATTTACTTCACGTGGAACTAATACGGATAAAGAAACAATGCCTTTAGTAATTCGTGAAGCAATTTCATGGAATATGAATTTATTAATTTATAATCTTCCTGTATATTTAGATTATTTTGATCAATTTGATAATGTAGATTACCTAGATTTTGGGGACAAAAATAAAAATGTAAATATAATTAATTCAATTTTAGAATTATCAGATTTCCAATATTCAAAACCTTTAAATATTGACCTCGAGGAAGAAGCATTTATTATTTCAACTTATCCTGTTACTAAAGCTATAATAGATACAACTAAAGAATGTATTGAAGCTGTTAAAAAAACAGGTCGTAAAGTAATATTAACCTCTCATATTCCTATCCCTGAAGAATTAGATAAATTAGTTGATTATTCTATTAATGATAATAATAACATTTTAACTAAACATACATTTTATAAACATTCTTGGATATCAAATGATAAAATGAAAGCCCAAGTTAATCTTACGGGTGAAGATAATGATGTATATCATGGTCCTACTTGTTATACAAATTATTATAATGGGTGTTCTTTAGCGGAAGGTTTAGGAATAAAAAAAGTATATTTTCTTAATTATGATTATATTATACAAGAGGATTCTTATGTAAATAAAATAAGTTCAATTCTTAATTCTAAGAATGCATTTTTTGGACAAGACATTGCTGCTGAAGGAAATCAAATAATTACTTGGTTTTTAGGAATTCACCCTAAATTTTTCCTTCAAAAACCTAAAATTAATAATGCAGAACAATATGATAAGTTAATGCATGATTGGGGTTCTGAATCTAATGGTTTAGAAAATCTTATGTATCACGGTTTTAAAAATGATTTAAATATTCATTGGGAGTCTAAAGAAAAATTTCAAGAAGAATGTACTAAAACCTTTATACATAGAGATTATTCCCGTGTGGAGTATTTTTCAGTATTACCTAGTAATATTCCTAATCATTTTGTTCCATATGTCCAAATTTCAAATAATAATGATAGCCGTTTATTAAAATATACACTTGAAAAAAATGGAAAAATTATTAATCAATCTGAATATGAAGTTACTAGTAAATTTCATACATACGATATTGTAAAATTTACTGAAGGAGACATATTTAAAGTAATTTGGGATACTTATGATTTAGTTACTAATTCAATTTTAAATTCTAAAGTTGTAGAAATAAATGATGATTATATAAATAATCAAATAGATAAAAATGGTTTATTTGAATGGTTTGGTGATCAAACTGAATTTATATCTAAGCTTAAAATAAAATTAATGCATTTGGTTACTGAACCAGATACAAATAAAAAAGAAATTAGATCAGTAGAAAACATTAAAGAATTTTGCCAATTAACAGGTATTAAATATGAACAACGTATTAATAAAATTTGGACTGAAACTCCACCAAAAGATACTTGTAATAGACCTAATGATGTTCAAGATAAACCTGGGTATTATAAGTTAGCCCCAGGACATTATGGGTGTTATAAAGCACATACAGATGCTATTTTAGCTGAAGATAATAAAGATTATGATTATATTTTAATTTTTGAAGGTGATGTAATTGTAGATTCTCCTTTTAGTGAATTAAGACAAGCATTAGATCGTTTTAGTAGATTATCAAAAGAAAACAATCAGGATATAATTGGATTTGGTAACCCATTTAATAATCGTAATTTAAATGGACCTAAAATAGAAGATATTTATACAAATGTAACACCATTTATCCCAGCTCAATCATATTTAATTAATAATAATAGATTAGAATATATTCAAGATAAAATTAAAAGTACTCCTTGGGATGCATTTGATATGTGGGTATGTAATGTAGCACAATTAAAAGTAGGTACAGCTGAAAAAATTTATACTAAACATCTCCCAGGATTTAGTATTATAGAACAAGAATTTAAAGGAATGGATGAAAATAGTCCTGAAATTTACGCAACAATATGAAGATATGTCATGTAGATCCCGCTTGTGGATTAGCTATACCTCCAAAAAATTGGGGAGCAATTGAAAAAATTATATGGGAGTTTGAAGAAAACCAAAGAAAATTAGGTCATCATTCTACCCATAAACTATCTAGTTTTATTAATCCTGGGGAATATGATATAGTTCACTGCCATGTAGCTAATTTAGCAATAGGTTTAAAAAATAAAGGTATTCCTTATATTTATCAACTCCATGACCATCATGTAAAATATTATGGTAAAGAATCTTCTACTTTTAAAGAAAACTTAGAAGCCATTGAAGGCTCTTTAATATCATTAATGCCCGCTAAATGGTTAGTTGATTATTTTGACCATCCTAAATGTGTATATTTTCCACATGGAGTAAATACTGATGAATTTTTCCCACCCCCATTTAATAAACCAAAACCAGATGAACCTAAATTATTAATGGTTGCTAATAATGGTATGGGTGGGAAAAATGGACATGACCGAAAAGGATTTTCTTATGGAGTTGGTTTAGCTATATTAAATAACTTACCACTTACTATTGTAGGTCCTAAAAACAATCAAAATTGGATAAATGAAAATTTATGGGTTTTAAATTATCCTAAACTAAATTTTATTTGGGAGCCTGATAATAAAGATTTAAGAAAAATTTATTGGGGTCATGATATTTTCCTCCATCCATCAGAATTAGAAGCAGGACATCCAAATCTTACATTATTAGAAGCTGCAGCTTGTGGGTTACCTATTATAGGATGGATTGAAATGGAAACAGATTTTCATGGTTTATGGAGAGCCCCTCGTAATATATTTCGTATGAATGAAGGATTAGATGATATTTTAAATAATTGGGATAAGTATGTAAATAATTCTACTCAAACTGGAAGAGATTTTAGTTGGGAAAATAGAACAATTGAATTATTAGAAATATATAAACAATTTTAAGTTATGAAACAAGAATTAATAAATACCTATAACTCTATAAAAAATTTAAATTTACCTATTAAAGTTCCCTCTAATACTTTTAATGTTAATTTTATTGAAGGAGCTTTTATTGAAATTTTAGGTAAACAAGATAAAAAATATAAGGTTATAATAAAAAATCTAGATACTAATAAGATAGTTCATGATACAATTATTAATAATAATATGTGGACTAGAACTAATATAAAATATTTTGTTCGTTGGGAAATTAAAGTTTATGATTTATCTATTAATGAATTAGTATTTAAACATCAATACAACCCTGAAGGTAAACGTGTTTATATCCATTTAGATTCAGATGCTATTGGTGATACATTAGCATGGTTTCCATATGTGCTTGAATTTCAAAAACAACATAAATGTAATGTAATTGTTTCTACTTTTAAAAATAAATGGTTTGAAAATTTATATCCTGAACTAGAATTTGTAAACCCAGGAGATTCAGTTCCTGATTTATATGCTATGTATGGTATTGGGTGGTTTTATAAAAATGAAAATAATAATAAAACATTTGATTCTCAAAGAATTCCTTGTGATTTTAAACCTTTACCATTACAAGAAACAGCAACTAAAATCTTAAATTTAGACTATAAAGAAATAAAACCTTTAATAAACTTTTTAGACACTGGTCGCCCTATAGAAGAAAAATATGTTGTAATAGCTCCTCATGCTTCAGCACATGCTAAATATTGGAATTATCCTGGAGGGTGGCAAAAAATAATTGATGTTTTAAATGAAAAAGGATATAAAGTAATGATGATTACACATGAACCTTTAAATGATGGGTGGCATGATTCAAAATTAGGAGGAACTTTATTAAATGTAATTGATGAAACTGGTGATTACTCAATTGAAAAAAGGATGAATCAAATAAAACATGCTGAAGCTTTTATAGGAGTTGGAAGTGGTTTATCCTGGTTAGCTTGGGCTATTAATACTCCAGTAGTGATGATTTCAGGGTTTAGTGAATCTTATACTGAATTTGAAGACTGTGAAAGAGTCTCAACCCCTGAAGGTAATTGTACAGGATGTTTTAATAGAGAATGGTTAAATCCTGGGGATTGGGAATGGTGTCCTGATCACAAAGATACCCCAAGACAATTTGAGTGTACTAAATCTATTAAACCTAGTCAAGTTTTAACTTCTATTCAAAATTTATTACATTTTTAAATGGTTATGTCATATGTATTGTAGAATAAAATAAATAAATAAGTTATTATACTAATTTGACTTTTAATAAAAAGTATAATATTTATAACAAAACATATTTTTAATCTACAATAAAATGGCAGAAACATTATTATCACCAGGTGTATTAGCAAGAGAAAATGATCTCTCAGCAATAACCGCCCAACCAATTCAAGCAGGTGCTGCAATCATAGGTCCTACTGTTAAAGGTCCTGTTGGAATTCCAACATTAGTAACCTCATACAGTGAATATGCTCAAGCATTTGGAACAACTTTCTTAAGTGCAAGTTTACAACAAGAATTTTTAACTTCAAATTCAGCTTACAATTATTTTAATAATGGTGGAACTACACTATTAGTAACTAGAGTTGTATCTGGGTCATTTACAAGTGCAACATCAACAAACATTTCAGGTAGTGGAGTAGCAGTAGCAACTTCTTTTACTTTGAAAACATTTGGTGAAGGTGAAATTATGAACAGTTCAGGTTCAGAAGTAGATGGCGCTTTAGTTTCAGGATCATCTGATAACTTAAGATGGGAAGTAGCAGGATTTAGTACTTCTTCAGGTACTTTCTCATTATTAATTAGAAGAGGTGATGATACTACTTCAGAAAAAACAGTATTAGAATCTTATGCTAATTTATCATTAGACCCAACAGCACCAAATTATATTTCAAAAGTAATAGGTGATAGTTACAAAACAGTTAATACTAGTGATACAACACCATACGTTCAAGATAATGGTACTTTCCCAAATAGATCAAGATATGTATATGTTTCAGCTGTAAACTCAAAAACCCCTCAATATTTTGATAATAATGGAGATTTTAAATCTGAATATACAGCATCACTTCCAGCAGTAGCAAGTGGTTCATTTGAAAACGCAACAGGTCAAGTTTATTTCAACACTGCAGGAGCTGCATTTAACGAAAAAATTACTACAGCTGCAAATATTCAAGGTTTAAATAATACTAATTACACAACATCAATTGATTTATTATCAAATCAAGATGAATATAATTTTAATTCAATTACAGTACCAGGTGTAATGATTGAAACTGCTCCTTCTACAACTACCAAATTAATTAATATGGTACAAGAAAGAGGAGATGCATTAGCAATTGTAGATGCTTCAACTTATGGAGCTACAATTAACGCTATGACAGCAGAAGCTTCAGCATATAATTCAAGTTATGCAGCAGTTTATGCTCCTTGGCTACAAACAACAAGTCCAGAAACAGGAGAATTAGTATGGGTTCCAGCTTCAACAATGATTCCAGGAGTTTATGCTTACAATGATAGAGTAGGAGAAGCATGGTTTGCTCCTGCAGGATTAAATAGAGGTGGATTAGCTACAGTAGTTAGACCAGAAAGAAAATTCTCACAAGCAAACAGAGATACTTTATACCAAGGTAAAGTAAACCCAATTGCTTCATTCCCAGGATCTGGTACAGTAGTATTTGGTCAGAAAACATTACAAACTAAAGCAAGTGCTTTAGATCGTGTAAATGTTAGAAGATTATTAATTGAACTTAAATCTTATATTTCTCAAGTAGCAGATAATTTAGTATTTGAACAAAATACAATAGCTACAAGAAATGCATTCTTAAGCCAAGTAAACCCATATTTAGAATCAGTTCAACAAAGACAAGGTTTATATGCTTTTAGAGTAATTATGGATGATAGTAATAATACAGCGGATGTAATTGATAGAAATGAGCTAATTGGTCAAATTTATCTACAACCAACTAAAACAGCTGAATTCATTTACTTAGATTTCAATGTTTTACCAACTGGAGCTACTTTCCCAGCATAAAGAAAGAAAAATTTAATATTTATAACAAAACAACATAATATAAAGCAAAATGGCAGTAATAGATCCAAACGAAATATTTTTCACAGCTTTTGAACCAAAAGTACAGAATCGATTTATCATGTATGTAGACGGTATTCCATCGTATACAATTAAGGGTATTTCATCAGTCGGGTTCTCGCAGGAAGAAATTGTTCTTAATCATATCAACACATATAGAAAAGTTAAGGGTAAATTAAAATGGAATGATTTGACAATGACTATGTTTGATCCAATCACTCCTTCAGGAGCACAAGCCGTAATGGAGTGGGTTCGTCTACATCATGAATCTGTAACAGGTAGAAATGGTTATTCTGATTTCTACAAAAAAGATTTAACTATTGATGTTTTAGGTCCTGTAGGTGATATCGTTTCTGAATGGATTATTAAAGGTGCTTTTGTTAAAGCCGCAGAATTCGGAGAATATAACTGGGATAATGAAGCAGCAGCTCAAAACTTAACAGTTACTATTGGTATGGATTACTGTGTATTGAATTACTAATACAATTTTGCAATTATTTTTAAAGGGAGCTTGGCTATGTCAAACTCCCTTTTTATATTCATATTTATATATGATAATTAAGTTATAACAAATAAAAATTTATGGAAAATCCTACAAACCCCGAAGTACAACAACCACAGGCACCAACCCCTCCTGTTGCTACTTCCCAACCAGTTCAACATAAGTTTCCTACAGAAACTATAAAATTACCTTCTAAAGGTTTACTTTATCCAAAAGATCATCCTTTAGCTAGTGGAGAAATTGAAATGAAATATATGACCGCTAAGGAAGAAGATATTCTTACAAATCAAAACTTTATTAATAATGGTACAGTATTGGATAAACTTCTTCAATCTTTAATTATTACAAAAGTAAATTTCAATGATCTTTTCTTAGGTGATAAAAATGCAATATTAATTGCTTCCCGTGTTTTAGGATACGGTAAAGATTATGAATTTGAATTAGAAGGTGATGATTGTGTAGTTGATTTATCTTTATTAGAAAATAAAGAAATCAATGAAAGTTTATTTGTCCAGGGTCAAAATGAATTTCCATTTACTTTACCTCATACAGGTACAAATGTTACATTTAAATTAATGGATGGTCATACTGAAAATAAAATAGATAGAGAAATTAAAGGACTTAAAAAAGTTAATAAATTAAGTTCAGCTGAATTATCTACCAGAATGAAACATTTAATTGTATCTGTTGAAGGTGATGATACACCTAAAACAATTAGAGATTTTGTAGATAACTATCTTTTAGCCCGAGATTCTCGGGCACTTAGGGAATATATGAAAGATATACAACCTGATATTGATTTAGAAACAACAATAACCGTTAATGGTGAAGAAAGGGAAATGGAGGTACCCATCGGTATTAACTTTTTTTTCCCTGACGCATGATCAAGCTAAACAGTATAGAAGTAATTTATTCCAACAACTCCATGATATAGTATTTCATGGTAAAGGGGGATATGACTTCCATACTGTGTATAATATGCCTATATGGCTTAGAAATTTTACATATAGTTCTATAAGTAAATTCTATAAAGAACAAAGTGAAGAAAATTCAAAATCATCAGTAGAAGAATCTATAGCAAATATGAGAAAAGCAGGGGCTGTAGCATCTAAAAAAGATTCAAAAACTCCTAGTTATGTGACAAAGGCATCAAAAAAATGATGCCTTTTCATATTTATAACATATAATATTATATTCAATGGCAGATAAAACTGGTGACATCAAAAAACAAGCTCAAGAGAGTGCTGTAATAATTGAAGATGCTTTAAGATCTATATCTTCTCAAATTGGAGATATTTTCCAACAGGCATTAAATGAAGGTAGTGATGTTTCTAAAACCATGGCCAAGGATGTCCAATCCTCATTAAATTCTTTATCAAAAGTTTCTAAAGGTTTAGCTACTAGTTTTGAAAAAGCTAGTCAAGGTGCTTTTAATCTAAAAGATCTTACTAAAGAAATTCAAACACGAACCGCTAAAATTTCTTCTATAGAAACTCAAATTGAAATAGCTAGAAGAAATGGAGTAAAAGATACAAAAGCATTAGAAGCAGAATTAAAAAAAGTTAAAGCAACTAATGATGCTTATGTTAAAGAACTTGAAAAAGCTAATAGTTTATCCAAAAATATTAATAAAAGTATAGGATTAACAGGTATGGCTTTAAAAGGTATAGGTGCCGCAGCTCAAAAAATAGGTTTTAGTGGAATAGGAGATGTTATGGAAGAAGCTAAACAGGCTGCTGTTGAAAAAGCAAAAGCCTTAGGAGTTTCTGATAAAAAGTCATTAGGGCTTGTAGGTAAATTTAAAACAATGGGTGCTGCTCTTAAAGTAGTAGGTAAAGCAATTATTCGAAATTTAACAGATCCTTTAGTTTTAGCAGGTGTAGCTATAAAAGCTATGAAATCCGCAATCTCTTTTGTTACAGACGCTTATAAACAAGGGGAACAAGCTGCTTTTAACATTAGTGAGGAAAATGTAAGTATGGCTAGGTCACTAGGTATATCTCAAAAAGCAGCAAATAGCCTAGCAGGTTCAGTTGCAGGTATGGGTCCTACTACAGCTGCCTCTAAAAAATCTATTGAAGGCATTATGTCAGCAATGGGTTCAACTGAAAAACTTAGTACAAACACAGCAAGAGTATTTGTTAAATTAAATACTATGGCAGGAATGTCAGCTGAATCATTAGCAAAATTCCAAAAATTCGCTAAAAAAAGTGGAGAAGATGCAGGTACATTAGTATCTCAAATGGCAAAAACAGCAGGCTCTGCCATTAAAAATAATAAGCTTGCAATGACCCAAAGAGATTTGTTAGAAGAATCTGCAGATCAATCAGCATATGTCAAACTACAATTTGCAGGTCAAGGTCCTGCATTAGTAAAAGCAGTAGCACAATCCAAATCATTAGGTATAAACATGCAAAAAGCAAGAGATATGGCTTCATCTCTCTTAAATTTTGAAGATTCTATTGCTGCTGAAATGGAAGCTGAATTATTAACTGGTAAACAGTTAAACTTAGAAGAAGCTAGAGCTTTAGCTTTAAAAGGTGATAATATTGGTGCTGCTAAATTAATAGCAGAACAAGTAGGAGGCGCTGCTGAGTTCATGTCTATGAACGTTATACAACAAGAAGCATTAGCCAAAGCGGCAGGTATGAGTACCGATGAAATGTCCAATATGTTAAGTGGTCAAAAGGATATGGAAGCTAATGGTAAAAACTTAGTTAAAGACCAAGAAAAAGGTATTGCTGCTATGACTTCACAAGTATCATTAAGAGAAGATGCAGAAAATAGAGCAAGAAGAGCAGCAGAAGCAAATATATCAGTTTATTATGAATTAAAAGAATCTGTCCACGCAATTAATGATGCATGGATTAAAACTAAAAAAGTAGTAAATGACGCTATTAGTGAAGAGGTAATTAAACCTATGGCTGATTTTTTAATGAGTAAAGAAGGGAAAGAATTCCTAAAAAAACTTCCAGATTATGTTAAGTCTGCCTTAAAAGGTCTTAAAGAAATAGTTAAAACTATTGCAAATTTTACAAAAGAACACCCATGGTTAGTAGGATTAACTGCCGGGGCTGTTGCTACAGTTAAATTAGTTGGTGCTGAAAATATAAAAAATGTGCTTAGTGGTGGGTTTGATTTCTTAATGGGTAATAAACAAGGTGCAAAGGCTGCAATGGGAATAGATTTAGGTACGGATATGAACCCAATGACCGTTAAAATGGCTAATACCATGGATGTAGGGGATATAATTGGTGGGAAAGGTAAAGCCTCAATTTTAAAACAATTTAAAACTTTACTTACTAAACCTAAAGTAATGTTTAGAGCTTTAAGAATGAAGGGTAGTGGGTTTGGTAAAGTAATAGGCCAGTTAATGGGTAAATTTGGAAAATTTGGATCATTACTTGGAGGTTTAGGAAGTATGTTTAAAGGTTTAGGAAGCTCAATTAAATCAGGATTTGGAAATGTCTTTAAAAACATTAAATCAGGTTTATCAAAAGTATTTTCTAGTGGTGGTGGTGGTGCTAAGGCTGCTAAAGCTGCAAAAGGTGGAGGAAATTTCTTTTCAAGGGCATTTAATTCTGTAAAAAAAGGTTTATCAAGAGCAGGTAAAGGAATAGCTAATGTTGCAGGAAAAGTATATAATGCTGGTAAATCAGCTGTAAAATATGTTGGTAAAGGCTTATCAAAACTAAATCCTGTAAAAATGTTAAAATCAAAAGTAGGAAGTGGGATAGCAAAAGGAATGAGTAAACTAGCAGGGCCTGCCCTAGCAGCTGTTGCTGGTTTTATGGATATACAAAATGAAATTGGAATAGCTAAAATGCAACGAGCTGAAGGAAAATCAGTTGATACTGGTAAGTTAGGTAAAAGAATAGTTCAAAAAGGTGCATATCCAATAGCACAAGCAGCTTTAAATTTCATCCCAGGTGTAGGGACATTATTAATGGGAGCAGATTTTATACTTGATATGTTTGGTATTTCTCCTCTTAGATGGTTAGTAAATAACTTGGTTGATTTAGTCCCAGATAAAGCTTTTAAAGGTCTTGGAAAATATGCTTTAGGAAAACAGAAAAAAGTAAATGATGGTATTATAAATCCTAAAGGTGGGATTGTAATGCAAGGTGAACAAGGTACAATTCAATTAAATAAAAATGATAGTGTAATTGCAGGTACTAATCTATTTGGAGGTGGTAAAGGTGATGAAAAAGTAGTTAAATTACTAGAAAGATTAATAACAGCTGTAGAAAAAGGTGGTGATGTAGTATTAGATGGTCAAAAAGTAGGAACTGCTATGGCTGCTAGTAGTTATAGAATGCAATAATATAATATGTATAACAAAATAATATAAATTAAAATAAATAATCATGGCAAAATCATTAATTAAAAAACTAGAAACCACAGGCTCTCCATTGAGTTATGTTGATGGTAGAACCCCAAAACCAAATATTGAGGCTGCTCAAATCAGTCCACCTTTTACAAAGGAGAATATTTACCCTTTTACAACAAATCTCGAACCAGCAAACCCACCAGAAAAATATTTAGATAACCCTCCAGGATAAAAACTAATATATGCCCTTAATAGACTTAAAAACTAATCTTAAATCATTAAGATTCGGTAATGACCGCCCTGGTAATGGCTCATCAGCTGATGCTAGAGGGGCTTTTGCTGCTTTCCCAAATGGTGTTGACCCTTTAATCCCCTCAAATGAAGATGAAGATCAGGGAATACAAGGATTTACATCTAGTAATGAATTTGGAATTAGAGGGGGTTTATTAAGAGTAGGAGCAGCAGTAGATGATGTAGAAAGATTATTAAAACTTTACACTAAAACCAATGTAGGATTATCTTTTAATGCTGTAGCTTTAGCACAAGGATTGCTTGCTGATCCCATGCAAGTTTGGAATCCATTAGCAATACCTCTTCAAACAGCAGCAACAGGAATTGGGATAGGACACATTCCTGCATTCTTAAATCCTAATTTAAGAGATATTTTCTCTCAACCTTTTCCTGGCCCTACAGATTTAAGATCATCTACTAAACTCCAACCAGGTGAAAATGATGTTTATGGTATAGGTAAAGTAGCTATTGGTACTAATAATACATTAAAAGGTACTTTATTAGGAAATCCAATTGGTTCTCGTATTAGAAGAAAAAGAGGAGTAAAAGATGGTAAAGAACTTTATAATGTTGTTTATGATAAAAGCACCCCAGGAGTTCAAATAGGAGATACTGCAGATAGAATGGCTATGAAGCCTCTATACAATTCCTCTACAGTTGCTAAAGATGTTCAAGATAGTGATTTTATTAAATTTAGAATATCTGTTGTAAATAATGATAATCCTTCAGAAAGAACTTGGATTACTTTTAGAGCTTTCATAGATTCATTTAGTGATTCATTTAGTGCTCAATGGAGCGATGTTAAATACGTTGGTAGAGGTGAAAATTTTAAAACTTATGGAGGTTTTGGTAGAGAAATTAATATGGGTTTTACAGTTGCAGTCCAATCAAGACAAGAACAATTCCCATTATATGAAAAACTTAATTATCTGGCATCTTTAACAGCCCCAGATTATAGTGAAGAAGGTTTTATGAGAGGTAATTTAATATATTTAACAGTAGGGGATTATTTAAGGGATGTTCCTGGTGTTCTTAAAGGAATATCAATTGGAGGATTTGAACGATCTAGTTGGGAAATTGCTAAAAAATTAAATGGTAATCCTTTAGGAGAATATAATAATAGAAATAAATTATTAAAAAGAGAAGATAAAATAGCACAACTTCCTCATGTTCTCCAAGTTAGTGGATTTTCATTCACCCCGATTCATAATTTTGTACCTCAAAAAGGTTCTAAATTTATTGGATATGATCCTGCAGATGATATTATTCCAAAAGCACTAACTAATGATCAAATTGCAGCTCAAGAACAAGCAATATTAGATAGCGTATTATCCCCAGACCAATTCCTATAAATGAATAGATATAAAGACATAACAATATTTAATACAGAAAAAGGTAAACGTTATTATACTACTAATTTTTACCCAACAATTCCTTTATCGGATACAGATATATATGTTATAACAGATGATAGAGATAGGTATGATTTATTAGCGAACCAATATTATAATGATTCTAGTTTATGGTGGATAATTGCAAGTGCAAATCCTACCATACCTCCAACTTCTATCTTCCCCCCAGCAGGGTCTCAAATAAGAATTCCAATAAATATTTCATCAATTTTAAGAGAGTATACAAATATAAATAGGTTTTAAATTATGGCAAATATTATAGGTAACAATCCTGATTTATGGGCAAAAAACCAAGTTGATTTAAGACAACAATTATTAGGCCTCCAAAACAAATCCCCAGAAATGTTATCCTGGCAAACCAATAAAACTGCTTGGATTAGAGCTATTTCTGCAGTTACAGTAACTGATGAAAAAGCAAAAGAATTAACAGAAAGAGAAAATTTTGGTGGTGGAAAACTAGCCCAAGAATATGTTTTATTTAATGGTACTGTTGGGTTAGAATCACAAACTGATAAAAATGGTAATACAACATATGACCAAAAAACAAATGCTGGGGTATATAATGGTCAACAACCAAATAATTCGGTCTATGGATTTGAATATGATAGTGAAAGAGGTCTTGTACCTATGCCCGGTATTTCAGATTTAACAATTTCTACATATAATAGAGGTTCTTTAAGAAGAGCTTCTTTTAAGGTTAAAGCTTATAATAGAAAACAATTTGCAGCTTTAGATGCTTTATTTATGCGTCCTGGTTATACTCTTTTAATAGAATGGGGGCATACAACGTATTATACAGGCACTCCTGAAAAACCTAAATATAATACTGCTAATTTTAATACAAAACCTTTCTTATTATTAAATGAGTTTTTAGAGGGTAATGGGGGTGGTGGTCAGGATGATATCCTAAAAGCAATAAAAAGAGAAAGAGGAAATGGATTAACTAATGAATTTGATCAGAATGGAGAAGATTCAGGATTTACTGAAGGTAATTATGATGGTTTTTACGGAAAAATAACTAATTTTGTTTGGAGTTTAAATCCTGATGGATCATATAATATAGAAGTAAAAGCAATATCTACGGGTGATATAATTGAATCTTTAACAATTGATCATGTTACTTCAGTTGTTAATTCTACCCCTAAAATAATCAAACCTGCCCAGTCATCATATTCAGATGATAGTGCATTTGAATATATTTCATGTTATAAAGGAAAAGGTAAAAATAAAATTGAATGGGATGCAAAAGTAAAAAATCCTAAACGTTACCTAGAGTATTGGAGAAATCGTTTTGATGAAGAAAATACTGGTACAGGTACGTTTGCTCAGTGGAGAATGAATCCTGTTGCAACTGATCCTAGTTTTAAAGATGAAGTAGACGAATTTAAAAAGAACAAAACCAAATATTCCTCCACAATGTCTAGGTTTACTCTTAAACCACCTGCAAATCAAGTAGCACCAGAAGAACCAGGACCTGATGTATTGTTAACTAATAGAGATAGATCTAGATTAAATAAATTTTTATATGATAATTATAATTTTTTAAAGAAAAATTTTAATACATATGATGAAAAAGTTAAAACAAGCACAAAAGATAATCGAACTATTAGAGTATTTTCGACATTAGCAGTTTCTGATGATGCTGATAAAAAACTTATTTCTAATCAAGATTTAGTAATGATACAACCTTTAGTTCAAAGAGAAGTAACAGATGGAATATCAGGGAATAGTTTAGGAGGAAAATATTATCTTAGTAAGAATGCTCCTTACCAATATATGTCGTTAAGAAAATTATTAAAGTTTATTGAAGATGAACTTTTAATATATAATGGCGGAGATCTAAAAGATCCTAATTCTGCTGCAAATGAAATACAAAAAGCAGCTATTATAGCTTCGAACAAAGCAATTCTCGACATAGATTTTAAAAAAAGATTTAATAAAAACCAAGAATTAGCAGGAATTACAGATGAAAGTAAGTATTTTACTCTAAATCCAATTTTAAATTTTGATTTAGATGGAGAAAATTATATGTATACTCAACCTACCCAATTTTCAGCAGATCCTAATGTTTGTTTAATTCCATTTATATTTCCTAATTCAAGTGAGTCGGAGGATCAAATCGCTTATTTTTTTAATGTTTTAAAAGGTTGTGGTTTTAGATTAAAAGAAAGTGCATATGTTGCTAGTATGTTAGATATTCCAGTTAATATACATTATATTGGCAAGGTTTTACAACAAGTAACAACAAACAATTCTGTACCTTTATTAAAGTTTTTAGAACAAATAATGTATGGTATTCAAGAAGCTTTAGGAAGTATTAATAAATTTTCAGTAACTTATGATCATGATGAAAATGAAGTTGTTTTTAGAGATGATGTTCCTTTAGATCCTAAAGTAGCTACTAAAACTAAAGTTCCCGCAGACCAAAGAATGTTATTTAATGTTAATGGTTTTAAACCTAAATTAGAAAATGCTTCATTTATTAATAATGTAAGTATGACTACTACTTTATCTAATAAATTTGCAACAATGATTTCAATAGGTGCCCAATCACAATCCTCCTCTGATGTTGTTGATTCAACATCTTTTAGTAGGTGGAATGCAGGTTTAAGGGATAGTGTAACTCCTAGTAAATTAAGTAAAACTGGACTTCAATCTACTGTTAAACAAGCTAGTGAACCTGGTAAATTATTTAGAAATAGTATTATATCTTTAAATAAACCATCAGCATTAATTCCTTCATTTTACAGTAAAGGAATAATGCCTAGTGGTGACGTCCAATCAACTGCTCAATCTTTAAATGCTAATTTTAATAAATATTCTAAAACTACTTTAACAAAATTACAAACCCCTAGTTCTCAAGGATTTATTCCTTTCAGTATGAATTTAGATATGGATGGTTTTTCAGGATTAAGAATATATGAAAAATTTTATATAACTACAGAAATACTTCCCCCTTCATACCCAAAAACCCTATCATTTATATGTAAAGGATTAACTCATACAGTTAATGCTAATGGTTGGAAAACTAAAATTGATTCTTTAACAATAACATCTGTAGATGATGATGATAATTTAGTTATTAAGGAGAATGTGGTAAAAAATAATCTTCAAAATTCACGTCTTTAATAATGTATTTTCCTCAATCACAAATAAAAACTAATTTATACACTAATGGGGGTGAATTTGTCTTATTATCTACAAATCAAAATTATCAAGGCCCTTATTGGTCTACATCATCAGGAAAATATTATACTAAAAAAAATCCTCAAGATATTCCTTATGAAGAATTAATTAAATTAACTGCTTCCCCTCTTACTGATAATTCTGTAGTTTCAATATTAAGTGTTGAAAATGAAAATCAAGTAAATAATCCAAATTATAATTATGAGACTGTAAAAGCATATGATTTGGCAAGAGGGATAGATATTAATAATCCTATAATTAAATCTCTACCATCTTATTTTTTACCTACTCCAACAGAAAAAGATTATAATTTAGGGGCATTCACAAGGTATTTATGTAAAAGAACAAATCAAAATATTTATATTGAAATAAATAAAGATACTTTTGAAGGTTTAAGCAGTTCTGATCCTTCTTTATTGTTTTCACTATACACACCTTTTAAAATAACTTGGACTTTAACAGGTACTTCTATAAGCGAAGTATCAAAAATTAATTTTGATGTAGTTTCACAATACGAAAAACAAAATAGATTTAAGGGTCTAGTAAAATACTTTAAAAATTATTCTCAATTTTTTAAACCTAGTTAGGAGTATAAATTATATTTTCGTATATTAGGCCTATGTTTTGGCTAATAGAAGATAACGAACAATTTAAAGATTTTAGTTGTCAAGGTTTTAATGAAGTGTTTTTAGAGGTTATACCTAACAATTTCAACACTCATCCTATCCTTGACAACGTATCATTGTTATATTTACGCCCATTAAACGCGCATAAAGGTTATATGTTATGTATTAACCATAGTGAAACTTTATCATTGGATTTACACGTTGTAATTAAAGAGTTAAGTAAGATAGAAAAAATATATGTAAGAAATAAAAAATTATCATTACAATATCTTCCCTTAAAAGCTCTTTTCGACATTCAACCCACACATAATACGTATATACCAGAACAACCACAAACTTACAAATACTTCTATCAACACCATAGTAATAAAGCAGATGTAAACCGCATTATTCCGGTAGTAAAACACTATGAATATTGTGAGACAATTTTTAGTGACTTGGGGGTATTTAATGTAGATTGCAAGGATGATTATTGCCAGTGGTTTAATCAACGATCATCAATAGTTTTCTCCGCTATTGAAGCTAATGGACTTAAAGTTGATAAAAAATTATTTGAAGAACAATTCCACCCAATTGAAGATGATTATACTTACACTCAATATAATCTAAAAACACTTACAACTAGACCATCAAATACATTTAATGGAGTTAATTATGCGGCTCTTAATAAAGAAAATGGATCGAGAAAATGCTTTATACCTAGAAATGATTTATTACTTGAATTAGACATTAGTGCATACCACCCTTCATTATTAGCTAATCAAATTGGTTATGAATTTAAAGAGGAAGATATTCACCAATCATTTGCCGAAATGTATGGTGTGGATTATAAAAAAGCAAAGGAATTGACATTTAAACAACTATACGGAGGAGTATTTGATAAATATAAAGATCTGGAGTTTTTTAAAATGGTACAAGCATATACGGATGATTTGTGGGATACTTTTCAACATCAAGGTTGGATTAAAATGCCTCAATCGGGGTATATACTTAGGAAAGAAGACACACAAGATATGAAGCCGCAAAAGTTGTTGAATTATGTTCTTCAAAACTTGGAAACATCAACTAACGTTTGTATATTATGGGATATATTAAAATTGCTAAGAGGTAAAAAAACAAAATTAGTATTGTATACTTATGATGCGTTTTTATTAGATCTAAGTAAGGAAGAAAAAAATATAGTAAAAGAAATTAATAAAATAATAAAAAGTTATAAATTAACTACAAAGATAAGTTATGGAAGCACCTACGATTTTACAAAATAGTAATCATATGTATACAGGACAATACGATTTCGATACCCCTGTAAATATTAATGATTTGAATAATAAGTTATTTTGCACATTCACTACTTTAGAGAATTTGGATTCTTTAATAGAAGATCTTTCTTCTAGATATAGTATAATGTATAATAAGATGTTTGTTCTTCATATTAAGAGCAATGATGAATATGTTGTTACATACAACGTAGAACAGGGCAATGTAAGTGATATTCCCTCAAATACAATTTTAGTCCATCGTAAAAAAGACTCTAATACTTTATACACTATTAATGCTTTAAATGAATTAATTAAAGGATTAAATGGTGGTATTGTAGATCCTAAATTTAGAGTAGATTGGCAACATTATAGAAATTGTATACTCCTTACTCAGCATAATGAGATAAAGCAACTAAACACAAAGATTTTTAAAATTATTGAATTATAGTTTGGCATCCCCAACTACAGTTCGTATATTAGTTATCAATAAATAAAAATAAGTTATATTATGGATTTGAATGTAATCAAACAACGCTTGGACTCACTGAACAAGCAATCAAATAACAGTGGTGGAGGTAATAAAAACCTCTTTTGGAAACCTTCAGTAGGTAAACAACTCATTCGTGTTGTTCCTTCTAAATTTAACAAAGCAAACCCATTTACGGAAATGATGTTTTACTACGGAATTGGTAGTAAGCGTGTAATGGCATCACCTAAAAATTGGGGTGAAAAAGATCCAATTATGGAGTTTGCAAAACAACTTCGTGGAACTAATGACAAAGAAAATTGGAGATTAGCTAAAAAGCTAGATGCTAAAGTTCGTACTTTTGCTCCTATTATTATTAGAGGTCAAGAAGACGAAGGAGTTAAATTGTGGCAATTTGGTAAAGAAGTTTATCAAGAGTTTTTAAATATGGCTGCTGATGAGGAAATTGGTGATTATACTGATATTGTAGGAGGTA
>Ga0187219_1000097_pt1 | contig 34677 bp, 51 predicted proteins | sample 13SPOviralmetaG_FD_130162 | JGI IMG/M metagenome (GOLD analysis project Ga0187219, IMG submission 130162) | Marine viral communities from the oligotrophic San Pedro Time Series (SPOT) site, San Pedro Channel, CA, USA - 13 SPOT_SRF_2010-07-21... | ecosystem: Environmental > Aquatic > Marine >... | reverse complement strand
TGGCGCGATAATCGTTCCAACTTTCAAATATTCTTAGAGAGAATGTACCGCAGATATCTGGATGAAAAAAAGCAATATCATGAAAAAGATATATTAAGCGAATACGAATACCACAAAAAGTATAACAACTGGTTAAGGATAAAATACAAGCACCACACCTAACCACCCACCTTCCCCCCGCCCTCACACGCACCACAAGCCTCTGTGAGGGCATTTCTCTACCACCCCCTAGCTACCCCCTTCCGCAAGCATATAACTCAGCCCTACTAGCAGGAAATGCTTCTTAAAATACTTCCGCGCTTCCAACCGCTTATGCGCCTTCCGCACTTCCCCCTCTTCCACAATCCAAATCAACCCCGCATCCACTAACCGCTGAATACTTTTACCCACTGTCGTGCGATTCATACCACACATCTTACTAAGATACCCCACCGCATCCGTACTGCTCATACTTTGCACGCGGAAACGCTCGCACAAGCAATACAGCACCACCTTATCGGAAGCGTTCAAATCTTTTCGATCCAGATTCAAGCGATAGATTCGCCACACCGCTTGCTTCACTTTTGAATACGAATACTGCGAAACTGCATACCGCACACACCCGCTTTCTTGCTCCTCGCTCGGCACTCCGCCACCACTCTCAATCCACCAATACTGGTTCATCCTCTCTCCTAAAACCTAAACTCATGCTAATACTCAAACTACAACTAAAGCTAATACTCAAACTTAAATTAAGAGAGTGCGCCACAGGCGCATCTCTCTATTAGTATAGTATAGTCTGTATGACCGATTCCTCATCAACAGTTGATGAAAACTTCATCAGGGGTTGATGAAAACTTCATCAACATTACTGCTTCTTTTTGCTCTTTTTATGGAATATTTTATCCCAATTATCGCGGTATTTTTTCTTATCTAATATCTTTCTAGGGCGACTGCCTTTACTCATGATTTAATTCCTTTGGCAAATAAACTTCGACATATGCGTTGCAAGCGGGGCAAGATAGATTCGTTACCATGCAATATTCATCTGGATCAGCGATGGGATTGTCTGCGCTAATTTCGTGATCTGCACCCCAGATTAAATCCGTTTGGCAATGCCAACATTTCATGTTGTTGTCCTTAGATGTAGTTACCATTTTATTATAACTCTAAAACTTGTTGTGCTGTTCTTGTCTTTTGTAAATTTATATATTCTGCATTTAACTCGCAACCAATCCATTTTCTGCCCAATTCCTGTGCTACCATTCCTGTTGTTCCGCTACCCATAAATGGATCAAGTACCACACCATCTTTAGGGCAACCCGCCAATATACATGGCTCGATTAAATCAGGTGGAAATACAGCAAAGTGTGCGCCTTTAAATGGTTTAGTGGTTATAGTCCAGACAGAGCGTTTGTTTTTCTTAGTAGAACCCCAGACTCTTTCTCCCTCACTAAACCTTTTACCTTTAGCGTAATCAGCTTGATACCCCTCTCCCATTTTATCTCTTTTTACTGGATCAGTTTCAGCATCTTCCTTAATCGCTTCATTATCAAAATAATATTTAGGGTTTTTACTTAGCAAAAAAATATATTCATGTGACTTAGTGCATCTATCTTGCACACTCTCTGGCATTGGATTAGGTTTATGCCAGATAATATCTTGTCTTAAATACCAACCATCAGCTTGTAAAGCAAAGGCTACTCGCCAAGGTATGCCAACTAAATCTTTTTCTTTTAATCCTTCGATCTTATTGGCTCGTCCTGCCACTTCTTGAGGTAAATCTTGATTCGTGTTACTGACAGTTTGTTTTATCAATGATTGCCCTTTGCCTGGTCTGTAATTGTAATAACTGTCACCCAAGTTAAGCCAAACTGTACCATCATCACACAACACACGTCTTACCTCTCTAAATACCTTAACTAAGTTTTCAACAAATTCTTCTGGAGTTTCCTCTAAACCTAATTGACTGTCTTTCCTAACTGCACCGCATTTTGGACATTCGTTTTTATAAATAGCATCACCAACAACATTGCCTTGCTCAAACATAGCTTTATGACCAGTTGATGTGTCTTTACTTATTTTTGTAGTTCTCATGTGAGGGCAATTCGGATCGCCACCAATCCATTCACCAGTTCCATAATCACGCAAACCCCAATAAGGCGGTGAAGTAATACAAGTGTTAATACATTTTTCTGGCAATTCTTTTAATGTTTCTCGGCAATCGCCATACAATGTTCTATTAGTTTCTAATCCCATTTTATCTCCTTACTCTCTTTTAATATATCTAATACTGGACTATTTTTTTTGCGAATTAAAGTCATTATTGAATTGTCAATATTACCGCTATTACTTTTCACCATGCCCGCCCGCACCACCGCTGTTGGATCAGGTTCAATACCTTGCGCCAAACATACTCGATTGGCTTCTTTCTCATCAGTCAACCACATGGCAAATGCGAACCGCATCCCATCGACTATACTTGAAGCGCCTCTAATACTTTGTCTAGCATCCATCGCACTCTCCGCACCTGTTAAGGCTGATTTATTCATGTGATGAATACTTAAAACAGTGCATCCTAATTGTGCCGCGATACTCGCACAAAAAGTACACCACAGTTGCGCTGACTCATTGCTATTACTAATAGGTGAGCTTGCCGCAACGAATGATTGAATTGGATCAAATACTAAAAGTTTTAAATCTGGAATGGTTTTTAACTCTTCGACAATCTCGGTTGCAATACTGGTGATATTATCCTCAGATAATAAGATCATTGGTTTACCCATGTCTGCAATCGTCACACAATACACATCGTATGGTGCATCGAATCGTTTACCCTCTGGATCAAGCGCGTGAATTCTGCGATGTATTTCCAAGCGTGAATCTTCACTGGCAAAAATAACTGAGTTGCCAGATTGTAAAATGTTTTTACCTAAAAACTTACCTGAACCATTGGCAATGTTCATAGCTAACTGTAACGCTAGAAACGATTTACCAATACCACCCACAGCCGCAAGCACACCAGGGGTAGCTAAAGGGATCAAACGATCAACCAAAAATTGTACTGGCGGTGGCTCACCAACTAATGATCGTATCTCATATCGCTTGATCCCAATACCACCACCTTCAATCTCTAGCTTAACCGCTTCAATCCCACGCTCAAGATGTAAATCATTAAAATCACCTTGCACTGATGGCAATCTAATAATGGTATTGTGTAAACTGTTACTGCACTCAGCGGCCTTCTTTTGCCCCACCCCATTGGCATCATTGTCAAATGCCAAAATCAATCTCGCCTTACTTATTTTTCTTAATCTGGTTAAAGCCTCTAAACCAAAGCTCGCACTGAACACCACTAGCACCGCTTGCTTAGTTGCCATGTGTAAACTGACTCCAGTTGCCACCCCCTCGCACACTAGCACACTCTCAAGCTCACCTAATGCACCCAAATTGAAGCCTATCGGGAATACGTTTCCCTTGATCTCAGATGACGATACAAAACGCTTCCGCCCCTTCTTATCTATATATTGCAAAGAACGTAACTCACCATCCGTAGAATAGATAGGCACTACTAACGTGCCTTTATGCTCACGAAACCCATATTCATTCTTGATACCCTTGGCATCCAGATAAGGATGTGCGGTTAATTCTTGGTAAGTTCCAAAGCGCGTTTGACATAGCTCTGCGACTTCATTCTGCCGTATCTTTCTTTCTGCCTCGGCTTGCTCCTTAGCCGCGCTCATATCTGCTTTTATTTGATTGCGTTGCGTGATACTGAGTTCATTGGGATCAATGTTACTCCATTGCTTTTGTAAGCCAGTACGCCAATTACCATAAACTGCGTTTTGATATTCGCCATTCGTGAAAAATGTATACCACCCAGATTTTTCGCCATGTTTATCGGGTCGATGATTATCCCCGCTAGTCACTTTCACCCGCACAAGCTCACCGCTAGTGTCAAGGTAATTTACTACCAAGCCATCGCGTGACATCTCATGGATTAAATCGTTTGTGGATTTGTTTGCGCCACGGAAAATATAATTTTCATCAATGACAATCCCATCTTTTACATATTTAGTTAAATCAACCATCATCCTTTACGAGAAGTCCATGCTGTGCTTGAGCAGTGCAATACTTTAAATACTCTTGAATTGCTTGCTGAAACAAACGTACCCGATCATCTTTTTGCCACTCATGTAAGACATACGACTTATTGCGCTTGGCTGCTTTTAAATAGACTTCTTTAGTTGCGGTTACAGCTTTCTCTACGGCTGTATGATTGATGATTGGATGTTGCAAAGTTATTTCTCTCACTCCCTGTTTAAACGCATCGTGCGTTTGTAATTCTAGTTTTATTTTTTCTAAGTGGTCAGCACTACATGCACCATACCATCTCGAACCGTGGTGGAACAACAGACCCTTCACTGGCTGTAGGCAATACGAACACAGCGAGGGCCTATCATTTAAGAACGGCAAACTAGAATGGGATATCGTCATCCAGTTCTTCTAATTCTGGTTCATCCTTACTGGCTTTCTTGGTAAAGTTATTTTGTGCTTTTATTTTTTCTTTCTGCGTTGGCTTGGCTTTTTCAACAGGTTGAAATGTGTTGCCAAAGTCATCCTTTACCTCAAGATAACCACGTTCACCCACTACCAACTCCGCACTCACGCTCTTGCCAAGCAACTGCTTTTCAGGATCAGTTAATGCACCAACTATCCCCGCTGCATTACCAATTTTACGCAGAGTTTCTATGCCAATGCTCACCGCTTTATCACTGGTATCATGTGCCATAGTGCAAGCATACCCAATATTCATGGTAGTGCCTTCGACTTCAAAAGTGAGCTTGACTGCTTCCCACCCATTTGACCCTGTGATAATTTCATCGGAAACAAAAGCCATGTTGTGTCTGCCTGGCTCTATCTTCCTACTCCCACTTTCTATTTCGGCATCAAAATCATGCCCATACTTACTCAAATCGGTCATTTTATTCTCCTTTATTTCCCGATAATTGCTGATCTAATTTCTTGCCAATCAAATGGCATTTCTGCTGGTAGTGCATACCTGTTTTTCGCTAGAAAAGCGGGCTTGGCTTCGGTGTATAACATTCTTTCACCCTGAATTGCTTTGGATGTAGTTTGTCCACCTTTGCCTTTAACCTTGACACTGCCAAATTTATAGTTGGCAAAGAAGCAACAATCGCTGTGCTCAAGAATTAAATCACTGGCTTTTCTATGTAGTTTTAATTCATAGCGATCATAGGCTTCAATCTCTGGTGACTCAAAACGTTTAATTTGACTATGTGCAATTTGAATAATCGTCATCTTTTTTTCATCTCGTAGTAGATTTAAGATATCAATATATTCGCGCCATAACTTTAAGGCTTCTACATAACCACGCCCATAACCAAATTCTTCTATTGATTTTTTGCCATGTATAGTACAAACCTTTTCCCATAAAAGCGGTTCGGCCCAATCAAGACTATCAATACACACCGTAGAAAATTCGTGATCTTCATTTAACAGTGAATTTAGATTACTAATGAACTCATCATAATCTTTAGCTACTGGAAAATGATCGCACTGCACTTTACCCATTCCATCCTCAGTTAGAACAAATATGGGTTTATTCATGCTTGCCGCGAATGATGTTTTACCAATACCCGCACCCCCATATAGCACCAACTTCGGTGGCTTTAATTTAGTCTTACTTCTTATTGCTGATAGACTCAATTTTACTCTCCTCTTTAGTTATAAAACCTTTAAGCTGATGTGCATAGGCTGCTGATAAAATACTGAGCTTCTCTACCTCAAACTGCGCATTAGCCTCAAACTCTCTCTTATTGTTATTAACCATAACTAGCTTGTTATAAACTAGCTTCCCTTCTTCACTGAGATCGCTCACATTATGCTCAACCCCATCTTCAAAGCTAAACGTAGCTTTTTCTTCTTCACTCATTATTATTACCTCTATTGATTGTATGAATTACAAATGTCTTTTGCTCGGCAAAAACGACATTGATCTCTCCCAGCATTGAAAACTGGTTCTTCTTCCAAGCAAGCCTCAATAGCTGGCTTTAGAATATTGAAACCCCATTCCACTAAATTTTCTGCTGAGATATCCCAACTTCTAATTTTGCCATCTCTGTGAAATGAAGTAGGTTGCACGATGGTTAGCTCTACTGTGGTATTTTCATTACCATACCGACTCAATGCACCAAGCGCATAAATCATCAACTGTTCATTATGCTCAACGTCTACTGGAAACTTACCTGATTTTAAATCAATAACGGCAATGCGATTAGCTTCTTTACCCAAGATTAAGGCATCTACTGTACCCCAACACTCTTGGCTGATCTCATCTATGCGTGTTCTTTCTTCTATTAATAATTTACCGCTTAAATCTTCTTTTCTGGTTTTGACGTAATGCACATACTGTTCAGCACAATCCACCATATCCTCCGTGACTTCGACTACAAAACCATCTATCTCTTCTTTTCTACCTAGCCAGTAATCAGAGAGCGATACATTCTCTAATCTATCTTTCAATAGCATTTCCACCATGTGATGCACTAATGTTCCTTTTGCGGCTGGCATAGTGGTATCCATTACAAAAGGTATACTCTCGGCTAGTTGTATTGAACCAGGGCAAGCCATCCAACGCTTTGCTGCTGATGGTGAAAATCTACTGTGGGCCATGAATTTGATCCTTTGTAATTTTAGCCCAAAGTTCAGGCGATATAGTGATAGTGCAATTAAAATCTTGATCTGGAAAATGCCAATCAGCATGCGGTATAACCACATGCCAGTCAGCGCGATCTGCTCGATACCAAAGACAAGGTATTAAATCTACCTTGATTGCTTGCTCGCACGTTTGCTTCCACCACTGCTTGATGTCACCTTGTGTTAAAGACTTGCGCCTTTTCACCTCAATGGCATACGGTTCACCACCTAACAAATCATGCCCGCCACCATACGTCTGACTATAGTTGACCTCTAACTGAATATCAGTCAAGGACTTAATAACTTCGATGGCTTCGCGCTCACCTCTTCTACCCTTGTTTCTGGCGTTCATTTGGTTTTATTAGCGTTGGATGAACTGCTTTCAAGTTCTTCTATTTCATTAACCTTGTATAGCACCGCAGCACCTATTTTATAAAAGTTTGGGCCAATGCCTTGCACTCGCCAATTCTCTAAAGTTCTCGGTGACTTCTTCCACCTAGCGGCTAATTCCACTGTGGTCATAAAGTTAGAATAATCTTTTTCTTCTCTCATGATCCCTTCCCATTTATACACGACTGTTGTATTATACTCACATTAAACACATAAATGGAAGAGAGAATGAAAAAAAAATTAGCTACTGATGTGCAGATGGCGGGTCAACATTATCAATCTCAAGCAATTCAACCGATACAATATATAACTGCAAACAATCTCTCGTTCTGTTTGGGTAATGTGGTCAAGTATGTTACCAGAAATAAAACTAACAAAGTAGAAGATTTATTAAAAGCTAAACACTATATTGACTTAGAATTAGAATTAATCCATAAGTGCGATTCTGATGGTAAGCCTATTTAACTTCCTTGTTTGATATTGATAGTAGAACTACTGCCTCCGTTAGTAGAGACTGCATTTACTTTACCGCCTTGCTCGATTCTTATGTTGTATGAACCATCTTTTGATACTTGCATTTGTAAATTATTTTCGACCTGTCTAATAAATTTAACCTGGCTATCATCAACAAAAGTATTTATCTGGGTATCACTGTCATAACCAATGTCAGTACCTTTGATGCCATCAGATGATAAGGCTTGATTTGCTTTACTTAATTCATCGACTTCTTGAATTACATCTAACAAATCTTCCAGAAAATTAGCTGCAAGATAATCTATATCAAGTTCGGTATACTCTAAATCATCTTCAGCCAGATCATCAGTATCAAGCTCATCAAATTCTAAGAAGTCAACATCAAGAATATTATCTGCTACTGCATTGGCTTCATTAGCTTCTAGTTCTTTAGTTTGAGGTGGATTAACAATTAACATGTTGTCAATCATATCCAAGGTCAAATCTAATATAACAGCGGGTGTTGGAGCAGTTTCAAAATTATAAACTGTAGTAGCTTCATAGGGTTTATTTAGTATTACCTGACCAAGTGCTGTAGTAACAGCAATCTCTCCTGAACTTTCACCAAACTCATCAGGTAATAGTATGACTAAAGCACCTGTCTCTGAAACCGTAATAGTAAAGTCAGTACCACGAATACCAATGGTGGCAGAGTTTGTTCTAATCTTAATATTTTCTTTAGGTATACGTTTACTTTTAGAGCTTATAAAACGACCAGTACCTTTAACAAATGATAGGGCCATAGTCGATTTGCTTGGATCAGGGTCAAATACAAAAGAATCAATTACAACATTGGAATTCTCTGTCAATCTAATAGTAGTATCATCACGGAAAGTAACACCCATTCTGCCCGCAGCAGTCTCTAGTCTATCCATAGAGTTAAGTGAGAAATCAATCTCACTGGTGTAAGGTTTATCTCTTACTACTCTGGTGTTTCCGTTTAGTTCTGTAATACTTCCTATATCAACATCCAACGCTTGTGCCTTGATCGTCTTGATTAATACAAACTGAGCCATTAGACCCAGAAGAATATACTTCCAAGTAGTCCGAGGCCAATGTCGATTGTTGTTCAATGTCGAAAGATCTGGAACTACCTGTGTGATCCAATTTAAAATAGCCAGAAGCATAACCATCTCCATCATAATTTATTGTATTTGAATCTCCATCTATATCCATATAGTTAGTTGCTGAGTCTATATCCAAATCAATGTTTACTGTGTTACTTGAACCTTGCACTATCGTATCTACATCTGCGCCACTAGCTAACGCATTAGTCGCTAGATCAAGTGTGAAAGTATTGCTACTGCCATCTACGTCTACATTTACATTAGATGAATCTGCACTATAAGTATTAGTAGGATCAACCTGTATCGTGTACTGGTTGCTGTCACCATCAAAGTCAAATATGCCAGTGAATGAATCTGCGTTTATATCCCCAAGATATTTATTATTATTGCCAATTAAATTCAAATCTAATGACATAGATGTTCCATCCAAATCAAACGCTGTCATACTGCCAGCTGCACTATTTAAACCGCCCACTAAATTTCCTGATCCCAGCTGCTCAATGTCTATGTTAGCCGATGCCCCGACCTGGTCAACATAGATTTCGTTATCGTCAGCTATTGCGCTATACGATAATAATAAAAACAAACTAATTAACTTTTTCATATTGCCAGTACCTCTTACTAATACCTATTTTAATTATTTCTAACACCCCCTCTTCTATTGCTTGCTGTAATGCTATTGATGTGCTTTCGTTTTCTGCTGCACCACCTTCAATTTCAACTAACTTTGTGCCATTAGATATAAACCGAAATAAATCTTGTGATAGCCCTACCGAGATAATACTTTTATTTACTAAGACTTCAATTAAAACTTCACCTGTAGAAACAGAAACCAAGCGTAATGAAATAGTAATCAAATCTTCCCGATATTCTTTAGAGCTTCCTATACCTAAGTAGCGCGCACCCATTCCACCGCTTCTAATGTTGGTATCTATGGACAGCACAGCGCCTTGCAATAGCAATCCCGCCAACAAAAGAGGTTTTACCGCACTCTCCTCTTCAAAAGTTTGCCTGGTAGAGCGTATTAATTGCCTTTCTTTAGTTAAACTATCTAAACCTACTCGTTCTGCAACTTGAAAAAACTCTCCATTTGCAGCATGTTTTAAAGCTCTGATAAGAAATGCTTCAGGTGCTTGCGTGATTGCCGTACTGAATAAAGCAAACGATCCATTACTTTTTCTTTGGCCTGTTTGATCCAAAAAACTGTTTGGATAAATAGCAACCACAGGTTTTCTTTTTGCTGGTGGTACGTTCTTTAATTCTTGGTTTTGCAAATCTAAAATAGAGGCTTTTTCTATTACGATATAAGGAATACCACCTTCTTCTAGTAATGCTGTATATCGAGGAGTGCAACTAGAAAGTAAAATCCCCGATAGGCACAGTAATATTAGTCTGCCCGCCCACCTCATCTGTGATAGTGAGAGTGATCGTTTCTGCTTCCACAATATATTCAATCGTATTACCTTCTAACTCTAATTTACCCTGTTTCTGTGGTGTCTGACCAAATAATTGTTCTACCATTTGTCTACTTAGCTGTGCGTAAATACGACTTTCTAAGTTTCTAATAAATCTTGCCAGTGTTGTATTATCAGCATCTCTGGCTAGTTCATCTTGGTAGGCTTTTATTTCATCTTTAACCGTTTGCTTTCTGGTGTTCTCTTGATTCTCTATTGTTAAGAAATGTGAAGAAGTATTAACACCTGAAAAGCTAGGGCTTTTAAACTTGAATAATATTTCATCTGCCAATAAATTGCTTGCAAATAATATTAATAAACTAATCTTTACGCTGATCTTCACGGTCTGCTTTTGCCACCTTATCTATTTCAATTAAATTAGGAATACCAAGTAATGTTTTTAATAAAACATCTTGACGTATGGTCTGATTATCTAAGGCTCTCACACGATCTATCAATGCCACTATTATGCCATATTGCGCGTCTAGCTTGGTACTCAGGCGTTCTTCCATCGCGTTTAGACTGGCATCTACTTTCTCATCCACCACATCTATCTTTTGTTCCATACCATCAATAATGCGGTTAATCAGTTTCCAAATAAAAAATCCTAATCCTAATGCACTTGCTACTGGAAAACCTACCTGATTAATTAAATTTATTATATCGTCCATAGTTGTATTGTAACTGATTATTGTGTTCTGTAATTGATTTTAACGCGGCTTCAAGACTAGCTTCATTATCATTACTACGGATAATATTGTCTTTAATATAAATCGCTGTTTTGGAGTTACCTTCAGCATTAGTGACTTCGTGAAACGGATAAAACAAAACTTTATTATACTCAGTACAACACAGTGCAAACAAATCTATCTGGCCTTCTCGGAAGAATCTTTCTCTGGAACTTGAGCCACGCCTAATATCAAACTTCCATAAATCTTTTTCTGATTCGTGTCGATGTGATTTTGTTTTAACTTGTACCTTGAGAAACTTTTGCTCGTAATCAAATAGTATGTCTGCTTCCGCACCAGGTGGCATTAATAAAACAGAATCACTTTGCATGGAAAGAACGGAAGCTGCGAAATATTCACCTGATCTGCCGAGCCTTTCCGTTGCTCTGTTCATATAGGGTTATTGTAGTGCTGGAGCTTCTACTTGTTGTTCTGGAGTCATTTGTTGTGTTGCATTAATTATTTGTAATGCTCTACTAATGGCTACTTTTGATTTAGGGTCTGTTTTAGCCATTAAAATTAAATCTTCTAGCGCATTGTCTTTAGCAAAAATTTTACCTAAAGATGAATATGCTCCACCAGCTTGTATTTCACCATATTTAGTGGATAACCTTACAAGTGGGTTAAATGTTTTTGCCATAGCAATATCTTTTGCTAAAGTTCTTTGAGCTTCTTTTGTTATATTAAATCCAGGTTTATTTATATTTGATAAATTTCCAGTTCTTTCTAATACATTTAAAAAATTCTCAAATCCTATTTTTAAGGATTTGGCATCAATTCCTTTAGCTTCTGCCACACCATCTAGTACAGCCAAAAAGTTCGCTCTTTGACCTTTTGTTCCCATAACATCTTTTGCGAGTTTAAACCCTATTGAAGCATCTTCTCCTTGTTTAGTTATAGCAAATGCTCTGTTCATAGCATTTCTAAAGTAAGTGTTTGCAATTTGTACTGTAGCTTCTGGGTCTGTTTTATTTAAAATGCTTAATGTTTTTTTAATATCTTGTGGATTTGCTTGTGCTGGATTAAAAACAAATTTTTTGATTTTTTCCAAAGTAATATCGTTTTTAGTTAATGCTTTAATATTTCTTACTACAGGATCAACTAAAGTTTCCGACAATCTAGCAAATTCATCATTTGCACTTGCATAACTTTTATTTGTTCTAAGGTTAGTATTTAAAATATCTAATATTCCAGTTTTTTCACCATTAAATAATTGTAACCCTAACGAATCATCTATAAATCTTTGCTCTGTTGCTACGCCTTTTTTTGATCTATTGTAATCATCTCGAAATTGTTTGAATGTCAAATCTAGTTTATTAATATTAGTTTCTGGAATTATAACCTTTTGTTTATTTACCGTTTTGGTTTTTGCTATTAATTGTCTTTTTATTTGATTTAATTTTATTATGTTTGGATTTCCTTTTGGGAAACTGTTAATTGCATTATCAATTTGATCAATTACCGTTAGAACTTGATTTGGCTCTAATGCTTCTGTATTTGCAACAGAATAACCCGCATCTCTAGCCTGTATTGATCTTTGCCTTTTTACATCTTTTATAGATTGCTTGGATGTTGTTTGCACTAAATCCATAATTTCTCTTTGGCTTTCGGGAATAGAAGATATTTTACTTGCTTGATATTCCGCAAGTTCTTGAACAACTTTATCTCTACCTTTTGTTGAGCCATATATATAAGGTGAACCCGCATCTGACGCAATAACTTTTTCTACTAATGATGCTAATTGCTTGTCTTGAATAACCTCACCTGGTAGCAATTTTATTCCCATTTCTGTTGCTTGTTTTTCTAATGCAAGCCCTTTTACAATATCTTCTTCACTTACAGCTTGCATTGCTCTTTGAGCCATTTGAGCTGCTTTACTTGGCCCACCAAAATAAGACATCGCAAAAGTAGCTGGAATTGTAATACCAGCAGCGACACCAGTGCTATCTGTAATATCTTCTAAACCTTGAAATAATGCCCCACTACCAACACCTAATTTTGTTGCAAACTTTCTAGCTGCTGGTGTTTTTGCAAGCACTGAGGGGGAAGCAAACTCAGTCATTGTTTTTGCATATCTGCCTGGTATGGTTTGTGGTTCGTATCCCGCAATTTCAGATGGTCTTATTCTATCTCCATATCTAGCTTCTATATCTGGAGCTAACTCAGGGTATCTTTGCGCTATATTTTTATAAGCATCAAATTCTAATATTTCTTTTGAGGTTGGAAGAAAATCAGGTGTTGGCCCATACTCTTTTCCTGTTACCATTTCTCTGATAGATGTGTCAAACACTGAGGGTGCGTATGTTTTTGCGATCTCACCAATATCACCTGGAAATCCAGCTAAATACGACAAACCTTTAGTGCCACCAGCGACTACACTTTTAGCTACATCTTTAGCGGTTTCAGTTAATGTAGGTTGTTGTGCATTGATATACTGCCTAGCTTTTGCGGTAGCTTCGGCTTGCTTACCTTCCTCACCCTCTATTTCAAGAATGTCACCATTAGGTAATTCAAATTCATATATTACTTGAGCCATATTATTAACCGTTAATCAAAGTGTGATTCTAATTGTCTTTTTTCCGTCAGATGTTTCAGTTGGTGTTTGTTGTGCTGATACTGGAAATGCAAAGGATGGCAATTGCGGTAATTCTTTTAATTTATTAACATAAGCATTATTTTCGCTTGTAGCAATATCAAAATTTATATCTCTGTAAAATTCACTTCGCAAACCATCAGCAACATCTTTTAATACCGCGCTTCTGCCAGCAATACCGATACCACCAGCAACAATTTTTAATGCGTTTTCGTAATCTTTATCTGATAAACCTTTACCTTCTTGCCCTCTAGCTGCTGCGAACAAATAACCTAAATCTCTGATTCTTGATCCCGCTACTCCAGATTCTTGAGATGCTTGTTGTATAGCATCATTAAAATTTCTGCCTGATAGTGAAGTGCTTGTTTCTTGCATATATTTATACGCTTTTTTATCTTTTGCGTTAGATAACAAATCACCAGCAGCATCTATATTTTGTATAATACTATCTACAAACTCTGTAACTGGGCCAATAGCTAAAGCAGAAGTAGGTGCATCAGCAAATTTTTGTGCTAATTCGGTTGTTTTAATAATAATATTTTGTGTGGCTAAATATTTAGATTTTATTGGTGCAAAATTTACCTCTTTACTACTTTCAAATTTTTCAGTAAATCCTAATGGTTGTATAACTTGCCCACTGTTATTTATTTTTAATATTTCTTCTTGTGTTAATTCACTATCTCTAACATTTCTTACAACTTTTCCTGATTCTGTTACCGTTCTTAATGGATCATTAGTAGCACCTTTTGGTGGTTTATCAACACTAGGAAAAACTCTTTCTCCTGTATCTTCATAATAATTAAAGCCATCTGCACCTTTGACTATTCTTCTTTCTTTACTTGAATCTTTATCAACACTAGGAAAAACTCTTTCTCCTGTATCTTCATAATAATTAAAGCCATCTGCACCTTTGACTATTCTTCTTTGTGATTTACCCTTAAACACGTCTTGTGCTATTAATGGTAATGATTGAGTGCCAAGTAACTCTCCCATACCTCGATATTTTGCCCCTTCTGAGGAAGCTAAAAATTGATTTAATCTTCTTTTTTGATCTTCTGCTAACTTTCTCTGTCTTAACCTTTCATCTTCTTGCGCTTGCAACGCCATTCTTTTTGGATCACCAGACAAAGTAGCACCAGTACGTCTTAACGCTTGACTAAGATTTTGTATGCCAGCTAATCGTTGTGCTGCTGGAGATAATCTTGGGTCAGTAGTCGCACCCATTCTTTCCAAGCCTGTGCTTGCTCTTTGACCTAAAGTTCTTAATAAATCTTGTATTGCCATTTAACTAAATCCTAAATCTGAAATATATTGTTCTGGGTTTTCTCTCCATGATTGGGTAGAAGGTGATCCAAACAAACTACCTAAAAATGGTTGTGCTTGTCCATACAGTTCTAATCCAGAGGACAGTCGATCAAATATACCAGGGCTGTATTTTTCTGTTTCTGTTCTACTTGGTGTAACTCCACTCACACCAGTTGCCAGTAATCCAAGTTGTCGTTGTGGATAATCTAATGCTCTCTGGAACTCACCCCGCCCAGCCGCAATCGCTTGCTGTTGCAACGCTTGCTGTTGACCACCAATACCACCTAGCAAACCTAAACCACGATACTGTTCACCGAGCAAGCCTTGTTGCAAGCCCGCTTGAAAACGTCTATTAGCCATCTCACGCGCAAGGTCTGATTCTGCTGCCGCTTGCGCCCGCCCAAAGCCCGCCTCACGCAGACCCGCTGAAGTTCGTGCCATTTGCTCGACATACGGTCTTTGTGACTCAGACTCTAATAATGCAGATCGAGAACCGCCAAATGCGCCCGCCCCAATAGCTCGTGCTTGCGCACCGCCTCTAGCAATATCTGCTTGACGTTGAATATCTTGCATAGATTGCTCTATGACTTGTGAAGTATATGGACTTTGATATGCACCAATGTCTGCACCCAATAAAGACGGTGCTTGTTGCCCAGCTAAAGAGCTTAACTGACCCATTGGATCAAGTGCTTGACTGCGTTCAAACATGCCTCTGGTAGCACCAAATGCTTTTAATTGATCTGGCGAGAAACCAGCAACCATAGGCCCTGTGTAGGGTACGAAAGGTTGTTGTGATGCAGCTTGTGCTTTCTCGTATAAATCCCTTTGTATTGCTTGAGTTTGCGGGTCAACCATACTTGATGCTTGAGTTTGAGCTTGTCCTCCGCTACCCATCAAACCTTTAACAGCACCGACTCCCCCAGCTATACTTCCTACTGTTCCCGCTACTTGTCCCGCTGTTGCTAACATTGGTAATGCTGCTGCCATTTTTACTTCCTTTTATAAATCTTTACTTACTAAATATTCTGGCTTAAAACCCAAATGTTTTATTTTTCTTAGCCAACCTTTTCTACCAATTAAGGTAATTTTATTTACACCCATTTCTTTCGCATGAGTTTCTATACAATGGTAAATCTTTTCTATCTCTTCATATTCTCCACTAGCAAGCAGAATGTGTATTATTTTCTTTTTACCACATATAACGTATTCAGTTACTATAGCAGAATGTTCAGCGGGCCATAACCACGCTATTCCATTTCTTATTTTATCCTCTATATCATCTATTGTATAGGTATCTTGATACTTCATTGCCTTTACAAGCAATGGCTTACATTTTTTCCATTCTATTTCCCACGGCTCTAATTGCTCTTTTGGGAACAAATCAATAACTGTATTAATCGCCTTTTGCATATTCCACTACACTTGCCAGAACATTAATGTTGGCATGGCTGACTTGTATTTTTAGTATTTCACCCGCAGTTAAAATTAAACTTCTAGTCAGCATTTCATCAGTGGCGTGTGCTGTTATATTATGTTGCTTAAATAAATAATGCGTAGTGCCACCATTGACTACTACTATATCTATATTGGTTTGTTGGTTACCATCATCACTAACGAGCAAAGATTCTATGATAGCAAAATCAAAATCACCGCCAGCGGGTGCTGTATAGATGGTTTCTAATGAAGTTGTGCCAGCAACATTTAATTTAGCATTAGTTGCCCTTTGTATGTACTGTCTTTGTGAGGATAGATCCATTATCTTTTACCTCTGGCTTTTAAATCAAGGCGAATGTTACCGACTTCAAAAGTTTGGTCAGTATCGCCTGTCACTGTCATTTGCACTTGCCTAGCACTAAAACGTGCATCGGTATAACCATCACTAGAATCAAAAGTAAATGAGCCAAAGTCTGTTGTTGGGCCAAGTGGTGTAAACTTACCTTTAAAACTTAATACCACGCCAGGTAAGCTATTTGCTTCTGAATCAGGAATGATTTGGTTGCATTGCATATAACGATCACCATTACCTAATTCGATTGGGCCTGACTCAGCAAACGGTACAGCAGTACCCAAGTTAGGTGAATTGCCAAGAGTAGTAGATTCATGCTGATAAACAAAACCAGCATTATCACAAGCAATTGGATAATCCCAGATACCTTGATCTATCCAACAACCACGATCCATTGCACCGACTGACCATGCTTTTTCTGCATAGTTCCAAATAATATATTTATCAGGTTTGGTGCTATCTGTAGATGGAAAAAACCATACAAATTCATTGAAGTTTGAGTTGTGACCACCAGCAATTGTTTTTCTGTAACTGTAGTTTAAATCGTTAAATAAGTAATCATGCACATCACATGGTATTTCTTGTACTCTACCGTCAAATAAGAAGATAGCGTTTTCTCCTACCCATGATAAGAAATCACCAGAACTTGCAATAGAGCGAGTTGAGATTGCTTTACAGTTAGTACCCGCATCTTGTATTCCATATACAAATGGATTGCCCGCATAAAACATTCTAGCGATACCAGTATCAGTAAATATCATTACGTCAGTTTTCCACTTAACCGCACCGATAACTCTACCGCCTGTTGGCACTTGCAAGTCACCAGCCGTATTGGTTGCTTTAGCTGTCCAATTAGTTAAATCTTCTCTGGAACACCAAGATATTTTTCTAGGATCACCACCTGCACCTAATGCAACTACATGTCTTTCGTTAGTTACAACTACCCCTAAGTTACCAGTTGGTGCGTTAGTAATCGCTGTACCCGCAGCATCAGGTGTGTTTGTACCACCGCCATGTGGTCTCCATTGGTAAATTTTGCCATCAGATGCAGAGCAGAAAATTAAGTATTCACCCCAATTATCAAACGAAAAAGAAGTAGTATTAAACAACAACCCTGATTGTGATCGAGCATCGCCATAATCTTCTACATCGTAATTATATGCACCATAGCCTAACGGATCATTTGAGGCATCCGTAACAAAACCAGTTGGGGTAATGTCATACCAAGTATTGCGTGTTAAAACATAGACTTTTTGGCGAGTACCAACAGCTAGTATTTGATTGCCAGCATTATCGCTGTACGCATACATTGCGGTTGGTGTGCCTGTTAAAGCAGTTGGTTTTAGTTTTTCCCAACCACCGATAGGCCGTAAGTTGCCGTTTTGAAAACGCACAAGATCGCCATTTGTCCAGCGACCTTTTTGGGAGTATTCAGTACCGTTAGTGACAATACCCGCTACTGGTGTAATAGGCAATAGAGCCATTATTACCTCATATATTTATTTTTAATAAATTCTTTTAATTGGTTGAATTTATCTTCATCAAGAATACGCAAGCCAATTACGCTGACCGCAACTATTATTAATATCCAAATTATAAAATCCATAGAACTTCCTAGCTATTATTTGAAATATAAGTATTACCAGTGCTAATTGCTGTGGTGTAAGATGATTTATCAGCACTTGATCCAGCTACATCAGGAGTATCGTCATCTGAATCTACTGGTGCATAAGCCAGGACTGTAGATAAATGATCTACGTTTGCTTTTACTCTAGCATTTGCATCTGCCTGTGTGACTCCCGCAGACGGATCGGATGCGGAAACATAATCTGATGCTTTGCCTTTGGTATTAATATCGTTAATTACGGTGACGCTATCGGTTGCCGCGCTTAACACTTCTGCTACTGTTTGTGCCATTGTTTTATCCTTCTAAGGTTGTTATGCGAGCAAGTGCTGCATCTAATGCTGTTGAAAGTTCTTGAACTGCTTTAGTCAATATAGAAATCATAGCTGCTGGTGCAACTATTTGCGTTCCATCAGGAGATTCTTTCCAAAGACCAAAACCATCTTTTATATCAGAATATTTATCTAATGCTGTTTTTACTTCTTGTGCTATAAATCCGTGATTGGATTTACCATTCATAACTCTTTCTTCTGAGTCTTTTTTATAATAATTAACAAATGTATTTGGAACATCTTTAGCTTTTTTCCATTTAAAAGTTACAGGTCTTAATTCGTTTATAAAGGATAGTCCTACTTTTTCATCTGCAATTTCTTCTTTTAGTCTTTCATCTGATCCTGTACCAATACTGTTTTCACCAAAAGAAATATTCGAGTAAGTTCCAGATTTACCAAAAGTAAAATTATTATTTCCAGCACTTACTAAATCGTCACCAATTACAGTTTGATAAACACCCCCACTAGCAGAAACATCTGAACCAGTACCTATCATAATATTTTGACTTCCAGTAGTTATTACATCTCCAGCAGCATAACCGAGACAAACATTATCATTTGAGGTAGTAATACTTGATCCAGCACCTTGACCAACTCCTACATTATAACTTCCTGTAGTACACGAATATACAGCATTTATACCAACTGCGGTGTTACTAGCTCCTGTCGTATTAGCTTTAAGTACTGCACCACCTATACCAGTATTATATTGACCTGTAGTAGTAGCCTCTAGCGCTTCAACACCAACTGCTGTATTTAATCCTGCTGTGGTGTTTGCTGCTAAAGCACTTGTACCAACAGCAACATTTTCAGAACCTGTGGTGTTTGCAAATAAAGAAGAGTGACCAACAGCAACATTGTTTGCGCCTGTGGTGTTAGTTCCTAAAGAACCTACACCAAAAGCAGAATTATAACTAGCAGTTGTATTAGCATCTAATGCATTTGCACCCATTGCAGTATTTTCTGTACCTGTTGTGTTTGCTAGTAAAGCACTTGAACCTACTGCTGTATTATTTGAAGCTGTAGTGTTTACTTTTAAAGATTGGTCGCCTATAGCAACATTATCTGTACCTGTAGTACAAGCACTTAAAGCCGCATCACCAAAAGCTGCATTTTGCTCACCAGTGGTAATAGCATCACCTGTAAATGCACCCATCAATACATTGTAAGAACCTGTTGTTATGGCTCCTCCTGTATCATTTCCTATTGCTATATTTCTTGTACCTGTAGTATTTACTGCTAAAGCACTATGACCAACGGCTGTATTATTATTTGCTGTAGTGTTTGCTGATAAAGCATTATATCCAAGAGCAGTGTTGTAATTACCAGTAGTAGCATTTGTAAATGATACTGCACCATAAGCAACATTCTGTGTTCCAGTAGTTATAGCGTCACCAGAAAGATTACCCATTAATGTATTGTAACCGCCTGTTGTTATAGCTGCTCCAGCAGAATTACCTACTGCGGTGTTACCTGTACCTGTGGTGTTTGCTGTTAAAGCACTACCACCAATTGCTGTATTATTAGCTCCAGTAGTACAAGCTGTTAAAGCTACGCTTCCTACTGCAACATTAAAAGCAGAGCCAGAACCAACATTAAAAGTTTTTAGAGCTTCATAACCTACTGCTACGTTGTTTTCTGAATGAGTATTAGTTGATAAAGTATTATGTCCAAGCGCAGTATTACCATCACCTGTTACATTTGCATCACCTGATAACGCACCGATATAAACATTTCTGTTTCCTGTTGTAAGAGACAACGCAGCATCAGTACCTATAGCTATGTTGTAGGTATTTCCAGTATCTCCGTTTTGTGCAGTTAAGGCACGATAGCCTATTGCAATAGAGTCACTTCTAGTATCTTCTGCATCTAAAGCCTGATAGCCAATAGCAACATTATTATCACCCGTAGTTATTGCTGTACCCGCTTCATCGCCTACGCAGACATTGTAGTTACCGCCTGATGCGATTGAGTTACCCGCATTGACACCCGCTATGAAGTTTGATGTTCCAGAGGTTGAGCTTTTAATTTCGGTAAAAGTAACTGCCCCCATATTAACGGCTGTACCTGATGCACCAAATATCGCATCTATAGTGTCAAGATCAGTATTAAGTTTTGTTCCCCAGGTATCGGTACTTGCCCCCACTTCTGGTTTGGTTAAACTTAAATTTGTAGTTGTTGTATCTGCCATAATTCTTTCCTATGTTATGCTGCTTCTGACCAAGACGTTGACGGATCGGATTGGTCTGTCCAAGTTGTTGTGGTTACTGTTTGATCCGTATAATTGGTTGTCGTTACAGTATCATCTGCCCATTTTAAGCTACCAATCGCGGAAACACTAGATGTTTGTGCGATAGTTGCCGTACCAGAATATATTATACCACCAAGTGCAGTAAAACCACTTATCTGCTCTATGGTCGCTGATCCTGATGCAATAATTTCTGGTGTAGCTGTCATGCCTGACGTTTGTGCTAGTGTTGCTACACCTAATTTAACCAGTGTACCTGATGCAGTCATCGCGCTTGTTTGTGCTATGGTAGCTTCACCATCCAAGACAATAACGGCTGTTGCGCTTAACCCAGAGGTTTGTGCAAGCGTGGCTGTACCAAGTTTGACTATTTCTGCGGTTGCGGTTAATCCTGATGTTTGTGCAATCGTAGCTTGACCACGATCTATTTGTCTGCCAGTAGCGGTAAAACCAGAAGTCTGCGCCATAGTTGCAGTACCGAGTTTTACCACTTCGGCTGTTGCCGTTACCGCAGAGGTTTGCGCTATGGTACTTGCGCCTAGTTTAACTAAACGCCCACTTGCGGTTACGCCTGATGTTTGTGCTGATGTTGCAGATACAGCAAACGTCATTGAGCCAGATGCCGAAACACCTGACGTTTGCGCTATAGTAGCTGCTGCAACCTCATACTGAGGAGTACCATACGCAGCTATGCCATAGTTATAAACACCGTAACCAACGGAGGCCATTAATTAAGCCAAAGTAACGTCTAAGTCACCAGCATCGAATCTAAATACATCGCCACTTGCTACTGCCTTAGATGCAGATAACGCAGCCCAAGCCATTAAGTTGCCACTTGATGATGCGTCAAAAATACCTACATGGGTTACTGTACCCCAAGAACCTGTTGCAGTAACAAATTCCACTGCTGCGCCATTGGTTGCTGTAGTAGGTGAAGTTCCTGAAACTGTCATTGCAGCCATACTTTTTCTTGCGTATGAACCACCTGAACATTCAGTACCGCCACCAGTATCAGAAGGTGCTGCCGTAAATAAACCAACGTATAAAGTTCCTGGTGCTGTGTAAGCACTACCACCAAATACATGGTCTAATACTTTATCTTCTAAATAATCTGTAAATCCAGCCATTATTGTTTAACTCCTAATTTCTCATAAAATATGTTGTGTTGCGTGGCTTGCCGTAAGTTCTGCGTCTTTGTATTAAAGAGCCTTGACCAAAAGCAGCCTTTTCTTGTTGCATACGCATTTCTTCTAATGCTAATTCAAATTGCGCAGTAAACATTTGTACTCTATCATCTTCCATTAGATAAATAGAGGCTTGCTTCATTGCTCCATACAAATAAACATCTGGATGGTTTAATGAAACAAAGTTACTGGTGTTCGAGTCGCTTAACGCGCTGATTTTACCGTAATAAGTTAATTGTAATGTATATGAAGTGTCAGGGGTAGGGGCAAGTTCTAACGTGCCATCTACAATTGCAAAATACTTTGGCTGTCCTGAACTATTATTATTAGCTCGTCTAAATATATCTAATGATTCTATGGATTGTTGAAATAAAGGCGTAAAATCACCTGATGTAATTTCTACATTGATTACTTCCAACCAATCTGTAGGTAAAGTTAAGTATTGACCATCAGCAGTTGCTGTGGCTCTTTTAATCATATCTTTATCTCTCAGCTTACGGTTTAATTCTGCTTCCGTAGTATCAATAAAAATATCAATCTGTGAGGTAAGATCACTTCTATTTAAATAATTGGCGATCTGTGTTTTTAGTTCATCATACGTCATACTCTACCTTGCCATATTCTAAATAATTTATTATCTGGGTCGTTGAGCCATTTCTTCCATTGCTTTCTATCGTTAGCCCAACCTTCGCGTATTGCTTGTTGATATATTACCATAGGTACTTCAGCAACGTGTTTTAATTCTTTGCCTTGAGTGCCATAAGATAAATTCTTTACATTATCCAGAACAGGCTGAACATTTTGCGTGGTGTGGTAGATATTCTTATCATCCTCAGTAGCAAACTCATTAATAAAGCCTGACTTTGAATCTATAACTGTTCTTTTTGCCATGTTAAAAACCTAAAAAAAGAGGGGCGATTACTCACCCCTCTTGCTACAACTTATGAAGTTGATAAGTCAGCAGCGATTCCGTGAGCCTTCTCATTTGATACTTCTAATCCAAATTCAACGACTAACATTTTCGTAATTGCATCACCAATAGTTGCGATATCAATTGTGTCAAAATCTCTTAAAAAACAAGTTTTCGCGTAGTTAGGATCAACAAATAAAGCTGATCTTGCACGACTGAAGTTTGAAGGAACTACTTTAAGTTCTCCAAAGTCACCCGCGTAGATAGCTACTGATGCTTCAACTGTATTTGCATCTACTGTTTGCGTAACAGAAGTTCTGCCACTAAAACCAGATACAACACCTTTAACGTGTGGGCCAACGACTAACATTGAAGGCTCACCACCATTTGCAAAGCAGAGTTGTTGTACTGCTTTCAAGATGGTTTCACTAAACGCACGCGCTGTACCGTCAGTTGGGGCAGCACCGTTACCAGCGCCCGCGCCATTAGTACCACGAGATACATTTGTTTCTGTCCACGTTTCAAATCCACCAGTTTGACGAACTGTAGCTGCTGCACCCGCATTTTTAGCGACTTTAGAGCATAAAGCCGTTTCCATATCGCGCTTTAAGGCCTTAGCCATAATAGCTAGTTGATGCGCCATTTCTGATTTTTTTCCCGCTGCATCAGAGGCATCTTGAGTGTTAGTGACAGTTGCATCACGGCTACTGATTTGACAGTAGTTGATTTCTCTAACCGTTGCAGTTGAAGCAGCACGAGAAAGTTCAAAACCTTCTAATTGTCCTGTTCCAGATGGACTTGGTAGAGCTTCTGTTTGCCAGTCAAACTGGACATTTCTTACATTAGTTTTGCCAATAGAACTCATAAATGGCGTACTCATTGGAGAAATGTTGTAGATAATATCAGACAACTGTTCTCGGTCAGAAGTAGCAGTATATGTGTCAAAGGCGTTTGTTACTTTAGCCATTTTTTATACCTTTTTAAATAAATTGTTCAAAGACTTTAGCTGCATCTTGCACTTTGCCAGATTTAGCTAGTTTCATTTGTGCTTTTTTCACCGCAGTCATTGTCTTTGGTTTATTAGAAGTACCAGGTCTTGCCACTCTTGAAGCCGCTTTTTGGGTTGGTTTCTTTTTGGAAGCTGCCACTTGTTTGCGGTATAGCATCCCATCGCGTAAACCAAGTAACACTCGATAATCTATCACCTGATTAATTTCTTGTGCAGTAAAGCCCAAGTCTTTAATAGCATAGTTTGTGATTGCAGCTTTTTCCTTTTGAGATTTTTCTGCATCAGACCAGTGTGGAATTTTTTCAGTAAGTTGTTGGTTGCCGTATTCGACAAACTTTTGAATTTGCTCTTGCTGCTTTTGCATTGCTTCATCTTGCAATCTTTGGTTTTCAGCTTTAGCTGCATCTAACTTCTTACGTTTATCTTCCCACACATCTTTTTCACGAACATAGCCAATAGGATCAGATTCATATAGTGCTGCCCAATCTGGTTCGTTTTCTAATTCACCATTTAGACTCGCCTCTAATTGAGGTAATAACTGAGCGTAAACAGCATCTTTTTTCGCTAACTCTGCTTGCTGTTCTTCAATGCTTTTGCGTTGTTGAGACAGTTCTTGAGTTTTGCGAGTATAGTCTTGCTGACGAGAATATCCGTTTTGGAGTTCAGCTAACGTGACCTCTTGTTCTACACCATCAACTTTGACGGTATAGGCTTGAGGTTGTAGTTCTTCCTCTACTTCTGTTTGTTCTTCTAAAGACTGTTCTATCTCTTCTCCTTCTTCAAAGTCATCTTCTACTTCAGCTTCCATTTCAGCTTCGGCTTCCACCTCTACCACTTCTTCCGCTTCCATTACTTCTTCGACTACTTCTTCTGGAGATGTTTCTGCCACTTGTGCTGTTTCTGGTGCTGCCTCATCGGGAGTCAGAAATCCTTCAAGTGAAGTAACTGTTTTATCAAATTGTGATTGTAAAGCAATCGGCTTCGCGATGTTGCTCATATTAAACTCCTTCAAGTTTTTTAAAATTTTACCTAGTTATATGTAATTGTGCAATTTTTTGACTTGTGCACTGGTTATCTTCCCACGTTCTACCAAAATGCGTAGATGCCTCTCTACCTCTGGTAAAATATTTATTGCAGTATGTAGAGTTTCACGCAAGGCTACACTATCTTCGCCTTTCGTGCTCATCCATAAAGCAACGTATTCTTGTTTTAAATTCTTAATAGATTTTTTTAATGTATCGCTGTTTAAAATTAATTCAGCTTCGTTTGAGTCTAATACTTCCTCTCTAGTTGCCATATTATCTCCTGTTTCTCCCACCACCTCTGGTGAGCATTGGCATTGCTTGCACACTATCTAGTGCTGCTTGTATGTTAGTAAAATCAAAAGGTGTATAACCTTTGACTGGTTGTGGTATAGGTGCTGGCGTTGCTGGTGGTGTTGCAAATTCATACCCTTCTGGGTCAAGATCAAACATTGCCATCTCACCATCTGTCATTGGTAATCCAGAGCCAAATACAGGTGGAGTAAATTGACCTAAACCTAAAGCGCGAACTTGAGCCGCAGCCATTTCTTCTTCGGGTGTAATTAACAAACCGCCTTCTGGTGGTGTTGCTAATCTGTAATTAAGCTCATCTATATAAGGAATACCAGTAGGTGATGGTAAGTCTCTAGGATCAGGCACTCTACCAGTCATTGCGGGTGGAGCGCGCGTAAACATTGGCTCTTCGGCTATTGGTTGCATGGGTGGGGGTGGTGCTACTGGTGGTGCTACTGCACTTGGCACTCCACCTTCCATTGTATAACCCATTGGAAATTCTTCTGAATAACCTACGCCTGGTGCAATCATACTAGGTACGTTTTCGCCACCCGCTACCGACATAGCGTATTCTAATCCTGATGTAAAAAGTGGGTCTACAATTCTTTGTGCCATGCTGTTTCCTTCTATCTTGAAATTAATCTATCTATTTTTGATTCTAAATTATCTAATCTTTTAAATAATCGTTCCATATCTTCTAGTAAGTCTATCTTAGTTACATAATTTGTTGGTAACTCTTCTCTAGTTTTGTTTAATAAAATATCAATTCTTTTTAATTCTGTAGCATTAGCTCTAATGCTGTAAATTAAAGGTGCATATATTAATGTTAAAACAACATTCCATAGAAAAAAAGGATTTATGTCCATGCTTTACCCTCGAATAGTAATGCTTCTGCATTTCTTCTCTTAGTTAATCCCTCTAAAACTTTACCGCCCGCTTTATTCCATCTTTGTATTTGCTCTGGAACGTCAGCGTACTGTTCTTTATTTAATACTTTTAACATCGTAGATGATTTTAAATTACTTGGGCCTAAATTATAAACCCATGATACCAGAGAATCGAATTGATTTTGAGTTAATGCAACAGTTACAGCATCATTGATATAACCTTCATATTCATGCAGTTCTTCATCAAGCCACGCTTCCGCTTGCGCTTGTGTGCAAGAGTCACCCATCTTGACATCTTTAATTCTGCCATAGGCAATTGTAGGTACACCTACTGCATCTTCGTAGGCTTCAAGTCTGCAACCTTCAAAATGTTTAATTAAATCAATACCTTCTTTAGATATATTCATTCTTCTTTGTTTCCAGTATTACTTGCACCAAAGTAAAAAGAAATAATAGCACTTGCAAGTCCTCCAAGGTATCCCAGGACTAAGTTAATCAATGCTTCACTGTTCTGCTCTGGAGGCTGGAGCGTGATTAGAAAGATATATCCCATAAAACCACCCACTACAGTTACGCCTATAACCCTAGATGTCCAATCTTTAGAAAACCTGTTTCTTGCATCTTGGATATCTTTAGTTTCTAGTGCGTATAAATCAACTTCTAACTCTTTCATTTTTATTTCAAAGTCAGTATCTAGTTTTTTTAGTTCAGCTAATTGTTCTGGAGTTGCAGCTTGTACTGCTTGCTCTATCTTTTTTGGAGTAGGCTCACAACCTAATGCTTCTGCGACAATGTTGGCTGCCATATTACCCATAGGCCCACCCAATGCTGTGCCGATAGATGGCGCTACTGCGCCAATAATATTTTTAATAAACTTAAATTTCATTTACCTTAACCTTTTTTCTTTTTTGGTCTACCAGGCTTTTTATATGTTCCTTTACCTCTAGGCATTTTTACTTCTCCTTTTCTTTTTCTTTTTAAATCCAGCTTTCATGTCAGCGTAGGTTTTATCAGAAATAGTTGATTTTTTCTTGGTTCTACTTGTGCCAGCTTTTCTTCTTTTATTAATATTTCTGTATAACGACATAGTATTTCCTTACCATTTTTTGCAAGACCAGTATCTTGCGCTTAATTTATCAGGGGGGTTAGTGTCACATTTATGTCTTGCTCTAAATGATTTACGTCTTTTTGGTTGGTCTTTTTTGATCGTCATATTGGGATCACCAAAACGAATTAATCTAACTGTTTCACCTTTTTTAGCTAATACTGCAAACTTCTTACTTTTGCCTGAAGTTCTTTTAGGTTTGTTATACCCACTAAATCTTTCACCTCGATAAGTTATTGCCATAATTAATGAATCCTATTTTCTTCTACATGTATCAATTCTGAGTTTTGATTTATCCTACCAATAAACATAAACATCATTTTATTTATTGCTTCTTGTTCTGAAGTTGCTGGTATATCGCTACCAATAAATACTTCATCACCCTCACCAATTTCTATCGTATAAATTTTAGTTGGTTTGTCCACCGTCAGTAAATAATCCTTGTGATTGTGTTTTAGCTATCTGGCGTAGCGTTTCTCGATCACGTTCCATAAGTGCATTAATTTCTGCTACGTTGACTTGTGCGCCATACTTGGCATTGAGTTCAGCCGCTTTTAAACGAATATTAGCTTCTGCTTTATCGCGGTCTCTATCGTCATCCATGATTATTTTCATTCTATCTGTTTCAGCATCAATCATAGCTTTTTGCGCTTGCACCTGTGCTTTCTGCATTTCAGCCTGTGCTAACATCTCTGCTGCATCTGGTTGTTGCTGTTCTGGTTGCGGAGGCATTGGTGGTACTTGCGTATTGATAAACGCTTGTGCATCTTTAAAGCCAGCCATTTCAATAATTTTGGTTAATGTGTTCGAGTATTGCTGTAAGCTAACTAATGGATTGTTTACACCCATAATCTGTAATATTTGCTCTTGCTTGCCCGCCATTTGTGCTAGTAATGCTGATTTTTCTTCATCACTAGACTTACTGATTGCTACATTAACAACCATATCTTTATCAGCATCCCAATAACGTGGATCAACGGTAACAAATTGGTTATTTAGACGGTACATAGCTTGTGCATCTTGGTGTTTTATAACCAAACCATTGACCAATTTAAAGAGTTGTTGCATCCCACCTTCTGCAAAATGACGGCAAATTAGCTCAATTCTGCCTTGCGCACCACTCATAGTCGCTGCTACTGCCGATTTAGTGCTAGATTGCAGTGCATCAGCATTTAAACCAGCACTTGCTTTAGAAACACCAGTGCGGTTTTCTTTAGATTCATCTAAATAACCTAATACTGGAAACGCTTCTTTACCGACAAATGGCACTGAGAATGGTTGTACCATGCCTGGTGCTCTCATTCTTATAGGTTGTCCAATATCTGTATTCAGTACGTCATCAATATTAACCTGTCCTTCTACTACTCCCATTCTTGGGAATATTGAGTGGCCTAATGAGTCTAGCGTATCACGCATAATTTGTGATTTAGCGGCTTGGATAGGTTTAACATAGTCTGCGGGGCAACTGCCAATTGCCGTATGTGGTTCAGGATCAGGGCAGAACATCGCAATCGGCAGATCATCCCATGCTTCGCAATTAACAATATTTGCACCATTACCTACAGTACATACTCTGACGCGTTCATCTATACCATCGTCATCTAAATCATAAAAACAGTAATGCTCAACGTATAACACTTCTTTACTGTGTTCACTGTCTGCACCACCAGGGTACATATTACTGCCAATAGGCTCTCTAGCTTCGCGCTCTGTATAGGTGTCGGCATCAAATGACGAACCTGAACCCGCATACTCTTCTATTTCGTCACGGTCATAACCCATAGCAACCAAGTCAGAAACGGTTTTTACCATGCGGTGTGCAACGTAAGGTGATTCTGCAAAACTTCTGGCATTTCTGGAGATTAATACCTCTTCTGGAGGCACTGCTTCGATACATACTTGATCTTTACGTTTGACTCTACGGATGGTGAGGTCATAACTAGCGGGTGATTCTTGGACAATCTCTTCACCTGTTTCTGGGTTTAACATGGTAATAGATTCCATCTTAATACTTTCATCTACCACTTCTACATCAGGGTCAAGGATTAGTGCTTGGTAGGAAGCGGGGTCAAGGTCTGTGTATTCGTGGGTGGTAGCCGTCATGGTTTCATCCCAGAAGGCTTTTACAAAACCTGACTTTCTGACTAACGCATCTTTAAAGGCATCATAAAATACTTTAAAACCAGAGTTCTTTTGTTGCACTATGTAGTTGATATAATCTGTTTGTTGTTCGGCAACCGCAATATCTTCTGGGCCGTTAGGTACAAACTCGACTACTTTTTTAGTGCCAAAGAAAGTGCGCATAATAGAGGGCAACATGAATAAAACACTGTCGCGCACATCAGTAGAGACAAAGTTAGATTGTAAATCACTGACGTTTTCTGGTTCATTACCTAAATAATAATCAGTGCTTTCAGCACGATCTTTACCAATCTGGTTGATATAATCTTCAGCGTCATCCATTTCAGAACGAATAATGCCTTGTAACTTAGTGTAGTCTATTTTGTTTGACTTACTGTGCTTCTTATCTTTTTTATCGTATTTCATAAATTATCCAACTCTCAAAATTCTTGACTTTAATGGTTTCTTGAAATTATACCCCATAAATGTTTGACTGCCACTAAATGAAGCTGCGGCACTTGCCATAGTCAGTGCGAGTGCATCAGCTCTATCGGGTGATTTAATTCCTCTTTTTTTCATTTCTTCTTTTGATTCTAATTTTATCTTGCCTGTCGAGGTATATTTGTATATTGGTGCAACTAATTCTGCTACCAATTCATCATCATACGGTAAGCGACAATCTCGTTGTGCTAACCAATCTTTTATTGCAAACCAGAGTTCGGCTCGCAAGTTTAAAAAATTCTTTTTCGTGGCGGGTGCTTCTGCAACATTCACTCCGCGCACTGGCAAGTTCTGCTCTGCCAACCGATCTACGACTCCGCTACCTAGCCCAATTACATCCACTAACACTTCTTGCGGTTTACTCATTACGGTCTCGTTATCATACTTGTTTTTTATCGCCCCGCAAAGTTGCATTAAATCCATAGAATTAAATGTTTTCATTTCTAAGACAGTATTACCTTGACGCACACATAACGCTGAGTTATCACCCCCAAAGCGCGCTACATCCACACCCCACACAATAGGCGCGGAAGCACTGATTGCGACATCTCGATCTACGGCTGCGCGTACTAATTCCATTGGTATTACCGTATCGTCATCGGCACTAGGAAACTCACCTAGCACTTCCACCCGCGCTACGGTTGAGTTTTCGCCATACTGCTCTAACATGGTTTGAAAGAGCTTTTGATCTGTACCTTCTACAGTACGCGAGTCTATTTGTTCGTTATTCCAATATTTACGCTTGGAATAAAAACTATCGTAGAATGGGCCTGTGTTTCTGCGTGGGTTAGAAAAAGTAAACCAGTATCTATCTGAGGTGGGTTCAGAGAAAAAACCTTCCGATACTGAGTAGATGGGTGCAGGAATACCTGATGCCTCATCCATAATTAAGCACACTCCGTAGGTGGAGTGGATGCCAGCAAAGGCATCTGGGTTTTCTTCTGACCACAGTTGGGCTTGGGCGTAGTAGTAGCCAGTGTCGATTTGTAGGTCGCGTATGAGTGCTTCTTCAAACCACTTTTCTGGTTTTAGTGAGGTAGCGGTTTTGTGAAACCAGTGTGAGTTAATGGATAGCGTGAGCCATTTGCCGAGTTCAGCCCAGGTGCGTGAGCGTAGCTGTTGCTCGGTGTTGGCGGTGACTATGATAGTAGAGCCGAGGCGGGTTGAGAGCATCCATAGAATTAACCATGCAACTAAGGCAGACTTGCCGATGCCACGACCTGAAGCAACTGCCAGTCTAAACATCTCTGGCATAGTCATATTCTGGTTGCGTTGAATGTGAATCTCAATATCTCGCAAAATTTTTTCTTGCCACTCTCTTGGGCCTGTAAAATCTTCGAGGGGGGTGTTCTCTTGCCCCCAAGGGAAGGCAAATTTAACAAAGTTTAGTGGACTGTCTTTGATGTTGAGCGACCATAGCTCAGTCATCAGTTGTTTTTCTTGTTCTGCTCCGTATTTCATGGGATTAAAGGATGCACCCGCCAACGGGAGAGAGGAGAGAAAGACGAGTGCATCCCGCAAAAGTAATAAAATTTTTGTGCAACAGTTCTATGTACAATACCCCGCGCTCGCAAATCAATGGGGGGGTGTGGATAAATCTGTGGATAACTTTGTATAGATTGTGCATATTTTACAAGCCTGTGTGTAACCTGTTAGCAACCCACCTCACCCCACGCGCTAGCTGGCGCGCGCCTGTGGATAACATGTGCCAGTAATTAATCATCATTGTTAATTATGAGTGCATCATTAGGCGCTATTGCGGGCGTGCTTGCGTGCGCCAGGGCTTGCTTGCGCGTGCCGATGATGTCGGCTAGGTTAACGCTGTAGTTGGTAGTCTGCTCTAGTCTATCCTTCCACGCTCCGAGCTCCTCGCTTGCGCCTCGATTTTTGAGAAAGAATATTTGTGCTGCGGTTGAAGGCTTTTCGCCAGTGCGACCAGTTGCGGAGTCATAGAGCGCATTGCTTACTTTTTCAATTGCTCTTATCTTTCCTTCCTTTATAGCTGTATCAAATGTTGCAGAATCACGTTTACGTCTTAATATAGTAGCCCTTGAACACCCCAAGGATGTTGCGATTGCTTTATCCGATAATCCAAGACCCGCAAGATGTTTTATTTTCTCTAAAGTTTCTTTATCGCTCAAATCAATGCGCTTTCTACCTAATTTAGCGCGTTTTTTGGTGGTTTTTATTCCCATTGCAACCCCTCGTTAAGTCCCTCATATGCCTGATTATAAGCGATTTCGTGACATTTAACTATAGAAACATCATATATATGCTTGCATTTACAGAGGCACTCATGCATTATAATGCACAACACTAACCAAAAGAGAGGATAAGAAGATGGACTATAAGAAAGAAGAAATAAAAGAGCATTTTAATGACCACATTATTAATTATGATAAAGAATGGATTGAATCTAACTCGGACGATTTACACCATGAAATCTTTAACACTGATTATTACATTATTGGTACATACCAAGCTAAAAAATGGTTAGGTGATATGGCTTTTGAAGTCATTAATCATATTAAAGATTATGAGCAATCAAATTTTGGTGAAGTATACACAGATTTAAGCGACCCAGAGAGAGTGGTTAACATGTATACCTATATTATCGGTGAAGAAATTGTAGCCGATTACCTCAATAACAGTTGATCTTATCAAGCGCATCTTCTTAGGTGCGTTTTATTAAGATTAATTTTAACCAACAGAGAGGAAAGGAAAATGGGAACAAGAGCAAAAAACGATAAACTAGACTTAATCGCTAGTATTTTTGAGGGTAACAATTGTGCTTCTTTTAATATGTGTTGTGAAGATTTAGAATTTAAAAAACTTCTAATTGAAAATGCAACGCGACCAACTGGCGAGATTGTTTCAATCTTGAGTAACTACGCTAACGAAAATCTCATATAGATTAGTCTTATAGATTGCCGTCTAACAGGCGGTAATCCATTAAGATTAATTTTAACCAAGAGAGAGGGTAAGAAGATGGAAGCAGTAAAACTACAACAAGAAACATTAGAACAAATGCATGATCGATTTAATAAAGATATAGAAATCGAGTTTAAACAAGCCAAAGAGAAAATCACTTTCTCATTACGCGGTGATAATAAATATTATTATGCCTTTCAATGCGCATTATTTGAAAAGAATATTATTGAGCATGGTTATGACTCTCATGCCAATAAGAAAAGCGTAAAACAAGAAGGATTATTATTTAATAAACATTCTATTACTTTAGGTCATTATTATGGGCATGATTTAAAGAGATTCAATTCCAAGGAAGAAATGTTCGGCTTTGTTATTGGTTATAACGAGGCAATCTCAAACATCAATAGTTGAGCATATCAAGCGCACCATTCACCTGGTGTGCTTTATTATGTTTAATAACGGGAGTAAGTGAGATGAAGGAGATGAAATTTCAAGTAATCTGGAACGAGGAATCATACGGAAATCAATTAAGTAAAACTGTTTTATTAGAAGATTTTATTAAGAATAAAAATGATTGGAATTTACAGGAGCATAGTTTTAGCGATTTAATAGCCCTTAACATTGGCGAAACTGCGGTTGAATGTAGCCCTTTTGGGTGGGATATAATAATCGTTAAAATTAGCCATGATTAACCAAGATACACAAATACTAAACCAATGGCGCGAGTTCAACAAAGTAGCAAAGAAACAGAACATATCGCCAGAACTAAAACGCGCTATTGAGCGTGCAGATAACATTAGAATAAATTTTATTAACAAAGAGAGAGGAAACAATGAGAAATTATAACAGCTTAACCATAGAGCAATTAGAGGATCACTTATACCATTTAAGGAATGAGTTATATAACGAGTATAGATTTATGAAGGATTCTACCATTTCAAAAAAATGGTACTCAATAAACCGCGTTAGGGATATTTTAAACCAACGTAAAAAGAGAGGCGAATGATGGAAAAGCTAATGAACGATATAGAAAAAATAGATTATGTTTTAGATACAATTATAAAAACTTTAAAGGCTATGGAGGATGACAATCAATCTTTATTTATGATTCCAGTAGGTAACTTACCTCAATGGGAATTAGAGAACTCTTTAGAGTTACTTAAAGATTTAAGTGAACGCGCAACGGAGGTTTCCAATGACTGATCTATTCGATGAATGTCCTGAATGTGGCAGTGAAGATATTCAATTTCAAATTCCAGAATATGATGTGGGCTTAAATTTCCATGGATATTTTTGTGAGCACTGCGACTGGGATCATGATTTTGACATATATGATTATGATGATATATGATGCACTTATGAGACACTCAATAATACAGAAGATTAATCAAGTGATTAGCAATGAATTATTAAGTGAACTAGAGAAGGATTCGCTTATTAGTAAACTCAACCTAATAGCTAAAGAGGATACAATTATGAGTACCAATGAAAAAATATTAACAATCATTAACACGTTTCGAGACTTAAACGGCAAGGATAAAAACTTGCTGATCTCAGTATTACAAAACAGCGTAAACAAAAACCGCATTGAAGCTGAAGAGGAATTACTCAGACAGCAACAAATGCAACAACAAGCTGAACTATAAACAAATTAAAAAGGGAAAGAGATGTCAACATATAAATATACAAAACGTTATGAACAAGTACAACAGCAACGCGGATTAACCAGACAACGCGCCTGGATACCAAATACTGCAATTGCGAAACAGGCCTTACTTAAATACGCTACCGCGTTACGCGAGGATTTTTTAGATAACCAAGAGCGTGACAATGCATAAGTTAAAAAACAGGTGGCGCGATAATCGTTCCAACTTTCAAATATTCTTAGAGAGAATGTACCGCAGATATCTGGATGAAAAAAAGCAATATCATGAAAAAGATATATTAAGCGAATACGAATACCACAAAAAGTAT
>Ga0187219_1000085_pt1 | contig 36344 bp, 31 predicted proteins | sample 13SPOviralmetaG_FD_130162 | JGI IMG/M metagenome (GOLD analysis project Ga0187219, IMG submission 130162) | Marine viral communities from the oligotrophic San Pedro Time Series (SPOT) site, San Pedro Channel, CA, USA - 13 SPOT_SRF_2010-07-21... | ecosystem: Environmental > Aquatic > Marine >... | reverse complement strand
TTCATAGGAAGTAGAAATGACAAGCACACTAGATGTATTAGATTCGGACAATGTTCTTAATAGAGGCACAGTTGCTAACGACAACACTGGTGACACTCTAAGGTCTGCTGGACTTAAGATTAATACTCAGTTCGAAAATGTTGATAGTGCTATGTTCAATACATCATGGGCAGAATGGCCTGCTGGTGTAAAAGAGACTAACTCTGTTCTGCGTTATAATGGTTCTAAGTTTGTAGGGACAAATAACGCCAAGATTGACTCTGATGGCAATACTACAGTTTTAGGAACATTATCAGTAACTGATAGTGCAACATTCTCTGGTAATGTAAACTTAGGTGATAACGATATACTAAATTTTGGTAATAGTGATGATTTACAAATTTACCATGATGGGTCAAATAGTTACATTAAAGATGTTGGGACTGGAAACCTAGTTCTATTGTCTAATAATTATAGTCTTAAAAATGCTGCTAATGACGAACAGATTATTTCTGCTGTAGAAGACGGTGCTGTAGAACTTTACTATGACAACACTAAAAGAATTGAAACTACAAATGTTGGTGGAGCAGTTACAGGTTCTTTAGTTGCTGACTCTGCTACTATTTCGGGTAACCTTACTGCTAATACTATTAGTCTAGGTGCTTCTGGAACTATTAGTAGTGATTTGACTGTAGATGGCACAATCCAAGATGTACAGGGTAATGTTCGTGCGCTGGATGTTACGACCAATTCAACAACATCTGTAACAATTGCTTCTGGGTCTTCTGGCAAGTACTTTAGACTTACTGGCGCTGCTACTACAACCATTAACATTAATGCGGGTAACTTTGCTGCTGGTGATATTATTACACTACATAACACAACATCATCTAATATGACTATCGACTTTGATGCTAACTTCACCGATACAGTTTATATTACTGGTGATGGCACAGACAAAAACAATAGCACCATCACTCTTGATGGTTATGGTATTGCTACATGTATCGCATTTACTTCTGCTGGCATGATTATTAGTGGAAACGTAGGTTAATGAGTGTCACTCAATTGATGATTTTGACTGCTGGCAGCGGTGGTATTCGAAATGGTTTATCATCAGATACTGCTGGTGTAAGCGCTGCACAAATCCTAGCTAATTTTCCGAGCTCGACAGATGGAGTTTACTGGATTGATCTTCCTACTGTTGGTCCTACTCAGATTTATTGTATAATGAATACTAGTTATGATGGTGGTGGTTGGATGTTGACTATGAAAGCAACAAGAGGAACTACATTTGACTATACCGCAAGTTACTGGGAAAGTAACAATACGCTCAATCCAACAGAAACTAATTTGAATGACGGTGATGCAAAATACAATAGTTATAATTATTTTGCAGGAACTGATATCATGGCAAGATTCCCTGACGTATCAGCTGGAGGAACTTTAGGTTCTGGATTGAGTGCATGGACTTGGCATGAAAATAATTATTATAATAGTGGGTCATCAACAACCTTATTGAATCATTTTACCAATACGTCTAACAATACATATCTTCTAGAAAATGCTGCTGTAACTAGCTGGGCAGGACATTCGGGAGGACCATTCAGCGCACAGGGAGGTCACAGAAAGTATGGGTTTAATATAGACGAAAGTTCAATCTCACAAGCAGGTGCAAGAGCTAGATGGGGATTTGCTTGGAACAATGAGACATATGCTGGAACAAACGATGTATACAGTGGCATTGGTCTTAACTCAAGGCGGAGAAATACAAACGTTGCTTATTCTGCTGGTGATTTTATCGGTTGTTGTAAGACATATTCTGGGGTAGACAGAACTATGCGATTTGAGATGTATGTTAGATAGGAATGAAATAAATGCCCACAATTGTGTTTCAATAATAATATGATAACATTACAAAATTAAAGTGATTTATATTAATGCTGTAAAACTATGATAAATATAACCAAACAACTCAATGTGTAAGTAGGTAAAATGGCAAGACAAACTTTAGATATCGGCACAAATGCTAATGACGGAACTGGTGATACACTAAGGTCTGGTGGAGAGAAGATCAACGATAACTTTAATGAGTTATATTCAACTCTTGGGGGCAACAGTATTGCGTCTGTTGGTATCAATGCTTCCTTTGCTACTCAAACAATGACCGGAGATGGCGCTGTAAATGATTCTGATACTTTGATTTTGTTTAATAGTACTGGCACAATTGCTGCGACTCTTGGTGATGGCACATCAACTGGTGAATATAAAATCTTTTTGAATATCAACTCTGCTGTAGCAACAGTCACCCCAACGAATTTCGGTAATGGCACAAACTTCGCACTAAGTCAATATGGTTCTACACAAGCAGTGTGGGCGGGTTCAGACTGGTATCTGATCGGGAATAAAGACTCCGCAGACACCGACGTAGTAATTACATAAGAAGAGATAAAAAATGGTAGCAATAGTAACTACAGACACTAAACAAATCCTAGTAGAAAAACTAATAGAAGACTTACAGGCTGATTCTAACAACTACTACTTGGGTATTGGTAAGTCTGATGCATGGAATGAAACTGATACAGTTCCAACTACCATTACTGACATTGGAACTACTAGAAGAGAATTTAGAAACAGCCTACAGTCAATTCAAAAAATTGCATCAGTAAGTTATGTTGCTAAAAGATATAATTGGACTTCTGGCGCAATCTATCAGGCATATAATGATAATCAAACTTCTGCTCAAAATGGTCAATACTATGTAATTACTGAATCTAACCGTGTTTACATTTGTTTGAGGCAGGGTAGAAATAACTTGAATGCTGTTCATGCTTCTACTGTAAACCCTGATACAACAGGAACTACTACATCACCAGTAACGACTACTGATGGATATGTTTGGAAGTTCTTGTTCACACAATCTGCTACTAGACTTACAGCATTTTCTACATCTAACTTTATTCCTGTAGAGAAGATTACAGCAACTACTGGACTGAGTAACATTCAACAGTCACAGAAAAATGTTCAGGACGCTGCAAGTGTTGGACAGATTGTAGGTTATCGTGTTACTAGTGGTGGCACAGGATTTACAGCAGCTCCTACTATTGCAGTAAATGGTAATGGTAGTAATGCAAGAGCAGTTGCTCTCGTATCAGGTGGAGCAGTAGTAGCAGTAAATGTAGATGATTCTGCTAATGGATTCCCATTTGGGTCTGAGTATGACCATGCAAGTATTTCATTCTCCGGTGGTAATGGAACTGGACTTTCAGTTGAACCTGTTATTTCTGAGTATGGTATTGGAACAGACCCTAGAGATGATTTAAAATCAACATCTATTATGTTCAACTCTAAACTTGTAGGTGACGCTGGTTCAGGTGACTTCTTGACAGGCACAGGTGCAGACTTTAGACAAGTAGGTATTATTAGAAATCCTAAACTTCCTACAAGTAGGTCCGCTGCTGATTCTGATTTTACAGCAACTACAGGAAGTGCTTTAAGAATTCTGAGTGTTGGAAGTGGAGCTGGTCTTAACGTTATTCCAGTAGATAATCCTATTTCTCAAGGGACTTCTGATCCTAAGTCCAGAGCATTTGTTGATAAAGTTACTGGTTCAAGTTCTGCTGCTACAATCTTATATCACCAAAATGAGAATACAGGATTTTTACCATTTTCAGTAGGTGGAACTGCATTAATAGACTCAGCAACCCCTGCTAACACAGGGACAATTCTTTCCGACTCTGATGGTGAAGTAAATCCTTACTCTGGAGATTTGTTATATGTAGAGAGTAGAGCTGCTGTTGAAAGAACTACAGCAGGAACAGAAGACATTAAAATTACTATTCAGTTTTAATAAAGGTTAAATAGAAAATGCCAATTACAAAAAATGAAAATACTTTTTCGTCCACTTATAAGGATGATTTTAGTGAAGGTGATAATTACCAGCGAATTCTATTTAATTCTGGTAAGGCTCTTCAGGCAAGAGAACTTACTCAAATGCAGACCATCATTCAAAAGCAGATGGAACGCTTTGGCAGAAATGTCTTCAAAGAAGGTTCTGTTGTAATTCCCGGTGGTCTACAAGTAGACAATGAAATTCAATATGTAAGACTTCAAGGAACTCCAACACTTTATGCTGGTGATATCTTAACTGAATCTGGGACTAACATTAAGGCAAGAGTAGTTGATTTTATTGCAGCAACAGGTAGTGACCCTGCAACTGTATATGTCGATTATATTGATCAGGGTAATGCTAGTGGAGGATCAACCACTCTTGCCTTTTCAAGTGCAGGAACATTAACAAATACAAGTAGTAGTGGAGGAACAACACCTGTTTCAGTTGAAGTGTTTTCATCTGGAAATACTCCTGTAACTGGTAAAGGTTCTAAAATCGCTATCAATGATGGCGCCTACTTTATTCGTGGAATGTTTGTTCAGACACAAGCACAGAGCAAAATTATTTCAAAATACTCTAATACACCTACAACCAACATTGGTTTTGTTATTACAGAAGATATTGTTACTGTAGATGACACCAATGCTCTTTATGACAACCAAAATGATCTTCCTAATGAAACTGCACCGGGTGCTGACAGGTATAGAATTACACTTACCTTAGCAGCTGAGAGTGAAAGTATTGTAGACTCAGATACTAACTTTATCATTACCAATAGATTGATTAGTGGTAGACTGCAAAGAGAAATTGATGAGAATACCTACAGTGTTATTGGTAAGGAGTTAGCTACTCGAACATTCGAAGAGTCTGGTAACTATGTAGTAGGTGGATTTTCATCTAAATTTAAACCTAAAGATGCTGATGAATTTACATTAGATGTTTCTGCTGGAACTGCATATGTTAATGGTTATAGAGTTACTAGACCCGATAACACACTTATTGATGTGAATAGGTCACAGACGACTACTGGTTCTCTAGAAAATGAAAATATTGCTGCTAACTATGGGCATTATATTGTATCAAATGATATTAAAGGTCTGCCTGATGTTAGTTCACTTGAACGGTGGAATCTTTACAGTGATTCTGGAGAAGCTATCCATGACTCTAAGATTTTAGGAACAGCTAGAATTAGAAATGTTCTTGAAGATGGTGCTAACTATAGATACCATATTTTTGATGTTCAAATGACTGGTTCCAATAACTTTAGAAATACAATTAGTATTGCAGCAGACTCTGATAACTATGCTAATCTAGTATTAGAAAACAATAATGCTGTAATCAAAGAAGCAAATAACAATAACGTATTCTTCCAATTACCTCGCAATAGACCCAAGATAGAGGATGGTGTAGATGTAAATGGTCTTACTGTCCAAAGAAGTTTTACAAAAGCTGCTACTGCCGGGGAACTGTCTATTACTAGAACTGGTGGAGAATTGGGTTCTAATGACATTGGTGCGAATGTTACAGGTTGGATTATTGCAAAAGTAAGTGATGGTATTGTCGTAAACGAAACTCCAACATTGGAAGGAACTCCAACTGGTTCAGTAGTTAAATATACTGGTTTAGATGGCACCGATCAATATCAAATTTTGGGATATGTCTCAGTAGGTTTGACAGGTTCAGGACAAAGAGGCAAAACTTTGTCTACCCAAACTCAAACTTTCAACAATACTAGTGATGTTGAAAGTGATGGTTCTGGACTTAGATTCTTTACCTTACAGGACTATGACATTTATAGTTTTGACTCTATTGGTGATGCAGCTGGCAATAGCATTACCAATAGATTTATTACAGATAATGGTCAAAGAGACAACTTCTATGACAGAGGTAGAATTATCTTAAGAAGTGGTCAGTCTATTCCAACTTCTACAAAAGCATACTACAAGCATTTTGAGCATGCTGGATCAGGAAACTTCTTTTCTGTAAACTCGTATCCAAACTCTATTGCCTATGAAGATATTCCAACCCATAGACTACGCAATGGAACTGAAGTTGAACTTAGAAATGTATTAGACTTTAGAAGCAAAAAGCACACTGATGGCACTTTTAGTGGTGGTGAGGCGTATGTGCATGAACTTCCATCTAATACTGATATTATTACTGCTGATATTGAGTATTATCAGTCCAGAAAAGATGTATTGGTTGCATCACCTGAAGGTGGGTTGATTTATATTGAAGGTAAACCAAGTGCAAATCCAGTAAAACCTGAGATTTCACCTAATGCTATGGAACTAGCAAACTTTACTCTTAATCCATATACTGATAATGTATCCGACTTGACTGCTACTACTGTCAACAATCGTAGATATACTATGAGAGATATTGGTGGTATTGTCAGCAGAATTGATAACTTAGAAGAAGCTGTTACACTTAATCTATTAGAACTTGAAACATCTACACTTGAAGTGCTAGATGCTAATGGTAATAATAGATTTAAGAACGGTTTCTTTGCAGATAATTTCAAAGATTTAGTATTCTCTGATATTTTCTCGGATCAATATTCTGCCGGGTTAGACCTTGATGAAAATACTATTACACCATTTGGCGTGCAAAACAATGTGCGGATGAGACATAATAGTTCACATACAACTGATTCTGGTGTAATCCAAAAAGGTGATTTAGTCTTCCTTGATTATACAGAAGTAAATGAGATTAATCAAGACGTAGCAACTGAAACTGAGAATGTAAACCCATTTGATGTTATTCTTTACAATGGCACTCTTACTATTTCTCCTGAAAGAGATGAGTGGAGAGAAGCAAGAGTAGTAGACACCATTAATGCTACTGGACGAGCGAATGAGTTAAGAACCAGTGAAGCAGCTAGACGAAGATTAGTACAAAACCTCATTAGACCTAGTGAATTCGTTAGTGCTGAAGATTTAGGTGCGCAAAGCCTTGATATTGGTGTTGGTGATATTATTACTGATTTCAATAGAAGTAATAGAACTAGTTCTTCCACTCAAATATCTAATGAACGTTTCGGCTTCTTCGCTGGGCGTAGAAACAACTTTGGGGAAATCAGACCCGGCCGGGTCACAACTACTAGAACCACTACAACAGTTAGAGGTATTTTTGGTTCAATAGTAGTTGGTCTTTCGCTTCTTCCATTTGTTCGTTCTAGAAAAGTATTCTTTAGAGCAGAAGGTCTTGCTCCTACTAGAGAACACTTCTTATACTTTGATAGAACACCGATCAAAGATTTTGTAAGAGAAGAAGCAAGTGGATTCAAAAGATTTACTGATAGTAGTAACCTAGATGACTTTACTAACGGGCAATATTTTGAAGTAACTGCTCATCCAGAAACTAAGTCTACACTTGTAACTAATACTGTTGGTGTTATTGAAGGGTCTTTCTTTATCCCTAATAACGATACATTACGATTTGATACTGGTGATAGAAAAGTTACAATCCATGATCTAGATCAAACAACAGCAACTTATAGTGAAGCTGCTCCATCTTCTATTGCATTTGCAAATTATACATCTTTGGGTATAGAAGCATCTGTAGTTAATTTGGCATTTAGTTCTACAAATTCTAGGGAAAGAACTCGAACATTCTTTACCCCTAATGAACCAATCGCACAGTCTTTCCAAATTCAAAATACTGAAGGTGGGTTTGTTACTAGTATTGAAGTATTCTTTGCTACAACTCCAAATTCAAAGAACTCAGCTGGCGAGAATGATGCAAATGATAATACTCCTATTACATTACAACTTAGACCCGTTGAAAGTGGTGTTCCATCACAGGATGCAATTGTTCCGGGTGCAGTAAAGACTTTGATTCCTAGTGAAGTATCTGTCACACCTTTAACTACTACAACTACTATTGAACAAGTTCGTGCTAATCCTACTAAATTCGAATTTGATGCTCCTGTTTACTTACAGGGCAATACTGAGTATGCATTAGTATTGATTGCAAACACACAGAACTATAATGTGTATGTTTCAAAACTTGATGATTTTGTCATCAATGATACTGATAGAAGAGTTAAAAAGCAACCGTCTCTTGGTTCCTTCTTCATGTCTCAAAATGCTATTACATGGACACCAGATCAGTTTAGAGATATGATGTTCAAAGTTAATAGAGCAGATTTTGTTTCTTCTGGTAAGGCTGTGTTTGAAAACAGAGCAATTCCTACTACTAATCCGGGCATCAATCCAATCTCCACAACTAATGGTGATAGTGATATTACTATTTTGTTACCTAGTTCTGGATTTGTAAAGAATGATAAAGTCTTTATTTCTGGACTGGACTCTTCTACCAGATATGGTGGTATTTTAGGTAGCACAATTATTGGTGAACAGACTGTAAAGAAAGTAGATGGACGTTCATTCCAGATTACTGTAGATTCTGCTGCAACTGAAACTATCCTAACAGGTGGCGCTGCTTTAACATCAGAACGAAATATTCTAATGGATGAGATGCTTGCAAACATCAACTCTTTCTTACCATCAACAGGAACAACTGTTAGCACAACAGCTGAACTTACAGGTGGTGCTTCGTTAGTTACTGCGAACAATGCTACTAACAATGCATATGGAGAGTTAAGTGCAGTTGACATTATACCTTATCAGTTGACTAGATTTGAATCTCCAAGAGTTATTGCATCTTCTAGAATTGAAGAAGATGAGTTTACTGGTGGGTCAGCAGGTAGAAAGTCTGTAACATTTACATCTACACTTTCTACAAATGATGGATATATCTCTCCTGTAATTGACTTACAAACGTTATCTGTTTCTGCTGTAAGTAACTTTATTGATAACCAGACTGCTGATTCCGCAACTGCTGCTGAACCTAATGTTACATTTAATAATCCTATTGATTTTGTAGCAGACAGTGCAGCAAACTCTGGTTCATCTTTGTCAAAGCATATTACTATTCCTATCAATCTTGGTGAACCGGCTGTTGGACTGAAAGTTCTTCTTGCTGCTAACAGACCTAGTGGTTCTTTCTTTGACCTTTACTTTAGAACATTACCAGCTGGTTCTGATACTGATATTGAAACTGTTAAGTTTGTCTTGGCAACAGAAGATACCAGTGTTCAAACTGATGATAACAGAGATATCTTTAGACAATATGAATATACTATCGGTGGAACAACAGGAACATTAACACCGTTCTCTACCTTCCAGTTGAAGATTGTATTCAGGTCACAGAACTCTTCTAGAGTGCCTAGACTTAAAGATTTGAGAGCAATCGCACTGGGAACATAATGAATGAATGATGATTATGTAAAGGTTGAGGGCAGTCCTAATCTTGTAAAAGATAAAATCACAGGGATTGTCCTCAACAATGATAAGAGTGGTCTAGCAGCTGCTAAACGTAGAAAGCAGTTAGTAGAAGAACAAAAAGAAGAAAAGAAACTCATGCAGAAGTTAAAATCTGATAATGATGAGTTGAAAGATGAAGTAGCAGAATTGAAAGAACTTGTAAAAAGTTTGATTGATTCTAAAGTATAAATAAATAGAAAATACTTTTTAGAGGATAGCATGGCTCAGCAAAGAGATTTGAAAATTGATCAAGGAACTGATATTACGGTTGAACTACATCTCAAAGAAGAGAATGGCAGTCCTAAAAACTTGTCTGGTCATGTATTAAGAGGTAAGATTAAAAAGAACTATGACACTACTGACAGTGATCAAATTTTTGATTGGATCACTTCTGTAAATTCTCCTGCTACAGCTGGCATTGGGACGATTACATTAACAAGTGCAGTAACAGATACTATGAAATCTGGAAGATATGTTTATGATATCGAACTTGTAAGTGGGGATGCAACCGAAATTGTAGAACGAATTCTAGAAGGAAAAATTAATGTCACTCCTTCTGTCACAAAGTAGGAAGATATAATGGCGACCTATGTAAGTGAACTAAGAAGGAATGCTGATACTAAAAAGGTAAAGATTAGTTATAAAGACGGCACTACTATTGTTGAAAAAATTGTTGTCGGAAAACCTATATCCTTATCTGATGTAAGAGGCAACTTACTTAGAGACTTAAATGATGTTGCTGATAGTGATGGAGTTACTTTAGGTGGAAACACTGCAAACGTAAAAGATGGGAGCCTTCTGGTTTTCAATAAAAGTTTAAATAGATTCGAGACTACTACAACATTAGGACGAACTGACAGGCCGAATCAAGTACAGACCATTAACGGGGGTGAATACTAAATGGCCGTCATTCTTATAAAACGTGCGGATAGCGACGGTAAACCAATTGACGGTAGTCTTGCCCGTGGTGAACTTGCCTATGCATTTGGCACTGGTACTGACAATAATGAAGGTCAGCGATTATTCGTAGGGGTTCCTAATGGTGGTTCAAGTAGAACTGCTATTGTTGGTGGTGAATATTTCACCCAATTCTTAGACCACACTCCCGGCACTCTTACAGCATCTTCTGCTATTATTACAGATGCTAGTAATAAAATTGACCAGTTAAAAGTTGATGTATTAACCTTAGACAGTAATGTAATCTCTACAAGTTCTGACAATCTTGTTTTGAATCCATCTACAGGTATTGTCTCTATTGGCAATCTTGAGTTTGAGTCTAATGAGATTAGAACTACTTCTGCTAATGAAACTCTTATCATCAACCCTTACCCAAGTGCAGACTCTGGTACAGTAATTATTAAAGGTAACCTGAGAGTTGATGGTACTACAACTACTGTAAACTCTACTGAAGTTACTATTAATGATCTTGCTATTGTTCTTGGCGATAGTGCAGGAACAGACAAGGTTGAGTTTGATGGTGCTGGTATTATTGTTTTCGATGCAGATGCAAATGCTGTATTTGGAGCAACTTCTCCAAGCATTACATACGATGGCACTAATGACCGTTGGAACTTTAGTAGAGCTATTAATGTAGACTCTGCTATTATTAATAACGCAATTATTAGTAACACAACATTTACTGATAGTGCATTATCTCAGTTCTTAGATAGTGATGATTTTGTCTTTAGTAGTGGTCAGGCAAGTCTTAAAGCAGAAGCTATTCAAGATGTTGTTGGAGCAATGGTCTCTGCCAATACAGAAACAAATATTACTGTAACATATCAGGATGTTGATGGAACTATTGACTTTGAAGTTCCTACTGCTACTACTGCACAAGTTGGTGTAGCACAATTTGACAGTGATGAATTTAATGTAGTTGCAGGATTTGTTACAATTGACACTGTTGACGGTGGAACCTACTAGTATAAATAGATAAAAGTGGCGATGCTCATATAGTTATCGTCACTCTAATATAAAAAATTTGAGACTTATATAAGTCGAATGTAGGGTTGGAGACGTAATGTCAACTATTAAGTTACGCCGCAGTGCTGTATCTGGTAACAAACCGAATACCTCACAGTTAGATTTAGGCGAAGTAGCCATCAACACGCATGATGGCAAGATGTTCTTTAAGAGAGATAAGAACGGTGAGCTGTCTATTATTGAACTAGGCGGGGCAGCAGTTGCTGAGAACGTTTTCTATGTTTCCAAAAGCGGTAATGATAGTAATGCTGGAACAAGCATTGACCGTGCATTCCTTACACTCGATAAAGCATTAACAGTAGCAGCAGAACGCAGAGGTGCTGCTGGACTTGATTCTGATGGTGCAGAAGGTTCTGTATTAGAAAATAAAACTCGCAGAGATTTAGGTCTTTATATTGATGCTGCAAAATATGATGTAGCACTTGGAACAAAGTTTAACCAAGTATTCCAAGGTAGAGCAGGATCATATACTAAAGGTATTACTGAAGTATTATTCAGTATTGATGCAACCAAAGACCTTGTAAATGACCTTTCTGCTATTAGTGGTGATGCTACTTCTCTTTCTAGATCAGATGCATATTTTGATGAAGTCAAAGACATTATTCAAAATGGTAGAAATAATGCTGATGCTCTAGCAGCTGCACAATATCCTACTCCTACAAATGCTTCTACCTACTATGACTCTTCTCAAACAGAAGATGATGCATCTAGGTCAAAAGTTAAACTCTTAAACAACAAAGTCTTTATTTCTGAAGAAGTAAACGAGTTTGTAAAAGCAACCTATGATATTTCCTATGATAGTGCAAAATGTAAAAGAGACATTAGATTTGCTGTAGAAGCACTTGCCTATGATGCAACCTATCTTGGTAATGCTGGTGCCTATGATAATGCTAACTTCTTCTTCCATAATGGCGCACAGATTCCTGCCTACCAAAAGACAGAAACTGCTGCTGCCTATGATAGAATGGCAGTGGTCCTAGAAGGGGTTCTAAAGGACAGTGCGGTGGTGTTGTCTGGCTCGGGGGGGAATTATACTACCACACAAAATACTACTGGACTTTCTCCTAGACAGTTAAAGATTGATGAACTTTCTGCGTCTACTACTATGATTGGTAATGTAATCAAAAATGGTGTGTCGTCACTCCCTGCTTCTAGAATTACACCTGACTTAGATAGTAGAGTTACCTTTAGTAGTGCTGGTCTTGACACAGCAGCATTAAAGACTTCGTTTGATGCTATTGGAACAAACAAGACTACTATTATTAATAATGTTATTGATTTGGTAGATAGTGAATACCCATTATTGTTTGGTATTGGTGACAGATATGTAGATGTTCTTGATGCTCCTGAGATTGCATCTACAATTTACTTGAAGACTGGTGATTATACTATTAACAATCCAGTAGAAGTTCCAAAGAACGTATCTATTATTGGAGACAACCTGAAGAATACTAGTGTTCGTCCTAAAAACAAAACTTCTGATATGTTCTATGTAAATAATAATGGATATATTTCAGACATTACATTTAGAGACCATTTACAACCAGCTGCTGTTATTGCATGGAATCCAGCAGGAGACTCTGCTTCTAACATTATTGTAAACTCTCCATATATTCGTAACTGCACATCTATTACTGGACCAGACTTATCTAGAAATGATGATGGAACATATGTCTATCCTGATGCTGCTGATGCTGCTAAACCAGCACAAGGTGGTGATGGTATTCGTAATGATGGTTCTAAGGTAGGTGGCATTCGTTCTATTGTTGTAGACTCCTTTACACAGATTAACCAAGGTGGTAAGGGTGTATATCTTCTCAATAGAGGATACTGTCAGTTAGTATCAGTCTTTACAGTATATTGTGATGTAGGGTTCTTGGCAGAGAATGGTGGATTTGCTTCTATTACAAACTCTAACAGTTCTTTTGGTAATATTGGATTGAAAGCAACTGGTGTAACTCCAAAGTTATATGAAGCTTCTGTAGATAACAATCAGGACCAGATTGATAATATCATTACACTTAAGAACTTAACCAAGAGACCAAATATCTCAGATGCTATCAAGTTCTCTTCTGACCCACTTTACTATACTGTAGATTCTGCTTCTTATGATTCTGATACTGGATTAGGTTCAATTAAACTTCAGGAAGCACCTGATATTAATTTATCAGATAATGACTCTGCTACATTCCACCAAAGAAGTGCATTATCTTCTTCTGGACACACATTTGAGTGGATTGGAACAGGCACAGACGTAAGAACTGCATTCCCGTATCGTGGTGGTGTTCCTAACCAAACAGATGAAGTAGTTCAAGACTCAGACAGAGCTGGACTTTGCTTTGTAACTAGCACAGACCAAAAGGGTGACTTTAGAGTTGGAGAAGACTTCCTTATTCAAAGATCAACCGGAACTATTGAAGGGCAAGCATTTGATAGAAGTCTTTTTGCCCGTGTAACTCCATTCTCACTCGCACTTGAGGACTAAACATGGCTGAACTAAATGTATTCAAAACTATAACAAAAACTATTGACACAAGCAACCAGACAATCTATGCTGCACCAGCAAACTATACTGGTATTGTATTGTCCACACAGATTGCTAATGCGTCAGACTCTGATGCTAACTTGACCTTTACCTATCATGATTCTGCTAGTGCAACAGGTGTTGAACTACTTTATCAGTTTGATATTCCTGCTAGTGATACAGCAAATGGTTCTGTAGGAAAGTTGGTAATCCAGTCAAATGGTGTACTTAAAATGGTTTCTGATAAAGATAATAAATTAAAACTAGTAATGGGTATACTGGAATCGCTCAATGGCTAAAAATGATTCAAGACTTCTTAGCGGTCGAGTAAAGACTAAGAGTGGAACTAGTTTAGACACTAGAAGAAGTGACTTCTTAAGTCTTGATAATGCCGAACCAAATCTCGGCAATCCAGATTCTGACCGTTATGTTCTTGCATCTTTAGCTGATGGAACACGTTTATTCCTAAACCTTAATAATGGTTTTATTGTCAATGCAGATAGTGTAAGTGGTGATGAAACAACTTTTTCTATTGATCCTTCTGGATTAGCAAATGCTGATGGTACTACACTCAGTGAAGTATTGGATGATTTAGATGCGTCTATTACTTTAGCTCTTAATTCTCTAGATTCTTCTAGTATTAAAAGTCTATTTTCAGCTGAAGGAAATATTAGTTATAATTCTAGTTTAGGTAGATTTTCTACTCCTGCAAGTGGAGTTGTATCAGGAACCTATGGTGCTGCTAACAAAATTCCTGTAATCAGCGTAGATAGTTTTGGTCAAGTTGATAGTATCGGTCTTGTTACTCCTACTACATCTCTTGGTGATACTGTTGATAGTATGTCATTCAATAATATCACTGGTATTATTACACTTACTACTGATGTGGCGTCATTCCCGGTTCAATTAGGTCTGGCTCCTTTTGATACTGATAGTCTTTCTGAAGGTTCATCAAACCTCTACTACACAACCGATAGAGTTGATTCCGACATTCTTTCTAAAGTCGATTCTGACTATGTTAGGGCAAGAGCAGATTCTGATTATATTAAATCTGTAACAGGTATTGACGCTGATACCTTAGACGGTTTACAGAGTATACAGTTCCTACGTTCTGACCAAGATGACAGTATGGCAGGAACTTTGTTTATTGATGATAGTCTTTCTGCTAATAATATCACAAGAAGAAATACTACAGTAATAGCTGGAACATATGGTTCTGGTTCTGCTATTCCTGTAATTACTGTAGATGGTTCTGGTTTTGTTGACAGTGCAGGAACAATTACAGTTGCAACTGTATTGAATACAATAGCAGAGACTGGAACAGGTTCAATCAACCTTTTGGACTCTTCTTTAGAGATTGCTGCTGGGGTTGGTATTGATACTATTGCTTCAGGTAATACTGTTACTGTAGAGATTGACTCTGCTGATCTTTATGCATACTTTAACCATGATGATTTCTTTGGTTTCGTTGCAAACGAACATATTGACCATTCTAGTGTTAATATTAATGCTGGTAAGGGTTTAACTGGCGGTGGAAACATTGCATCTGATGTTACAATTGATATTGACTCTGCTAATGTTCGTGCTATGTTTAGTGGTGGAACTGGAATAACCTATAACAACGGAACAGGTGCGTTTACAACTACTGATGGCGATATTGTTCATGACAACCTTTCTGGATTTGTTCTAAACGAACATATTGACCATTCTAGTGTTAGTATCACAGCTGGTGCTGGATTAACTGGTGGTGGTACAATAGCGTCTGACAGAACATTAAATGTTGTCGGTGGTGATGGTATCACTGCTAATGCAGATGAGATTGAAGTTACCGTTGATGGTTCTACAATTGAACTTTCTGCTACTGATGGTTCTGGTGCAGTTAGAGTAAAAGACGGTGGTATCACTAATACTAAATTAGAAAACAGTTCTTTAACTGTAGGTTCTACTAATATTGCACTTGGTGCAACTTCTACCACACTTGCTGGACTCACTCAGTTAGATATTGACAATATTCGTATTGATGGTAATACTATCAGCAGTACTTCTTCTGGAAATATGTTCATTGATCCACATCCTGAAGATAGTGCTGGAACATTGGTTATCTTAGGCGACCTTCAGATCAATGGCACAACTACTACTATTAATTCTGTAAATCTTTCTATCAGTGACAAGAATATTGTTCTAGCAGACTCTGCGATAAATGCAGCTCAAGCAACTGGAGCTGGTATTACAGTAGGAACATACGCATCTAATCCAACTATTACATATGATGGTGCTACTGATAGATGGGACTTTAATAGGTCTATTGAAGTAACAGGTGATATTGTCATGCCAGACAATTCCAAGATTAAGATGGGTACTGGCGCTGACCTTCAAATCTTACATAATGGCACTAATAGCCAAATCAACAACTATGTTGGTGCTTTACAAATTATTCAGAGAAAAGATGATAATGATGTTATCATTTATTCTGATGATGGCGCCGGCGATATAACTGAATATGTTAGAGCCGATGGTTCTACCGGTGAAACAATTCTTTCTCACTATGGTACAAATAAGCTTTCGACTAAAGTAGATGGTATTGAAGTAGCTGGTGATATTACTGTCAATGGTGATATTACTTTCAGTGACTCAGATAATATTGTTATGCCAGACAATTCTAAGATTAAGATGGGTACTGGTGCTGATCTTGAAATTTACCATGATGGTAGTCACAGTTATGTTGATGATCGTGGAACTGGTGATTTAAGACTTCGTGGTAATGGTTCTGTAAAGATTATGCAGTACAATAACAGCGAACAAATGGCAGCATTTAAGGTTAATGGGGCTGTAGAATTATATCATGATAATGTTAAGAAGTTTGAAACTAGTAGCACTGGTGTTGACGTAACAGGTAGTATTACTACAGATAGTGCTACTATTAACGGCGATTTAACAGTAGACACTGATACACTTTTTGTTGATGCTGCAAACAACAGGGTTGGTATCGGCACTGCTTCTCCTGCTGCTACACTAGATGCTAATGGTCATATGGCAATTGATACTGATAGTGGACAAACATCATCTATAAGTCAAACATCTATTGCAACATTTACTGCTGCTACTTTCTCTGGTGCTAAGTTAGTAGTTACCGCTAAAGATGAGTCTAATAGATATATTAGTGAACTTCTTATTACACACAACGGCACAACAGCTGTGGCAACAGAATATGGTCAGGTAGCAACTAGTTCTGCGTTAGCAACCTATGACGTAGATATTAATGGTGGAAATGTAAGATTATTAGCAACTCCAGTATCAACTAATCCAACTACATTTAAAGTTATGAAATTATTATTGATTGATTAATTTGTATAAATAAAGATATAATCGAATATGTGCCTATTGGGGAGAGTGAACCTTGGCGAATGATCAGGACTTTAAAGTCAAAAATGGCTTACAAGTCGGCGGAACTATTGCAGGTAATGGTTCTGGCATTACAAGAATTAAAGCATCTATGGATTCGTCCAATGGCGCACCTAGTGTTTCTGCTGGTGCTGACTCAGGTGAATTATTCTTTGATACTTCCCAAAATAGATTAGAGATTTGGAACGGAACAGAGTTTCTTCCTGCTATTGAAGAGTTGGACGCATTTGCTATTGTCCAGCCTGGACAGTTTGCAGTAGGAACAGGAACATCTACATATTCTCCACAATCTACAATTACTATTAAAAGATTAGATGCTACATTAGGAGCAGCAGGTAATGGTGATATTGTTTTTGAGATAAATAAAAATGGAACACCATTAGAAACATTTACAATTCCTACAGGGCAGACAACATTTTCTTCAGCGTTTGCTACTGCAACTTCAGTAACTTCTAGTGATACTATTAGAATGGATATTAATAATATCAATAGTAGCACTACTCACCAAGATTTAACAGTAGAAATATTCTACTCAACATAATAATAAAAGGTTAGAAATAATGTCAATTTTATCCTCCACCTTTAACTTAAGTGATAACGTGAAGTATATCAATGCTAAAATTGATACTACTCCGTCAGGTGGTGGCGCTCTAACTGGAACTGCTACCCTTCAAGATAAAAAAGATTTGATGCACATCATTCAGAGAGCAATTTCTACTGAAATTGATGACACTGCATCTAATCCTAAAACAAGACCCCTTGGATGGGAACGTTTTGACGGTATCTATGGCGGTTCTAAAAATGTAGGAACCTCTGCGGATATTATTGCTGATCCAGCTGGATATAATGATAGTGCAGTTTATGGGTTCTTAAGAGCAAGATGTTACGATTATGGAACTTCACCAAGAACTTCAGGTGATTCAAATGAAAACTACAAATATCTGAGACTTAAACTCTTTGAACGAGATGAGAAAACTCTTTTAGATAATGAATTTGATGATACTGCTAGAGACCCAAGATACACATCTTCTGACAATGTTTTGGTGATGAGATGGGATATGTTCTCTGACTGGAATTCTACCGTATTAGGTAATATGTTAGATTCAACAAGTGCCTTTGTCGATTCTGCTGCAATTAATGGTGGTATTAACATGGCAGATGCTGATGGATATGGTAAGACAGACGGTTCTTTGGCATATGAAGCACAATCTGAGATTTGGAATGGCACTCGTTTTGGTGGTAATACTAGTAAGTTAAATAAATTAGTAGCCGCAAACGGCAACACTTCTGCGGATGGTAACTCACCTATTATTGCTTCAACTGAGTCTGCAAATGGGGTTCTTCCTAGAGGAAACGCTATGCTGTATGATATCTACTATGATAGATATGCACAGACAGGATTTGGACATAAAGACCTAAGTTATAAAAACCAGTTTAACGAACTTACATTCAACATTGACGGAAACTTTACACTTTGGATGTTTGGTGATGGTGATAATGTAAGCACTAATGTAGACTCTTCACATGGAACAGATAACTTTAGAGGTGTAGACTCTGAAGGTGCGCAGGCTCGATATCTTGCTATGTTTGTAAATCAGGCACAAGATCAAGACCCTGAATTAAACTCTCCTTATAATACAGTAATGATGGTATCTGAATATAAGAAAGAGTTTGGTGAAGCTGCTCCTACAAATGAATTTATTCATAATGGTGTTAAGTTTAATGCCCATAGTTTGCTGATGAATAATGGTATGGCAACACCAAACTCGTTTAATTCAGCTGACTTTTACTCAATAAGCGACGGCACCATCAACACCGCTGGCAACGTCTCTCACCTGTCTTCTAACACTCAGAATACCCATAGGGCCCTTACCGTGATGCAGCACGGCACAACATATAGAAATACAGCTGGCACAATTGCGACTAGTAATGCCCTCACTAACTTTGGTAACTTTATTAGCACTGTTAATTTGTTCTCCAACGGCTATGTTGATATGGCTAATACTGCTAACCGTCGTGCTGATCACGGGTTTTACCATGATTTCGAACAAAACGATGAATATGGAGAAAAAGGTGATGGTTCTAGTTTATTAGATTTGGGTCATACTGTTACAGATGTTGTAGATGGGACTCGTCCTAGAATTGAGATTTCTGGAAATATCATGATGGGACCAAGTAGTTCTACTCATAATACATCACTGTCATCTGCGGGTGTTGCTTCTAACTCATCCCATTCTAATGTTAGAGACAAAAACTTAGGTAACTTCATAGTAAGAACTTTTAGCGGTAATACAGAAACTGAAAATGTTTCAAAGAATAACACTTATGGTGGATCAACTTATGCTGGATGGAATACTGCAACAAATGGAGCAGTTGCGATTGGTGATGGTGCAGAATTAGGTCAAGAACTTCACTGGTATGGTGCAGACGGTGCGCAGTTTATGCTTACTGAATACCCAACTAGAGTTTTAGGAACTGGATCAACTCCTAGAGGTTCTGGTAATACAGATCAACGTAAATTAGAAACTGCTGAGTCTATTAATAAGCATGATGCATATGGAACTCCACAATCAGGTAGACAGTATCTTTCTTCTACAAGACTTCATATGGGTTGGATGGGATATGTAGGGCATCTTAATGCTCAAACCTGTTATTCTTTGAATGAAGTATTCTATGGTTCTAGACATGGTATGTTTGGAGATAACAAAGGTCTTCAACCTATCGGTTCTTTGTCAGAACATATTCCCGGAAAATCTGATGTTCATAAGATAGTATCTTATGGTCCGGGTATTCCTATGGTAGCTAATATGCTCGACTCTAATGATGGTAATACATTAGTTGCTTCTGGAGATAGTGATAGACACTCGTTCCAAGAATTTCATCCTACTCCTGAACAGCAAGTAAACTATTCTGTTTACGAACCAATCCTTTCTGTAGGAAATATGAAAATGACAGCTGGTGGAATGTATAGTAAGTTTGGAGCCACGACTGCAAACACAGCAGGTTTTTCCGCCAACTTAAGTGAAACAAATGATGCGAATGCGTGGTTTGCAAATAATAATGCTAATTTCAACACACAAAATTTTGCTAGTATTATTGAAGCTGGAAATCCGGGCGGAACAGATAAAAAGTTATCAGCATTTGCTATGCTAGGTAGAACATACGGGTTAAAAATCTTTGGTCCATATAAGCATCATAAGTATAATTTCCTTGATGCAGTATCAATTCAAACTGATGATGATGGTTTCTATGCAGTCAATCCTACAAATTCAGTAGAACATTGGGTTGTTCCGATGAACCATACTCAAGCTGCATTGTTGCTGAAGAAGTAGTAGTAGTAAAGAGATGGGAATTCTTTTTGACTCAGATAACGTTCCATTTTCCATTCTCTATACTGAGAATGAAACTGCTGCACAGCAGAATGCTAGGTATACACAACCAGAAATTGGTTCTTTATCTTCCACTACTCTCCTAGTAGCACACTCAGGTGCAGGAGGAACTGCATCTGGAACTGCTGGTGTAGGTGGAAATGCTTCCTTTGATAATTCATTAGGAACAGGCGCTGCTTATTCTGGCGGTGCAGGTGGAGCAGGTGGATCATCTACTAATGGCGCTGGTGGCGGCGGAGCTGCTGGTTTTGCTGGAACAGGCGGTGCCGGAGGAACAGGAACCACAGCAGGAACAACCTCTAATGGAGGCGGCGGAGGTGGATATTCCACAGGTAAACTTCTATTGGGTGGAGGTGGCACCGGACTCTATGGTTCAGGTGTAGGATCATCTGGATCAGGTGGAGGTGCTAATACTGCTGGAGGCGGGGCTTTTGCTTTTGGTGATAGTGACTGGCAAGGTGGCGTAGACGGGTTTGCTGATAGTGATGGTGTTTTTGAACCGGAAATATCAGCATATTCTGCTACTTATTCATCTGGATTTACTACTCATGGTGGTAACACTGGCACAACGATTGATGTTTCTAGTTATACTACCACATATGTTTATATGTTTGGTGCAGGTGGCGGCGGTTCTGGGTATGTAGGTGCGCCTGCTAATACAGGGACAGGTGGTAATGGTGCATATATGCATGGAACACTTGACCTAAGTAATCATAATAGTATTACTGTAAAAATTGGATTAGGTGGTCCTGCGGCCGGTAACATTGGGTCACAAGCTAATGTTACTTCATCTGACACTAATGCAAGTACTGGTGGACGAGGTGGAGGTAGTGCGTCATATTCAGGTGGTGCAGGGGGTGGACTTACTTATATCTACTCAAACACCAATTCTGAGTACCTTGCAATTGCTGGTGGCGGCGGTGGGCAAGGTGGTACTGACCAATTTACTAATACCACTTCTCAATCTGGTGGTGATGCATCCACTAATGGGTCTGCTGGTGTGGCTGCTGTAAACCATACTAATGCTGGACAAGGTGGTACACAAAACGCTGGAGGCGCAGGAGGTGTAGGTAATGCTGTTACTGGTTTAGCTGGTAGTTCACTAAGCGGTGGTAATGGTGCTGTACCAACTAGTTCTAATGCTGGTGGTGCTGGTGGCGGTGGTGGTGGTTACTACGGCGGTGGCGGCGGTGGCGCCGGGTCCGGAGGGGCAAGTCAGTATGGTTCTGGTGGTGGCGGTGGTTCAAGCCTCGTGCCTACTGGTTGGACAGTAGGAAGCACATCAACATCACTTAGTTTAACTAACTTCAATTCTAGCAATATAGGTATAGGTGGTTCTGGAGTTACTACTGGAGCTGGCAATCCAGGCCTGGATGGTACAATCTTTTTTGAAGAACCGGATGATCTTGGCCAAGCAAGTCCTAGTCTTGGTTTAGGTTCATCTGGTAGATTTGGTGGTGGTGGTGGTTCTGCTGGTTCTTCAGAAACAAGCACTGGAGTTGGTGGTGCAACAGGTGCAGTGAGAATTATATATAAGACTCCAACTGGGTCTAATAGAACTAGAACAGTGATTAGTTCTTCAGGAACTACGACCTACACTTTATCGTAATGAGGAAATATAATGTTTTTCAACAAAAAACCTTTGATTGAAGTTAGTGCAACAAAAATGAATCGCAATCTCTTTGATGTTCCAAATCAATCTAAAAACTTTTTGCCTAATTGGATTAAAACAGTAAAGTTTAATATGTCAAAAGAAAATTCAAATAAAATGTATCCTAGTCAATCTGTAAGAGCGTGCATGCCTTTTATGGATGCTATGTCTGTAGGTTGGATTATTCCAGCTCCTTGGGATGTTTATTTTGAAGTTGAAAATTATGGCAAAAAAGTAAATTATGAATTTAGAAATCAAATTGAAGTATCACGGGGTATAGCTAATCCGCCTATCGAGCAACATAATCAGCAGCAAGTAGGTAAAAATAATCTTTACGCAAATTCCCCAATTTTAAAGTTTATCAATCCTTGGAAAATTACGACAAGGACTGGATATAGTACAATGTTTATTAATCCTGTAAATCATGGGAAGTCTTACATAGAATGTTTTGCTGGAGTAGTAGATACTGATAAGTATTCTAATTTGGTAAATTTTCCATTTAGAGTTTTAAATCCAGATAATAAAGAATCATATAATTTTATGATTAAAGCAGGTCATCCAATTATTCAATTCTTTCCTATTAAGAGAAAAGAGTCTTTTGGGGAATTACCTGTAAGAGACTTGACAGATAATGATGTAAAAGACCACATTCAAGTGACAAGCAATTACCACTATTATAAAGAAAAAATTCATGATGTCAAATCTTAATATAAATATTCAAAAATTATGTAGTGAAAATATTAACTTAGGAATATATAATGTTTAACCTATTTAAGAAAAAAGAACCATTGATTGAGTTTGTATCAACTGACCCTGCGTTTAGTTACATTCCAAGTCCAGATAACTCTCGTAAGTTTCTTCCTGATTGGATCAAGAAGATGAAAGAACAAACTGATGAAGGTATGCATGTAGCAATGCCAGCTAGGAAGTTAGATACTGTTCGTAAGTGTGTTCCTTTTCTAGATGCTATGAGAATAGGATATACTATTCCTGCTCCTGCTGATATGTATATTAAGGTAGGTAATTCAGGTCATGCTTATATTAAAGAAACTAGATCACAGATTAACTTAGCAGGTAATACTGTTGAACTTCTTTCTGAACATGATTCTAAACAATTGGGGCAAGGTCCATTTCGGGGATTGGCATTAAAGTTTAATAATCCTTGGAAGATTAATACCCGTGAAGGTTATTCATGTTTGTTTGTAAGTCCTATTAATTCTGGCAATAAATACTTCGAATGCTTTAGTGGTGTAGTTGATACCGATAATTATCAAAATGTTATTAACTTTCCGTTTAGGATTTTGAATCCTAATAATGAACAAGAGTATGAGTTTTATATTAAAAGAGGTGACCCTATTATTCAGGTTATTCCTTTTAAAAGAGAAGATGTATATAGTAAAGTAAATGTTAAGAATGCTAGTTCTTTAGAATGGAAAAAAGAGAATATTGACCACGACCTTGTAGCTGGCAATTTTTCTTGGTATCGTGACCACATTGTAGAGAAAAAGATCACTTTGGAGAAGTAAAGATAGATGGCCGTTTCGTTTCCATCAAATGCTGATTCTGCACAACTCGCAACCGATGGTTACAGCGAGGTAATTCTGCTATCTTCTGGAGGTTCTACAACCACAACATCTGCTACTACGGACTTTCTTCTTATTGGCGGTGGTGGTGGCGCTGGTGGTAGACATGCTGGTGGCGGTGGTGCTGGCGGTTATAAAACTTCTTGGGCTGGATCTGGTTCAGAATTGTCTGGTGGTACTCCCGGAACATTAAAAACCGCTCTAACTTTAAACGCCGGTACTGACTATTTTGTAACTGTAGGACGGGGCGGGCGATACGGGTTTGATGGCCATCGAGGTGTATCCGGTGTAACTAAAGGTAATGATACTTCTATTTCTGGATCTGATATTACTACTGTATCAGTTGACGGTGGTGGTTTTGGTGCCGGCGGTAATGATGAGCAGAGTACCGCCACCGATGCTCAAGGCGGTTCGTCTGGCGGTGCGAGCGCCACACTTTCAGCCACTGCACATTCGTTAACCGACGAAGGACATGCTGGTGGCGCTTCTGGTTCAACTGGCAATCCTTATGTCGGTGGCGGTGGTGGCGGTGCAGGTGGCGCAGGCCAGACTGGATATCAGAATGCTAGAGGCGGAGCATCCAGAACTTCTTCGATCACTGGTGCTTCTGTAGCAAGAGCTGGTGGCGGCGGCGGAGGCCAATTTTTATCTGGATATAGCTGGGTAGGAACCAACGGCGGAGGCGGTGCTGGTAATGGCACGATTGCATCTGGCAATGGTACATATGCCGGTGACGCTTTAGCCCACACTGGTTCCGGTGGTGGTGGCGGTGGTGGCGACTACTCTGCTGGTGGTAATGGTGCTTCGGGTATCACCGTCTTTAGAATACCTAGCACAGTAACATACAGCGCTTCTCAATTGGCAAGTGATGTAAGTTCTACTAGTAACTGTACAGCAACATATTCAGCAGCCGCTGATGGATCAGGGGACCACGTTATCACGTTTACTATTGCTGATGCGACCGGCGGTAATATTTCTAGCGGCTCTGGTACTAGTGCAACTAACCGAGGTTCTTCTGATGGTACAGCTACTTGGACTCCTACGATATCTACAACAACTACTACTAGTCCTACTACTTTTACTATTCCTGCGGGTGTAGACTCAGTTAGTATGGTTGCTATTGGTCCGGGTGGCGGTTCAGGTGGTTCTAACGGTTCTAATGCTGGTGGTGGCGGTGGTGGCGGTGGTCTATCATGGATCAACTCTGTTGCTGTATCTGAAGGTTCTACTATTACTCTTACAGGTGGTGTAGGTGGTATAGGTGGCGATTCTGGAGGGGCTGATGGTGATTCTGGAACAGCATCTACAGTCTCTTTGTCATATCTAGGACCAATTAGTTATTCAGGAGTTGATATAAATCCATTTAATGATGTATTATTGACCGGAGATTCTGCTACTGGTATTCTGACTGCACGTTCTAATAGAGGAACAGATAGTGATGTAATATCTGCATTAGGACAATTAGATTCTATAACAATTGGTTCTGGTAGATTGACAGTATTTGGAGTATTTACAAACTCTATTGGAACTGCATTACAGTCCACTATTACTAATTCTCCATATATAGATTCAAATGGCAACTCTACAGTAGGTGCTACTGATCCAAATGATGTAAGAGGATATGGTCCGGGTGGCGATGAACTCAAGCAAGTTATCATTAGAAGTCGTGCTGGTGATACGATTACACCAGTATAATAGAGATATGACATAGGAGTATATTAAAATGTCTCTCACACTAACGCAAGAATTAAAAGAAATTGCGCAAGGAAGTATGAATACTGCTACTCGAAAAGAGTATATGTATGCCATGCGAAGAAATAATAAATCCGTTAAAAAGCAAGCTATGACTTATGCTAGAAGCGGTTTTGATATTGGAAGATCATTTGTAGGTGATTCTGGAGAGGCATGGGTTTTCGTAAAGTGCTATGACAAACCAGTTTTGAATGAACTTCTTGACAGTTCACAAATCTTCTTGGTCAATACTAAAGGTAGTGGTGGAATTCCATCTCCATATAAAGTACCCGGTGCAGATGATGCATGGCTAGCAATGAGTGATTCCGATCGTGCTAATGCACCACTAGTTGATTCTAGTCTAGACTCTTCAGATTGATAAATATATAATAAATGTAGTCATCTAAGGAAAAGACATGGCCAAACCAAGTACAAGAGACCAACTCATAGATCACTGTCTAAGAAGACTTGGCGCACCTGTCATTGAAATCAACGTAGATATTGATCAGTTAGAAGATAGAACTGATGATACACTCCAGTTGTATCAGGAGTATCATTCTGATGCAGTAGTCAGAACTTTCCTCAAACATCAAGTAACATCTACTGATATTACTAATGGTTATATTACTGTAGACGATAGTATCATCTATATTAAGAAACTGTTTATGGTAAAAGGTTCAGGTAACTCTGCTGGAATGTTTGATATTAAGTATCAAATGTCCTTGAATGATATCTATGATTTGAATACCTATATTGGTGATCTCGCCTACTATGAGCAGACCAAACAATATCTTGCCTTGTTAGATGCTCAGCTGACTGGTTATCCACATATTGACTTTAATAGACACCAGAACAGAGTATACATTCACGGTAAGTTTGCAGAACAGGATATTATTGAAGGTGAGTATATTGTCTTTGAAACATTCAAGACTGTAGACCCTGAAACTCATACAGATGTATATAATGATTTGTTTGTAAAAGAATATCTTACACAGGCTATCAAACAGCAGTGGGGAGCAAACCTAATCAAGTTTGAAGGTGTGCAACTTCCGGGTGGTGTTACCTTAAATGGTAGACAGTTGTATGATGATGCTACTCAGGAAATGTTGCGGTTAGAAGATAAACTGCGTAATACATATGAGTTGCCTGTTGACTTTTTTGTAGGATAGGGTATAATGGCAACTAATCTTTACTTTAGTCAATCAGTAAAATCAGAACAAGATTTATACGAAAATATTGTTATCGAATCTCTCAAGATGTATGGGCAAGATATATTCTATATGCCTAGAACACTTGTAGCAGAAGATAAAATCTTTGGTGAAGATGTTGCATCTAAGTTTGAAGATGCTTACCAGATTGAAATGTATCTGGAAAACATTGATAACTTTGATGGAGACCAAGAACTCTTTAGTAAGTTTGGTGTAGAAATCAGAGACAGAGCTACACTTCATGTTTCTAGACGTAGATGGCAAGAAGTTGCCTTTGACCATTCATCTTCACAGAGCAGACCAAATGAAGGTGACTTGATCTTCCTTCCATTATCAAATCAAATCTTTGAAATCATGCGAGTGATTGATGATCAACCATTCTATCAGTTATCTAATCTTCCAACATTCCGTATAGAGATTGAACTGTTTGAATACAATGATGAAGACTTTGATACTGACATTGCACAGATTGATCAGATTGAACAGGACTATGCTTACCAGTATATCCTGACTCTATTTGATAGTGCCTATGATAGTGATGCATTACAAATAGGCACAACTATCCAGCAAAGTCTTGCTAACAACGTTACACTCTCTGCTGAGATTGCTAAGTGGAATGATAGTTCCAATGAAATATCACTTGTCCATCTTGGAGCAGATGATGGTAAGTATCATGTCTTTACAACGGGTAGTGTTTCGAACATCTTCTCAACTGGTCTTGGCACCGATAGTGCATCTTACACTGTAATTTCTACCAGAGAAAATAATCAAATTCAAGTAACACAACAAAATGATATCTTTGAAACTGAAGGTGATAATATTATTGACTTTAGTGAAGGTAATCCGTTTGGAGAGGTGACATAAAATGCTAAATCAGCACTTCTACCATGAAAAGATTCGTAAATGCGTAGCTGTATTTGGAACACTATTTAATAATATTTACTTGGTTCGTAAAGACTCTAGTGGTAGTGCTATCAGTCAAATCAAAGTCCCACTAAGTTACTCTCCAAAACAAAAGTTCTTGGATCGTATTCGTGAAACAGGAGATTTGACTGATGAGAAATTAGCAATCAAACTCCCTAGAATGGGATTTGAAATGTCGTCTCTTTACTTTGATCCTACTAGACAATTACCTAAAACAAATAACTTTACAGAAACTGTTGTTTCAGATAACAATAAAAAGACTAAGTTCTTTACTGCTGTTCCCTATATTCTAAACTTTCAATTGAATATTCTGGCAAAGACAAATGAAGATGCTGTTCAAATACTTGAGCAGATTATACCTTTCTTCAATCCTACCTTTACTATTACTATGAAACAGTTTAGTGATTATCCTAATATCAAAGAAGATATTCCTATTTCTTTGATTGGTATTTCTTTTAGTGATGATTATGAAGGTTCATTAGAGAACAGAAGAACTATCATATATACATTAGACTTTGAAATCAAAACTAACTTCTATGGTCCGATTGCAGATAGTTCTATCATCCGTAAGGCTATTGTTGACTTCCGTGATCCAGACATTCCAACTGTAGGTTCTTACAGTCTTACAGATTCAGACAACTTGTTTGAACGCATTATTATTGAACCCAATCCTTTGAATGTAAGTCCTGATAGTGACTATGGATTTACTGAAACATTTATTATTCCGGGTGAAGGGGACAGTGTATAATGACTAGTAGTATTGTGCCAAAGAGAGATATTCCTGAGAGTGTTCATTCTAGTTATGATGAAGACCTAGACCTTATTCGTTCTACTCTTAGGTCTCTTCTGCACTCAGGTGAAGAAGGTCTGAGAATGGCACAAGACTTGGCAGAAGAGTCTGAACATCCCCGTGCTATTGAAGTCTTGACAGGGATGATTAAACAACAAGCTGATAATGCACATGCACTATTAGCAATGCATAAAAAACACCAAGAGATTAATGTTACTCAAACTAAAGGTAATATCGGTGATGATACCAAATCTCTTACACAAAATGTATTTGTAGGTTCCACAGCAGAGTTACAAAAAATGCTGCGGGGCGATGATAATGAAAAGGTAATTGATAATGTATATGACAGAACTGACCAGAGGAATATTTAAACTCCTTAAAAGACTCATTGGTGAGTCTAGTGTCCTACTAGCAATAATTTATACTATTGGGCATATTATTATTGCTACAATCTGTAACTGGTTAATTACAGGTGCAGCTATGGAGTTAGCAGCATTAGATGCTATTATTGAACCAATCATTAATGGTTTCTGGTTCTATGCACTTCATAAATTAGCAAAGAGATATTTTAAGAGTGAATGAAACTTACCTCGGTAATGCACAGGTCAAGAAAGATGGTGTGCAGCAGGGATGGTCTAAAGAAGATATCCTAGAATATCAGAAATGCATGACTGACCCTGTATACTTTGCTGAGACTTACGGCAAGGTAATTAACCTTGATGAAGGTCTAACACCTTTCAAGATGTATCCTTACCAAAAAGAAATGTTTAAGCATTTTGAAGATAATAGATTTTCTATTGTTCTTGCCTGTAGACAGTCTGGTAAGTCTATCAGTTCGTGTATGTATATTCTTTGGTATGCATTATTTCATCCTGACCAGACTATTGCTGTGTTAGCAAACAAAGGTGCAACTGCTAGAGAAATGCTTTCTCGTATTACTCTTGCACTAGAAAATGTTCCTTTCTTTTTACAACCCGGCACTAAAGCACTAAACAAAGGTTCTTTAGAGTTTTCAAATAACTCTCGTATTATTGCAGCTGCTACTTCTGGTTCATCTATTCGTGGTCTGTCTGTAAACCTTTTGTTCCTAGATGAGTTTGCATTTGTAGATGATGCTGCTACCTTCTATACCTCTACCTATCCTGTAGTATCATCCGGTAAAACTTCTAGAGTTATTATTACTTCTACTGCTAATGGTATTGGTAATATTTTCCATAAAATTTATGAGGGTGCATTACAGTCCACAAATGAATTTAAACCCTTCAGAGTGGACTGGTGGGACGTTCCGGGACGTGATGAAGAGTGGAAGAAGCAAACCATATCTAATACCTCAGAGTTACAATTTCAGCAAGAATTTGGAAATACGTTTTTTGGAACAGGTAATACACTTATCTCTGCTGATGCACTAATGAATATGAAGGCTGCATCTCCACTTGCTGACCTTGGTAATGTTAAAGTCTATGAAGAACCTAAGAAGAACCATGACTATATTATGACAGTAGATGTTGCTAAAGGTCGTGGACAGGACTATTCTACATTTAATATTATTGATATTTCTACTAATCCTTTTAAGCAAGTTGCTTGTTATAGAAACAATATGATTTCACCTATTCTTTTCCCTGATATTATTCATAAGTGGGCAAAGAGATATAATGAAGCATATGCTATTATTGAATCTAATGATGCAGGTTCTGTAGTTGCTAATGGACTATACTATGATATTGAATATGAAAATGTTCATGTAGAGTCAATGATCAAAGCTGGTGCTATTGGTATGACTATGAATAGAAAAGTCAAACGTATCGGTTGTTCTAACCTTAAAGACTTGGTAGAAGAAAAGAGACTTGAACTTATAGACCTAGACACGATTAGTGAATGTTCTACATTTGAAGCAAGAGGTAATTCTTTTGAAGCATCTGATGGCAACCATGATGACCTAGTAATGAACTTGGTTATGTTTGCATGGTATGTTGGCAGTGAAGCATTTGTCAATCAAACTGATATGACAATAAAACAAATGCTTTATGAGCAGCGCAATAAAGAGATTGAAGACGATATTGTCCCTGTAGGTATCATTGATGATGGTGTAGACAGAGACGAAACAGAAGTAGTTGGAGGTGATGTTTGGACCTCAGAAAGAACAGAAATGTTCTAAGATCAGATATTTATAAATAATATCGTGTTTTGAAACTACCTTATTATGGATAACTTATTATTAATCCAAACGAAAAAGAGGAAGACTCATGGCTTTTTTCACGCCTTCTCTGTCTCCAGCTGTAGTAACCCGTGAGATTGACCTCACAGGGTATGTGCCAAATGTCGGAACCACCACAGGTGTTTTCGCAGGTAACTTCCGTTGGGGTCCAGTAGATGTACCAACATATGTGTTTAATGAAGCAGACCTTGTAGAGAAATTTGCTTCTCCTGACACCAATAATTCAGTGGACTTCCATTCCGCTGCATACTTCTCAAAATATTCTGATCAACTTTTAGTAATTCGTGCCTTAGATAGTGGTTCTTCCACAGCACTTAATGCATACCATGTCGATACTGTTTCCAGTTTTGCCAACGCTGTAGGTTCAACTAGAGACTCCAATGCTCCTGCTATTCTTAACGAAGCAGACTTTGACAATAGACGTGGAACTGTGCTGGATACTGCTTCTAAAGGTTTCCACGGGTTCTTAGCAAAGTATCCGGGAACTTTGGGCAACTCTCTTGACATTCAAATCTGCCCATTTAATGCTGGTGCAGATTCGGCATTTACGTCTTGGGGACTTGTAAATAGTTTCAACGAAGCTCCTGCTACATCTCCTTTTGCAACAGGCAAAACTGCTACCAACGATGAAGTTCATGTTGCTGTAGTAGATAGGGATGGCGAGTTTACTGGAACTAAAGGCACTGTTCTTGAAGCATTCCCATTCGTATCTTTGGCATCTAATGCAAAGAACGCAGATGGTTCTACCAACTACATTGCAGATGTAATCAACAATCAGTCTTCCTATGTATGGCTTGCTGATGCTGCTAACATTGACTCTGACTATAGAGTTGCTGGTGCTGGCACAGATGCTGATACAAACACTGATTTTGCATTGACTACAGACAGGCAGATAGTAAAGATTGTTAGTCTTGCTAATGGTGCAAATGCTCAATCTTTAGGTGCTGGTGCTTATGCTACAGCATTTGATAAAATCGAAGATGCTGATGCATATCAGGTAGACTTCTTGATTGCTCCGGCAGTTAGTGGTGGCACTGATACTGCTCAAAATACAAAAGCAGATGCTATCATTACAGACTTGAATAGCATTGCTGCTACAACTCGTAAAGATTGTATCGTAGTTGCGTCTCCACCTAAGCATGCAGTAATCAATACTACAACTCCTGTAACAGATACTATTGCATTTGCAAATACACTTCCTTCTAGTTCTTACACCTTCTTGGATAACAACTGGTTGAAAGTATTTGACAAGTATAACGACGAATACATCAATATTCCAGCTGCTGCGTCTACTGCTGGTCTGATGGCACAGTCTGACTTTAATACTGCTCCTTGGTTCTCACCAGCTGGTCTGAGAAGAGGACAATACTTTGGTGCTGTAGATATTGCACATTCTCCTGTAAAGGCAGAACGTGACAGACTCTACAGAGCAAACGTAAACCCAATTGCTAACATTCCGGGTTCTGGTATTACTTTGTTTGGTGATAAGACCATGCTTCGTAGACCTTCTGCGTTTGACCGTATTAACGTTCGCCGCTTGTTCCTTACTCTTGAAAGAGCAATCTCCCGTGCTGCTAAGTCTGTTCTCTTTGAATTCAACGATGAATTTACAAGAGCAGAGTTTGTAAACATTGTAGAACCTTTCCTGAGAGAAGTAAAAGGTCGCCGTGGTATCACTGATTTCAGAGTTATTTGTGACGAAACAAACAACACACCTGAGATTATTGACCGCAACGAATTCATTGCTACTATCTTCATCAAACCTGCTCGTTCTATTAACTACATCACACTTAACTTTGTGGCTGTAAGAACTGGTGTGGACTTTGAAGAAGTAGTTGGTCTGTCATTCTAAACCGCTTAACTAAGGAGATATAAAAGATGGCTATTTTAGGAGTCGATGACTTCAAAGCAAAACTGAAAGGTGGCGGTGCTAGACCTAATCTATTCAAGGCAACGATCAACTTTCCGGGTTACGCAGGGGGTAACGTAGAACTTACCTCGTTTATGTGTCGGGCAGCTCAACTGCCCGGTTCTATCATGTCTGAAATCATTGTGCCTTTCAGGGGTCGTGAACTTAAGATTGCTGGGGACAGAACATTTGATGTTTGGTCACCAACGATTATTAACGACACTGACTTTGATGTAAGAAATGCAATGGAACGTTGGATGAATGGGATTAATGCTCACTCTGACAACAGTGGTCTTACTAACCCTGTAGACTATCAGGCTGACTTGATTGTAGAACAACTAGATAGAGATGGTTCTACACTTAAGACTTACAACTTCCGTGGTTGTTTTCCTACTAACATTGATCCAATTGACCTGTCCTACGATCCAGCGGCAGCTATTGAGGAATTCGGTGTGACTTTCCAAGTCCAGTACTGGGAATCCAACACAACTTCCTAACAGAAGTGCTAAATAGGGGGGAGAATGAACTCTCCCCTATTATTATATTTGGAGACATGTTTTGGCAGACGATAATAGTTTAAAACTCTTTGGGTTTGAAATCTCTAGAGCAAAAAACGAAAAGAAAAAAGAACAACTACCGTCTATTGTACCACCATTAGATGATGATGGCGCAGGATATGTCACTGCGGCCGGAAGCCATTATGGTTCCTATGTTGACTTGACTGGTGAGCAAGCAAAAGACGATAAAGATTTAATTAGACAATACAGAACAGTTGCAATGCATCCTGAAGTAGATGCTGCTGTTGAAGATATTGTTAATGAAGTTATTTCAGGTGAAGATGATATTGTTGAACTTAATCTTGATGAAGTAGAAACTACTGATTCTATTAAGAAGCAAATCAAAGAAGAGTTTGATGGTCTCTTAGGTATGCTAGACTTTAAGAACTATGCACATGATATCTTCCGTAGATACTATGTTGATGGTCGTGTCTATCACCACTTAGTAGTAGACCCTAAGTCACCGCAAAGTGGTATTCAAGAAGTTAGACCTATTGATGCTACAAAGATTCGTAAAGTAAAAGAAGTCAAAAAAGAAAAAGACCCTGCTACTGGTGTAGATATTGTCAAGAAGGTTGATGAGTATTTCCTTTACTCTGATACTAACCAAACAAGATTTGCCAGTACTATGAAGGGTGGGACTACTGTAAAGATTTATCCTGATGCTATTAGTTATGTTACTAGTGGTATGCTAGACTCTACTCGTAAGAAAGTTGTATCTTACTTACATAAAGCACTGAAACCTATTAATCAGTTGCGTATGATGGAAGATGCTCTGGTTATCTACAGATTGTCCCGTGCGCCTGAAAGACGTATTTTCTATATTGATGTAGGTAATATGCCTAGAGGTAAAGCTGAGCAATATCTTAAAGATATTATGACTAGATATAGAAATAAGATGGTCTATGATGCTAACACAGGTGATCTTAAAAATGATTCTAAGCATATGTCTATGCTGGAAGACTTCTGGTTACCTAGACGTGAAGGTGGTAGAGGCACAGAGATTTCTACACTCCCCGGTGGACAGAACTTGGGTGAGATTGATGATATTATTTACTTCCAAAAGAAACTCTATAAGGCACTTAATGTTCCTGTAAGTAGACTTGATCCAGAGCAAGGTGGTGGTGGTATTCTTGGTAGAACTACTGAGATTACTAGAGATGAGTTTAAGTTCCAAAAGTTTGTAGACAGACTGCGTAGAAGATTTGCAGACTTGTTCTATAACATTCTTAAGAAACAACTTCTTCTTAAAGGTATTATTACCGAAGAAGATTGGGAATCTTGGAAGAATGATATTACTGTAGAGTATATTACTGATAACTACTTCACAGAACTTAAAGATGCTGAGATTCTAAGAGAACGTGTAAATATGCTGAGAGACTTAGAACCTTATGTTGGTGTATTCTATTCTAAAGAATGGACTCAAAAGAAAGTATTGATGTTATCTGATGATGACATTAAAACAATGGCAGATCAGATTGATAAAGAAAAGAAATCTGGTGAAATTGAAGAACCAGAACCCGAAGAATAGAATCTTATAAATAATATTACGAAATTTTTATTGAGGCAATTAAATGACTGAAATCGTTGATTTTTTAAATAATGTTACAACAAAGAACTTTGTAGAGGCTGAAAAGCAGTTTGCAGAGTTAGTTAATGATAGACTTACCTCTCGTTTAGATGATGAGAAGGTCCGTGTTGCCAATTATGTTTTTAATAATGTTACTGATGCTGAACTAGAAGATGAAGTAGAATTATCATCCGAACAAGAATATTCAGAAGTAGAAGCAGATGAAGACATTTAAAGAATTTAGTCTCAACATTGCCCCTAAAGGTCATAAGATTGTTAAGGTCTTAGACACTAAGGGTGGTGAAGTCATGATTACTAAGAAAGATAATACTTTCCATATCATGTATGATAACCAGACTGTTGACACTGAAGAGAACGAACGGGAGGCTATGAAGTCTGCCCGAAATTTTGGACAAATGATGAGTAAGGGCAAACTCGGTGGAGCAAGCTCTTCTAAGTTAGGCGGCAAAAGAATTGGACAAGGTGGAATTTTCAAATGAAACTGATTACAGAACATACAGAAAATGTTGAATATATTATCGAAGCCAAAGAAGGCGGCGGTAAGAATTATGTAATCGAAGGTATTTTTGCCCAAGCTGAACAAAAGAACCGAAATGGTAGAATTTATCCAAGAGCAATCTTGGAGAATGCAGTTTCTAAGTATGATACAGAACAGGTGCGCACACAACGTGCAGTAGGTGAGTTAAATCATCCAGCTGGTCCTATCATTAACTTAGATAAAGTATCCCATCGTATCACCGAACTCAAGTGGAACGGTAATGATGTGATGGGTAAAGCGCTTATCCTTGACACACCTAATGGACAGATTGTTAAAGGTCTCTTAGATGGTGGAGTTAAGCTAGGTGTTTCGACTCGTGGTATGGGAACTCTTGAGCAGAGAAATGGTGTGAACATGGTCGGTAAAGACTTTGTTCTTAGCACTGTAGACATCGTGCAAGACCCTTCTGCACCGTCAGCTTTCGTTGATGGGATTATGGAAGGTGTAGAGTGGATTTGGAACAATGGTGTTCTGGAAGCTCAAGAACTTGAAAAAATTGAGACTGAAATTAATAATGCTTCTAGGTCTGACCGTTCTGCGGTTGAGATTCGGGAGTTTAAAAATTTCCTCTCTAAGATTAATCTTTAATAGGAGATAGAAATGTCCGATCAAGAAATGTATGAAGACATTGAATCTGTTGAAGAGATTATTGAGGAAGAAACTTCCGAAGAATCTGTAGAAGCAGAAGAAGTGTCTGAAGCAAAAGATGGAGTAGAAACTCCAGCGGCTGCTATCGCTTCTGTTGACGCTGCTGCTAAGGCAGTCAAAGGCAAAGCATCTGTTCCCGGTGGGGAAGCAAACAAGGGTGACCAAGTTGCTGACAAAATGCCCGGAACAAAAGCAGGCATGATCAATGCTATGTATGGCGAAATGAGTAAGATGAAGAAGTCTGATCTTCAAGCATCTTATGGTAAAATGATGAATGCCATGAAAATGAAAGAAGATGTAGACGCAGAAGATTTTGATACAGATGAAATTCATGAAAAAGTTGCAGCAGTAAATGTTGATGTAACTGCTGACATGAATGCTCTGGTAGAATCTGAAGCAACTCTCTCTGAGACCTTTAAAGACAAAGCAGCAGTTATCGTAGAAGCTGCCGTTAAGTCTAAGGTGTCTGAGGAAGTATCTCGCATCGAATCTGAACTTCA
>Ga0187219_1000084_pt1 | contig 36360 bp, 49 predicted proteins | sample 13SPOviralmetaG_FD_130162 | JGI IMG/M metagenome (GOLD analysis project Ga0187219, IMG submission 130162) | Marine viral communities from the oligotrophic San Pedro Time Series (SPOT) site, San Pedro Channel, CA, USA - 13 SPOT_SRF_2010-07-21... | ecosystem: Environmental > Aquatic > Marine >... | reverse complement strand
TTACTTTGTTGCTCTCTCGTGGGCTTTCTGTTTTTCATAGCTTGAAATCTTTACACTTTTAGCAATATCTTTGCTTTGTGCTTTATCTGCTTTCGTGCTTGTTTCACCTATCGTTCTAAAACTAACAAAGGTTTTAAATTTCTTGTCTGCTTTGTTCGTTTCTACTTTTGGATTCAAATTTATACCTATTGCAATGTATTGTTTTGTGCTGTCAATACAAGTTTCGACCCATTCGTTACACTCGAATTTATCTTTTAGAACTTCGCGCGCGTTATCTATTGCGCTTTCAATAGTCTCAGTTAAGAAAGATTTTATTTTTTGCTCTGTTGCTTTCTCTTTCTCCTTGAACTTGTCAGCATCATTTTTTGTTTGTGCAAATAACTTGCTTTTTTGTTTCGCGTCTAAATTTGCGATTGCTTCTAAAATTTGTTCTTGCGTTAAATTTAAAGTTAGATTCTTCATTTTGTTTTGTTTAAAAAATATGCCTACTCTATAAGGTTTTCAGCTTCCCCTTATTTAGTTTTATATTTTTAGTTTTCTACATATTGTTGCGTAATTTATTAGACAACCTTTACCAACATAAGACGACGGAAAGTCGAAGCCTTCATCTAAATTGAAGGTATTAACTAAAGCAGTTTTAATATTATCAAAGTCAACTCCTAAAGATGATTTTAAATTATAATCGTTTTCAATTTGAATTAATATCTTGAAGGCTTGGAAATATGTTTTGCAGTTTCTTACCTCCTCTATTAATTCTTGCTTTGTTGTTGCTGTTGTTGTTAATAACATTGTTTTGTTTTTTTAATGTGCTTTGTTGGAAATCCTTTTCCTCATTCGCTTATGCTAATATACTACTTTTCAACAAACCAAGCAAATAAATTGCAATAACTTTGCTATATTTTACAGGTTTTTTTTTGTTATGCACCGCATACCATTATACTGTACTATCTGATAAACTACCTATGTAGATTCTTATATATGTTTGTTATGCTTTGCATACTATCTATATGCTCACTATCACATATGTTGATAAGTCTATATGTTTGTTATGCACTGCATACCATTCTCCATGTAGTTATATAGGTTCTTATATATATAGAACCGTCGATATGTGGGGAATAGTTATTGTAAACCACACATAAATTGTAAAAGCTTCCAAAGTGTTGAGGTGGGTAGGTGTACGCAGAAATAATAAGGGGGTATTGTCAGAGGTGATTTGGGAAAAGAATACAGTGCGCCTTTGTTTTTAGATAGCTTCGTATTCACTACGCAATTAACTGCAAGCGAAGGTATAAAATAAAATGTATAAAGTCAAGGATTTTACGATTTTTTTTATTACATTTGCAATTAAATGAAATATTATGGCGCGAAATACATTAGCAGGCAAAAGTACAGGAAAAAGTAAGAGTGCGAAATATTACGCATCAAACCCTAAAGCAAAAAAGAAAAAGGCTGATTATCAGAAAAAATACAATAAAACAGCTAAAGCTAAGAAATATCGTTCAGAATTAAATAAAGCCAACAGAAAAGCAGGGACTTATGGTAATAAAGATGGTATGGACATGTCACATACGAAAAAAGGTAAATTGGTAAAAGAAAAAGCTTCTAAGAATAGAGCTAGAAATAGAGGAAAAAAATAGTTATGGCGTTTAAACCACACAAAATGTACAGCAAGTCAGGTCAAGTAAAGGTAGCTAAGACCAATAAAGAACATTTAGAATTAAAAAAGAAAGGCTGGGATCACACAAAACCTAAACCAACTATAAAAGCTAAAGCTAAAAAGAAGAAAAAAAGTTATTAATGGCTAAAAGCAGAAAATTTAAACAAGGAGAAAGTGGTAATCCTAACGGAAGAAAGAAAGGAGAGCCTAATAAAATAACTAAAGTAACTAGAGAAACATTAGCTTTTGCTTTAAAAGGAAGTACTTTAGAAATAAAAAGCGCTTTAGCTGAGGTTAGAGAGAAAAGCGCTAAAGATTATATAGATTGCATAGTAAAATTGTTACCTTATGTGACGCCAAAATTACTTGCGGCACAAATAAATGAAGAACAAACACATAAAATAGAAATTAACTTAAGCCAAGACACTACGGCTAGTGACCTTAAAAAAATGTTAGGGGAATCTGATGAAAGTGTTGAGGATGTAGAATTTGAAGACTTATAATTATGGCAGTAGTTACAAAAAGAGATAAAGCAACAGACAGTACTTACTCAAAAGCTATAGGAACTAAACCTGCTTTGGTTTCATCTGATGGAATTGTAGGTAGAGAGCCTGATATTGAAGATGTTATTGGGGATTTAAGAGATGATGTAAATAGTTTATGTGATTTAGCTAATCTAGTTGACGGATTTACATTTACTTATGTTGCTCCGAAAGGGAAAGTTAAGGCATTATTAAATATAACGCACACATCATCAGGTAAAATATTCTCAATACAAGCTTCTAACTAAAATGGGCAAAAAGTCTAATGATACTGTTGAGCATGAGCAACTAAGCAACTCCATGAAGGATGCTTTAAAACGCAAGCTTTGTGAGATGTCTTACTTTGAGTTTTTTAAAGAAGCGTTTAAGGTTGTTGAACCTGCAGTGGAATTAGATATTAATTGGCATCATAAATATATATGTCAATTATTGCAGAAAGAAGCTGAAAGAATAATAGAAGATAAACCTAAAACAAAGGATTTAATTATTAATGTACCCTTTCGTGCATCTAAATCTCTTATGTGCACAATTTTGTTTCCTGTTTGGTGTTGGATTAAAGACCCTAAAATGAGATTCATAACAGCATCATACTCGGCTTCATTAAGTGTTGAGCATAGTGCTAAGTCAAGAGATGTTATACAAAGTGAGTGGTTTCAAAGTAATTGGGGAGATTTATTTAAAATTAAAGCTGACCAAAACACTAAACACCACTACGTTAATGACCACACAGGAAATCGAAGAGCAACATCTGTCGGAGGTACTGTTACGGGGGCGGGTGCATCTATAATAATAGTTGATGACCCTATATCTCCAAAACAAGCTGCATCTCAAGCAGAAAGGACTCACGCAAATGATTGGTATAACACTACGCTTTACTCTCGTTTAGACAACCCAAGAACAGGTGTTCGTATAATTATTATGCAAAGACTTCACGAGGATGACTTAAGTGGATACCTTTTAAGAAATAATCCTGACTCTTACAAGCACGTTTGCATACCTGCTGAGAACTCAAAAGCTTTGAGTCCTAAAGGACTCCTTAAATTCTATAAAAACGACTTGTTTTGGGATACAAGGTTTTCAAGAAAAATACTACAAGACTACAAGTATCAATTAGGTAGTTATGAATATGCAGGTCAGTTACAACAAGTTCCTGCGCCTGCGGATGGAGGTGTAATTAAAAAGGAGTGGTTTAATGTAGAAAAAAGGCTTCCTGAAAATTATCAGTATATGACGTGGAATTTTGTAATAGACCCCGCTTATACATCGAAAGAAAACAATGACCCTTCAGCTCTTTTATGTTATTCAGAGTACGAAGGAGAATATTACATAAGAGCTGTAGAAGAAAAATACTTAGAGTTTCCTGAATTAATTAAATATATATATACGTTTTGTGAAAGAAATGGATATAACAGGCGTTCTAAAATATATGTAGAACCAAAAGCTAGCGGTAAGTCTATAGTTCAAACTTTAAGAAGAAACACAAGATTAAATATAATCGAATCAAAACCACCCTCGAAAGATAAAGTTGCAAGAGTTTCTGACATTGTAAGTGTTATCGAAGCAAAAAGAGTAACTTTAATTGAGGGAAAGTGGAATGATAACTTTTTAGCACAATGCGCTCAATTTCCTAATGCTCGACATGATGACATGGTTGATTGTTTGCAAATTGCTTTAGACTTATACGGAAAAGGAAAACGAATAACTGCATTTAGATAAACAAAGAATATGAAAAAATTAAAAGGAATACAAATACCTGAGTCTTGGGAAGATGTAACTCTTGCTACATTTTCTAATTACAACAAAGCTGTATGTGATTTTAATGAAGCTCTTGAAAATTTAGATGAATCAGAAGAAGCTCTTTCTAAAGCTTCTATCGCTGAAGTTACACTAAACTTTGAAATATGTAAATCTTTTTCAGGATTAACAGAGGAAGAGGTTTACGCTTTAGATATTGGGTTTGTTAAAGATTATGTAAGCAAATTAAAGTTTTTAGAAAAAAATTATAAACCTGAAGAAATGAAGTCTTTTGAATTTGAAGGTGTTACATATAAAATTCCTGAAAATTTAAGACTGCAAACTAAATTTGGTCAATACGTTGAAGCCCTTCAAGCTGAAATGAACTCAAAATATACAGATAAAAACTCTGTCATATATTTAGCGCATCAACTAGCTCATCAAGTTGACAATGGGAAAGAGTGGAATCAAAAAGAAAGAGACAAGTTAGCTGTTAAGTTTGAAGGCATACCAATGACTATTGGCGCGAACTTTAGTTTTTTTTTGCTCAAAAAGTTTCAGATTTACAGCGTAGCGTACCTAAACCATGTAAACGAGGAAAGAGTTCAGAAAATGCCGTTTATGAAAAGAATTTTTTACAATTTGGTTGGCTTAAGACGGTATATGAAATGGCAGAATCTAAGTTATTTAATAACCCTAACGAAACTCCGATTAATAGTGTTTTACTCACAAATACGGGAGAAGTTATTACATATCTTGCGTTTTTGTCGGCTAGAAGTAATTACGAATGTCAGATTCAAGAATTAAGACACGAAAAAAAATAACACAATGAGTTACTCTAATTATAAAACTTTAAAAAACCTAACAGACTCTTTTGGGGCTGCGCAAAATAATGTTGATGATTTAAATTCTCATCACGTTTTGTATGAATCAGAAATAAATAGTCTTAAAAATATAAACTACCCTACTATTATTACTGAAATACCAAACTCATCAATAGAGAATGTAAACAGGGGTATGGAAAAGTTTGAGATTGTTGCGTTTATACTCAAGCAAGAATTAACAAAATTAGATAATCAAGCTGAACTTTACGACCATTGTTTAAGCCTGTTTGATTCTTGGCTTTCTGAACTTATGGCGCAAAGGGATGGAAGTTATATACTTATAAAAGACTCGATAGATATTGGAAGAATACAAAAGTTTGGTAATGACTCAAGTTATGGTTGTAAAATAGAATTTGAAATGCTCGTACCCTCTGTTGTTATTGGTTCTAGTGGCTCAATAACATTGGATTCTTCAAACCTATATGCTTTTTACGATTCTAGTAATGGTGTAACTTTAAGCGTTACTCATGGAGTCACATGGGACATGCACTCAGGCAGCAAGACAGGCTTTACATCTATAAAGAGTTCTACTTTAGAAGACGATGAAGTATTTACAGCTTATTCAACTGTTTCAGATTCTTTTATTTTTGAGCCTGCGTATGGTCAGTTTAATCACGCTGCAACTTTAGAAATTAAAGATGTAAGTTTTGGTGGAACTGATTGGACTATTTCCATGTTGATTAAAAGAGATTTAACTAATGGGCTTTCTACTTTCTTTAGTACAGCTAAAATAATTGAAGGTGGAACTTATAATACTAACACAGGCTTCCCTTTTGTAAGGCTACAGCTTTGTGGTCAAGACCACTCTTCATATCCTAATCAAATTTTTATGACAACTTCAGGTCAAGGCCAACCTAGTATCTTAGCCGTTACAGAAGAAAACGTTGCAAAACATGAAAACGGGAATATTTTAAACGCAGGGGAAATAATTAATAATGAATTTACTCCTATAACTTTTGTAAACAATCAATCTGAAGGTAAAGTTTTTGTTCATTTAGGAAACGAGCCTGTAGCAGTTATTAATATTTGTGATAATTCTACTTGGTCAATGAGACACATGTGGCTTATGGGTGCTGCTCATGTAAGTGACTCTTTAAAGTATAGTAGTACTTATATGGAAAATGCAGAATTAAAGGACGTGATACTTTACAGTGAGGCAAAAACAAGAGATGAGTGTTTAAATATAAATAAGTACTTATATAGAAGAGCTAATGGCTAATAATAATTTTAAAAAAAGGTTAGCTTCTTATGGTGGAGCATTAACAACGAAACTTAAACAATCGCTGTTAAATAGAAAAAATGTTGCTTTTGGAAATTTAATAAAATCAATAAAATCAAAAGTTACTCATAAAGGAGACGTGTCTAGTTTAAATATTAGCATGATGAATTATGGTTGGTTTATAAATAAAAACTACAAACCATCAAAACTACCACCTGTAGATTTAATACTAGCTTGGATGGATAAGAAGGGGATAAAAATGAATCGAAGCAAGTCTAAGTATAAATTAAGAACAAGAAAGCAAGTAGCATATTTAATAGCTAGAAAAATACAACAAGAGGGATTTGCTACTTACAATAAACACGGGATAGGTTGGTTTGATTTAGTTATACAACAAGAATTAAAAAGATTAAGAAATAATGTTGCTATGGATTTATTTAATGAAGTTCAAAGCATGACAATAAATACCTTCTCAAAAACAGGAGATGGTAAAATATTTAAAAGATATTAATAATGGCACAAAACATTGGAACTTCAAACGATTTAACTCAACACTCTACCGCTGATTTTCAAACCTGCAGCAGACCTTTATTTGTTGAGTACTCATACACTAGTGGCTCTCCTGTTCCTCAATTAATAACTATACAAGTTAAAGTTGAGGTTAATGGTTCTTTTATAGATGTTGGAACACCTCAAATAGTAAACAGAACACCAACTAGCACAACTTCTCAACCCGTATTTAGACTAGATATATCTTCTTTGTTAAAAGGATTTTTACTTACAGGTTTTAATACAACAATATTTGGAGAGCAGGGAATGGATAAGCAGTCGTTAATAAATTCTTCAGGAAACAACTCTTACCGAACTGTTATTAAATATAAAACAGAAGCTAGAAGTTGGAATTTGGTGGATAATATTTTAACTCAAAATATAGCTGACGACCCCGTTGAAAACCCATCTTCGGGTAATAAGTATGCTGTTGACATTTTTTTGAAAGATGAAATGGTTCAAGTAAACGAATATTCTAATTTGAATCTTAAACAATATAGCAATATTAAAAAAGATAATTGGATAATAAAAGGTTCTGCTTACAACGCGGTAGATTGGAAATTTTTAACTAACTGCCCGACTAATCTCGTTAGGACAGTAGGTTTAGGTCAAAAGGCTGTTTTAAATTGGTTTGTTAACAATCCGTCATCGCAGACAAATTCAAGAATTCTGGCAAAATATAGTTTTTTTAACACAGCTACTAATACTTTAAACAGTAATCTTGAAGGTTCTGTTACCGACTACTCCGGCTCAAATTACGATGTATCTGCTACAGATAAAAATATGTATATTTTAAATACTTCATTTAATGAGGACGGGCTTTTTAACAACCTTAACGGTGGTAATGGGGTTAGCGAAGAATATATAAGAGGTGATATTGAAGTTTTCTTTCAAACACTAACAACAGGAACGAATTATCAAAGTAAAAGATTAAAGTTTAAATTAAAAAAGCCTAGAGCGTGGCTTGATGCGGGTAACTCTAACGTATACATTTCAGACAAGCTAAGTGATGATGCTGTATGTTTATTTTTTATAAACGATTACAATGTTTTGGATTTTTACACTTTTGAGGGGGGGCTATCTATTACTCACGAACAAGAATTAACAACGTTTAAAACAGGATATAAAAGCTACACTAAAAGACACTCATCTAAAAGAGGGGTTTCAAGAGGTGTAACCACAGAGATTTTTACTGTTTCAACATTAGTAAACAAGGTTGCTGCTGATTGGCTTTCTGAGATATATAGAAGTAAAGAAGTTTACATGTATGATTTTAAAACAACAGAATTTATTCCTGTAATAGTTATTCCTGAAAATATTCAAATTAAAAGTGGGAATCGATTATCGGCTCAACCTTTTTATGTTAGCTTTGTAAAAGACATTAATGTTATAAATAGTTAAGATGGCTGCAAATATATTTGAAATAATTTTAAATCAAGGATTTACTGAGGCTTCAGAAACTCATGATTTAAACTCAGTAATAATAAATCGTGATTTTAATGATTTTTATGCAACAGCTAACAGTCAGGGTCAAAAAACACCTATTGATTATCTTTTTACAGGGTTATCATACATAAACAATCTTGATACGCCTGAAATAGGGGTTGATGTTGATTATAATTTAGATTTTACTGAAGGATTTTCTAACAGCACTTTCTTTGGTTTAATTACCGAGAATTCATTTAAACATCAATACCATACACCTTATGGTTGGAAAGTTAAACACTTTTCTGTAGGTAATGTTGGTATTCCTGCAGGAATTTCGGGAGGTAATCAGATTAATAGCTTTGTGAGTACTATAAACGCTTTAATGTCGTCTACCGTTCAACCTAATGGGAATGGTATTCCTCTAATGTATAACGGAGAATATGGGGGTCATATACTTACTGAAGCTTGTTTAATAACTGTTTCAGGTGAAGGTACGTCTGCTACATATAATGCGCTGCCTATGGCTTTATTGGGAAGTAGTAATGGGGCGAGGGAAGACTTTCAGTACTTTCCATCAGCTAACCCTGTTTTAATTCATAATTCACCCCCCACAATGAACAATTACACATCTGAAAGGAGTGATTACAGTATGGTGGCAGGTAAGATAAATATAGCTTCTCACATGGGGGCAAATTGTTATGAAGGTAATACAAACAGACAAGTAGACGTTGGGGGCTCTGCTGTTCCAAATACCGACAGACATATTATTTATAAATCAAATGAATCTCAAGGAATAAATTTTATAAATACAGGAACAGACACTGATGGGTCAAGAGCTCATGACCTTGTTTTTTTAGAAACAAAAAATGGTTTATACGCTAACGAAGGATTTATTACATCAAAATATCCTTCAATGGGTTCTTCATCAGGAAATAGACAATTCACAATGCCACCTGTTGTTTATAGAATTAAAAACATTTTTAATGATGAGGCTGCCACAAGTAATATAGAAAAGATGGTTCAAACTACTTTAAGTTTCAACTTTCACAATGGCACTACTCCAACGCAAGTTTTAATAGGTAATTATACAGGTGGTCAATCAACAAGTCAATTTTCAGGTTCAGCTATAGCTTGGCAAGTTAGTTCAGCTTCAGGGCAAATTACAGGAACAACTTTTGGGAAGTGGTATCCTGCTTACTCTTACTTTCAAGGGGAGTCTTACAACAATATGTTAAATCATATTGAGGTGTTAGGCGGCGCCAATGTGGGTAGGCTTCACTTAAATAGGCTATCTATGCCTTCTAGCTTGGTAGTTAACAATACTTTTAACTTATCAAAATATGAAACATATAGAGTGTATTTTGATGTTATTTTTGAAACTACTAGTTCTTGGTCTATTTCTTTAAGGGAGGGTATTGGAAATTCAGGAAATATAATTTTTAATGAAAGTTATAGCGGTAACACAAATAATGATAGAGCTTTTACTTTTGAAACTACAAGTTCAACAACCTACACCCTTTCTGTAACTATTTCAGGCTCAGGAAGCACAGGTAATGGAGTAGCTTTTAATGTCATTAGGTTTGAGTCTTTATCAAGCGTTTTTACTCATACAAAAACACACCCAACAGACGCTTATCATGTTGCTAATCACGGAGCCTTAATTGATGATTCAATAGGTTACGTTATAACGACATCAGACTTTTACGCAGTCACTAGTCCAGGAGTAAAAGGTGAGGGTCAAATGAAGTTTGCTTGTTTAGGGAGTAGTGGTACGGAGGTTTTTGTCTACACACCTCAAGATAGTGACTTTAAAAAGCCGTTTTATAGCGGAGGGGGTGTCGCTAGTCCAATGATGGATTATGGTTATGAAAACATCTTAGTAGAAAACTATGGTGGGGTATCGTTAGATAACTCTGTGTATAGTGAAATAGATGAAATTATATATATAAATCCTTATGCAATAAACTCATATTCAGAAGAACCTTTACTTCAGAATGAATCTACTGCAAGGTTTTATCCTAGTCTATCTCAACCAAAAGATGTGATGGGGTTTTACTCCGATGAGTATTTTGACATAACAACCAACCTTAAAATTGACTCTCCACACTTAAACGTTTTTGTTGACAGTGCAAGTAGTAATTCTTTTGTCGACTCTACTGCAAAAATAGGTCAATTTCAAATAAACACAAATTACGAAGCACATATAAGTAGAGATGGTTCTCCTGACGGAACAACGGTTAACGATAAAATTCGTCTTTATTATGATAATACTGTTAACAAAGTTCCACCTCCAACCATAACTAAGCTTAATGTTTTTCCTGATGGCGCGGATAGCGATTTTGAGGTAACTATAGCTTGGAATATTGATTCTATGTCGACTGTTGTAGGTGGTCAAGCCGTAAACGATTATTTAGTTCTCGACTGCGGAGAGGGAACTGAGGCGTTAGCAACAATAACACCAAACAACTTGCAAAGCAGTGTAACAGTAACCCCTACAGGAACAGATTTAAGAATTAGGTTGCGGTCAGAAGAAGAAAAAGGCGCTCCTTTGGTTGGCGTTGATGTTGTGTTTGACGCTGTATCAAGCATAACAGCTGTTGCCTCTTCTGGGCCATTTTTTAAGGTTGTAAAGCACGGAGATGAAACTTCTGTAAATGGAGGTGTAACTCCTTATATAAGTCAGTATGACGCTGCAGTTAGAGTTATTTCTATTGACAACACTGAGGCTATAGTAAATGCTAGCACAACAACCTTAGGAGCCCCAATAATGACAAAATCATTTAGTGCGGCTTCATTAGTGGGGGCAGGAAGCATTAAGTTATTTGTAAATGTTTGGGGTATGGGAACGGGTTGTGAGCTTGAGGTTAAAGATAACTTTTCAGGAAGCCCTTTAACCACTACAATTACATCTGCAGGAACTACTCAAATAACTAGGAATACAGGTAACACTGAATTAGACGTAAACTTTCTTATTAATCCAACTGTTAAGTTTACCTTTCACTCCCCTGACTCAACTACGCCTTTAGATATAATTATAACTGAGTTAGCTATGCAGGCGACCTTTCCAACAGGTCTTCAGTCAACAACAATTAATTTAGATTTAGACGAAGACTTTGAGTTTCCTTTAAATATTATTAATAAAAACTTTGAAGAGCTAAGTCAAGGTAGTGGTAATTTCACAAAAACACTTCAAGTTCCTGCAACATCTCATAATAAAAGGGCAATATTATTTCAAAATGAAATAAACACAAAAAAAGATAATTCTTTTGTAAATGGTTTAGAGTGTACTGTTAGAGCGCATGGTTTAGATGTGTTTAATGGTAAATTATTTTATGATGGAAGCGAGTATTCTGAACACGGAGAAGACTACTTAAACTTATCTATGGTTGGTGGAAACAGTTCTTGGGCTGACTTCCTGTCTAATAAAAATTTAAGAGACTTGATAGGTGAATACTATCAAGTTATGGGTATGTGGGATACAAATCTTTTTGATAACGCTCAAAACCAACTTCAATTTCCCTTAGTTGATAACGGGGCTTGGACTCCAATTATAGTTTCCGAAGAGGTTAATCCTGATAGGGTTGCTGCAGGTTGGCCAAATATAAAGTGCTCTTATAGAATACTTCTTGTGTTAGAGGAAATTTTTAGCAACATAAATTACTCTTTAGATAGTAATTTTTTTGGAACTAATCAAGAGTGGAGTAATGAGTTTGGGTTTGAATTTAATGGATTTATTTCTAAATTAATAGGTATAGCCCCTACAATGCAAACCCACGAAGACGATATTAAAGTTTCTGAGTTAAACATTAGAATGAACAATTCTAGGAAGTCGATGTTTCAACTACTAAAAGAAGCTAATACAAGTAACTTAAACGGGTTAAGGCCTAGCATGAGAAGTATAGTGAAAAAGGCTAATAATGGTGATGAGCAAAGATACTATGTTGATTGGTGTTTCTTAAACTTTGATGAAACCCACGTTAATGGTGGTGGCTCAACTCTTGGGACTCAAACAACATCAGGCTCTAGTTTTGTAGGCGGCGTATGGGAACAAACGTTCCCTTTAATAAACTCTACTGACCCATACGGTCAATCTAGGTCTGTAATAAGTGTTAATCAAAGTGGTTTTTACACAATACAGATTGACGTAAACGCAGATTTTAACACCTATATTAATGGTAGTATGTTTTCTCCTGCCTACAGTACTTGGAGCACTATGGCTGCTGAAGGAACAGATGCTGTCCCTAGACTTTTTTCAGTAGCGTTAGTTGATAGCACGCTAGGTAGTAGTGGAATGGGTAATAGTAATGAGTTTATTGACGAGTATAGATTGTCTGCTTTAATGTTTGACTTAAAGGATGAATCTGCAATTAATTTAGGTGAAGATAGTTATGATAACACTAGAATATCTTTGCAGATAAATCAATACCTTTCCGCAGATAAAGAATACGCTATATTAGCTATGGAAGGTATACCTTCAGGAGAAGGAACTTACTTTATGAACAATGTTGGTGGAGACATTGTAAGCACTATACAGTCTTGGGGAACTTCGTTTAAAATAAATGAAGCAGTTTTAATAATGTCTTTATCTCAAGATAGAAATCCTATGGAGGGGTATTACGCAATGATATATGATAATGTTAGTCCAACCGTATCATATAGAGAGGTTTTACCTGATGTAAGTCAATTAGATTTTGTTAGTGAAATATCTAAAATATTTAATTTAGTTTGGGCTACAAATGAGTTAACTCAACAAATAACAGTTGAACCTTTGAACTCTTTTTACGACTTCAATGGAAGTACTTATGGTTATTTAGATTGGGATGAAAAAGCTTTAATTGTAAACGTTGAAGAGAATGGGTTTATAAAAGGTAACTTACTCTACGCTATGAATGAAGACTCTAGTGATTGGTGTATTAACAATTTAATGTCTAGCTCTGATGGTGGAGGTTTTGGTGATAAAAAAATATACTCAAATAGAAATATAAACGGAGAGGATAAATGGCAAGATTTATCACTATCTATATTTTCGGCTATGAAAATGGATTTTGATTATTTTCTTCAAAGAGAGTTTGCTCCATTACCGCCATCTAGTCCTGCATACGAGAACATGAGACCTAACCCCGTGCCTACATTTATGCCTAAAATTTGGCACGAGCCCGACTCCCCTTTAACGCCTACAATACCTGAAGAGAAGCCTAGACCAAATAATTCTCATCAGCATAAGTTAGCGTTTATATTAAACAAGTCTAGGCAAACAGTTTCTTCAGAAAAAGATATTTATTGGGCAATAGAAAGGCGTTTTTATCCTTTCGCCTCGTTTGATAACGGAATTTTTGGAGTTAAAGGTCACTATACTATATCTAGGGATAATTACATGGAGGTAGCCTCTTATTCTCCTTTCAGCTCTGAAGCTCCTAACGTTACTTTTTCAGATGCTTTAGATGGTAGCTTAACTGATGAAGGCTTTTTTGAGGGTGGACTGTTTCACGTTTATCATAAGTCTTTTATAGACAGCATGCTTTTGAGAGATAAAAAAATAACAGCAGAGGTTCACTTAACTCCAACTGATATTGCTAATATAAACTTTAGACAATTAATTCACATAGACGGAAATTATTATATATTAAGTAGAATTGTAGACTACAACTTTTCAGGGGAGGCTACACAAGTTGAGCTAATATTAGCGACAACAACAGGAACTAATTCATAATTAAATTAAAATGGCTAGTAAAACAGATAAGTACGCAATTCAGTTTGATATAAAAGGTGTATCTAAGCTGCAAAAATATCAACAAGGTTTACAAAGAACAAACAACCAACTTGATAAGCTTAAGAAAAAAATAAAAGGTCAAACAACTGCTACTGCAGCTCAAGCTGATAAACTCACAAGGTTGACTGCTCAACAAAAAGTATATACTTCTCATGTTAAAAAGGGTATAACTGCTTTAACTCAAAATACTGCTGCAAAGAAAAAAAATAGCGCAGCCGCAGGGGCTGCAGGAAAAGCTATGGCTGCTATGGGTCTTTCCGTAGCGGGCGCTGTTATGGCTTTAAGAAGACTTGGTACTTTTTTAATATCAAATGTTAAGGAATTTGCTAAGTTTGAACAAGGAGTAAAGAATGTTACTACTCTTATGTCTGCAGATGATACAGGTTTGTTTAGAGGTGATTTATTTAAAGGTTCTTTACAGCTTAGTAGAGATTTTGGATTTGCCTTAGATGATGTAAACAAAGCTATGTTTAACGCTGTATCTGCAGGTGTTAATGGTGGTAATGCTATTAAGTTTTTAAATGAAGCATCTACATTAGCTGTAGCGGGTGTTACTAATTTAAAGTCTGCTACATTAGGTTTGACAACAGTTTTAAATGCTTATGGGATGGAAGCTTCAGAAACAGCTAGAGTTTCTCAAATTTTATTTACAACTCAAAAGTTTGGTGTTACAACGGTAGAGGAATTATCTAAATCTTTAGGGGTTGTAGTTCCTTTTGCTGCTGCATCAGGAATATCTTTAGAAGAGCTCGGCGCATCTATTGCTGTTACTACTCGTTCAGGTCTTGATGCCGCTAAAACTGTTACAGCTCTTCGTGCTGCAATATCTCAAATGCAAAAACCTGCCGCAGAGTCAAGAGACTTATTCTTAGAGTATGGGATACCTATTGGAGCTGCTGAAATGAAGACAATAGGTTTTACAGAAACTCTTAGTAGATTAAACAAGGTTTACAAAGAGAGTCCAGAAATTATTGAACAAATGTTTGGAAATGTTCGTGGTCTTACAGCTATATTTTCTTTAGCAGGTGATAACGCAGACCAATACCAACAGATATTAAAAGAGTTGAACGATGAAACTATTACTGCAGCTAATCTTCAAAAAGCATTAGATGAAAACATGGATTCATCTCAAATGGGTCTTGATAAACTAAGCACAGCATATACAGGATTAAAGGTTGCTATGGGTGACTCTGATTTTATTGACAACGCTGCAACTGCTGTGGCAAACTTTTTTAACGTTTTATCAAGCGATGAGGTATCCACTATGGATAAAATTGAGAGTTTTTTCTTAAAGTTTGCGGGAAAATATGCAGGAATAGGTCACGATATGCTTTTACTAGCAGAAGCTCAATCAGAAGCGTCTAAAAAAAGTGCAAAAAACTTTGTAGAAGGTTTAAAGTCTTCTGAAGATGGCGTCAAAACTATGGAAAGAATAAGGGAAAGAATGATTAAAGGTGATGGGTTTACTCCTGAAGATATTAAATTCATGAAAATGGTTGCTTCAAAAGAAGATTTAGCTCCCTTTAACGCTACGCTAGCTAATATGATTAAATCTTACAAAGCATCTTTAGATAAAATAAAAGAGGAAGATGATGCGGCTGCAGCTAAACAAAAGGAGTTAGATAATGCAAAAACTATATCAAAAAGAAAGTACAATGAAAGAGAGTTTCAAGGAAGAAAAGATTTAGCTGAAAGAATAGAAGAAATAACGATGGAGGGTGTTGAAAACGACCAATATCAAAATGTTACAAACCTTGCTATTGCTAAAGCAAAATATGCTGAACTTGAAGCCCTTGAAAATCATCATAAAGAACACGGAGGAGCTTCAGCTAGAGAGCTTACAAGAATTGCAGAGCAGATGTCTAAACTTAGAGTAGATATTAGAAAAAAAGAAATATCCATATTAGAGTCTAATACTAAAAAATATAACGACACACAAACAGAAATGTCTACTGATTTAGCTAAAAACCTTCAGGACATAGCTTTAGAGGAGGCTCAAAAAAATGAGCTAACAAATCGTCAGTTAAATATTTATAAATTAGAGGAGCAAGAGCAATACTATATTGATTTATTAAAAGTGGATGGACAAAGTGCTGATGAAAGAGAAAAAAATGAAAGAGCTTTAGCTGCTGTTAGAATAAAGTTAGCAAAAGAAGTTACTGCAGGAGAGTTAGAGCAAAATAAATTAAAAGAAAAGTATGCTAAAATGAGTTTAGATGTTATTGCTGACGCTGTAAAAGCTAATGCAGAAACTCAATTAGCAAACAAAGAAAATGCTTTAGAAAAGGAGCAAACCGCAGCTCAAGAGCAAGCAGACTTAGGTTTAATAAATCAAAGAGAGTTAAAAACTAAAGAAAAAGCTATAGAGGAAGAAAAGTTTAATTTAAGAAAAGAGCACGAAAAGAAAATGCTTAGAATATCTTTAGCTCAGGAGCTTGCAAATCACGCGATAGGCGCTGCATTAAATCCATTAGCGGGTATAACTTTTGGTGGAGCGTCCATATCTCAATATGCAATCATGTCAGGGTTAGCTATGGCTAGATACGCATCAAATTTAGCTGCTATAGAAAAGCAAGAGTTTGCTAAAGGTGGTTTAGTCTATGGTAAGTCACACGCGCAAGGAGGAGAAATGTTTGCGGTTGGTGGCCGTGTAGCAGAGCTAGAAGGCGGTGAAGCTGTAATAAATAAAAGGTCTACAGCTATGTTTGGTGGAGCTTTAAGCGCTATGAATCAAGCAGGTGGTGGAGTTTCCTTTTCATCTCCTAATATAAATAATAACGGACTAATAGATTACAGTTTATTAGGAAAAGTTATAGGTGGAAACACTAATGTCGTTTTACCCGTTGAGTCTTTAAATAAAACTCAAAATAAAGTAAAAGTAAAACAAGAATCAGTTAGATTTTAATTATGGATTTATTAGAAGAAGTTATTAATGTTTGTGGACAAAATTCAAGAGTTGTGATAGTAGATTTGCAAAAAAAAGGTTTACTTGATAGAACTTTAGTAAGAAATTTTTTAATCAGAAAAGATTTTAATGACGCTTTAAAAAAAGAAGACACAGATTTAATAAAACATATATTTATAGACATATCAGATAAGTATAATATATCTATTCGTCAAGTTCAAAGAATAGTATATGATTACATGAAGACAAAGTGTCAACAAATGTCAACACTAATTTAAATTAAATACTTATATTTGCATTATGGAATTTATTCAAGAAAAATCTTGGTATGCAATACCTACTATAGAGGCTAAAGGAAAGTCTACAGATATTCATATATATGATGAGATAGGTGTTCATGGGGTTTCTGCTAAAAGTTTTTTAGAAGACCTTAAAGATTTAAAGGGTCAAGATATTACTGTTCATATAAATAGTTCAGGCGGAGATGTTTTTCAAGGCCAAGCAATTTATACTGCCCTTAAAAACTATACAGGAAAAGTAACTGTTAAGATTGAAGGTTTAGCTGCATCAATGGCAACTGTAATTGCTCTAGCTGCAGATAAAATAGAGATGACATCTAACAGCTTGTTTATGATTCACTCACCTATGAGTAATGTGTTTGGAAATAAATCTCAAATGAGAAGACAAATAAACGCATTAGAAAAGGTTGAGTCAACCATGTTAAACGTTTACACTAAAAGAACTAAATTATCAGAAGATAAGGTTTCTCTTATGATGGAAACAGAAACTTGGCTTAGTGCTGATGAAGCTCTTGATTTAGGTTTTATTGATGAGGTTATAGGGAAAGTAGTAGTTGTAGCAAAATATGATATGACAGGGTTTACAAACAAAACTCCTGAAGATATATTAACAACCTTCGGAAACGAAGAATTAAAAACAGCGAGTAAAATGGATGAACAAACTATGGCAAATTGGTTTACAGAAATTAAAAACCTGATTGTAGGTAAAGCAGAAGAAACTGCTTCAATAGAGGAAAAGGTAGAGCCTACCGCACAGACAGAAACAGAAGCTCCTAAAGAGGAAGTTAATGTAAATGACTTAAAGGCTCAATTAGATGCGTTGACTCAAGAAAGAGATTCTTTATCTCAGAAACTAAGCGTTCAAAAAGAAAAGTCAAACGAATCTAAAGAAGAGTTTAAAACTCAGTTTGAGCAAATGGCTCAACGAATATCAAAACTAGAGGCGACTCCTTCAGTTACTTTAGCTGAAAACGAGCCAAAGGTTCAAGCATCAAAGAGTGCTCCTAAAGATGAATGGGGCGACTTTGCGAAAAGCATTTTAAAGTAATAATAAATAAGTAACTTAAATTAAAAAAAATGGCAATAGCTCAAGGCGGTTCAACCGCTTCACAATTACCTGCTGTAGACCAATATGATGTAAATAAATACATTATATCACCTTTATTTATGGGTGGGGACTACATGAATTACATGGATATTATGCCGAACATCAAAGGTCAAACTAAAATTGACCACTTCGGTAAATTAGACAAATCAACTTTAGACTTTAACGACGGAGAATTTGCTTCTTCATCTACAACTCCTTTTAGCGCTATAACTATTAGTCCTAAAAGAATGGAAATGGAGCATGAATTTCGCGCCAACTCTTTATTCGGAAGAATTAAAGGTCAGTTGATGCGTGCAAACACAGACTTCGATAATATAGATGGTTCTGTTGTAAAACAGGCTTTATTGGAAATTATTGGTAAAGCTGCTAAAGCTGACTTCAACCGTCAACTTTGGTTAAACTCTACTCATACTGCTAACACAACAAGTAACAACTTAGCTCCTGGCGCTCACTACGATTCGTATGATGGTATTTTTACTCTTTGCGGTAAAGCTTTAGATTCAGGCCAACAATTAATTGCTACTGATATTGCTAACGTAACTTCGGGTTCTGCATTGAATAATGCTACAGGAAGCACTAACTCGGGTCTTTCTATATTAGATAACCTTTACTCTGCTGCTACTCCTGAACTTCGTGAGTCACAAATGGTATTCTTCGTTTCAGGAGATGTTGCTGATAGCTACGCTGCTTACTTAGCAGGTACAGGATACGCTGCTGCAGGTTTTGGAGCTTTAGTACAAGGTTCTCCTATGAGTTACAAAGGTATTCCTATTGTAGTTCGTAGAGATTGGGACAAGTACATCGCTGCTGACAATGAAGATGGTTCATTATCATCTGACGGTGCTAGAATTAACGGTTCTGCTCACGCTTCTACAGCAACTAAGAACACTCACAGAGCTGTTTTAACTGCGCAAAATGCGTTTATTGTTGGAACTGATTTCTCAGAAACTCAAGTTGAACAATGGTATTCTTTAGATGCTAAAGCTTATCGATTCAGAGTTTCTTACATGGTAGGTGCTGCATTAGCTGATAAAAGCTTAGCGGTTGTTTACACGCCTGAGGCTCTTAGAACTACGTAAGAATAGTATAATGATTAATATAGAAGGGGGTTGGGGTATTACTCCGCTCCCTTTTTTTAACTTTAAAAATAAGAAAAAATGCCAATACAAAGTGTAGAAGTAGTAAATATAGACCACTTCGCTAAAGGTGGTTTAAAATTACTAGAAATAGCTGAGGTAGGAGCTACAGGCTGTTCCTTAGCTGTAGATAACAATGCTCAAACTGCAACGGGGGTGTTAAGCTCTGCTGCGGGTCAAATTCATTCTTTTGAGTTTGAAAAAGAGTCAGCAAAAATGACTGTTTCCGTACAAAGAACAGACTCATTAAATTTATATAATGTTGTAGTTGAGGGTTTTGTACCTAAATTATCTAAAGATAGACTAAAATCATTAGAGTCTGTAATGAAAGCTCCTAATGGGTTTTTCGCAAAAGCATATCTTTGGGATGATTATAGTGAAAATACAGGCGCTAATCTTGACCCTTATTTATTAGGGTTTGATAATACTTTAGCTGTGAGTAACTCAGAAACTGATTTTCCTTGTGTTTTAGAGAGCTTAGAGCTTGATTCAGGAACTTCGTTAGCTGATGCTAACGGTGTAACTGTTAAAATTAGCTGTACTATGGCTCATTTCCCTGCTCAGTTCTAATAATAAAATTTAAAATAAAAATAAAATGATTGGAGAAATTAATATACTACAAGGGACTCACGGGGTGTATATGCACAACGATGTTGTTCCTGGCGTTGAGCGGGTTGTTTTATGTCTAAACGGAGATAGACACAACGAAGATAGTGGTACTGACTTTCAAGGAAACTATGCGGTTGGTAATACGATTGTATTAAACCCTGCTGTTGGAGATTATGGAATGGCGCAAGAGGAATATGTTTTAAAGTGTGAAAGAGAAAAAAGTAAGATGACTTATTCTGTTAATCAAGATAGAGGCTTTCCTACTCACGTTATAACTTTAGAGCTTTATGTTCCTCATTTAACTGCAGACATTTACAATAAGTTAAGTTCAGGTTTAAGGACTGCTTATGTTGGATTGGTTTGTATGAATGATAAGTTTGAAACAGCTAGCCCTTATGAAACTGATGATAACACTAACGATGAAACAGCGCCAAGTTCAAATAATTTAAAACAAGCTAGATATATAGTTGGTGTAGACCAAATTTTAGGTGACGAAGGTAGTGCTGCAACAGGTGCAGGTATGAACTTTCAATACTCTGACTTTGCTTTGTTTATAGACTCTATTGAGTATGACTCAGGAGCTGCGTTAACTGATAAAAATGGAGCTACTTTAAAGCTAACTGCCGTTCAAGGTACAGCTCCAAAAAGAGTAGTTTACGCTTAAAATAATTTATATAAGTAATATTAATAGGTGAAACTACGGAAGTAGCCTATTAATTTCTTATATTTGTTGAATCATTATACATTTATTGTGGCTAAAAGAGAAAGAGATTCCAAAGGTAGGTTTGTTGCTAATTCTACAACATCTACTATAAATAGAAAAGCAAGCGGTAGAGTAAAGTTTGACATTGTCAATTTAGCTCCTATGCCTGATATTTTAGAAAGGCAACACAACATAACCACTAAAGAATATTATAAGTTTGGTGATGACAATTTGTTTCCTCAATACTTATCTGAACTAAAAAGAAAGTCTAGTACCCATAGGGCTATTTTATCTCAAAAAGCTACTTATACTGCGGGTAGTAAAATAACTACAATAAATTCAAAAATACAATCCTACATAAATGAAGTTAATCCTAAAGGTCAATCTTTAAGAAATTTATTTCGCTTAGTTGTAGATGATTTTTATACTTTTGGTAATGCCTATATTGAGTTTGTTGAATACGAAGGTGGTTGTAATATGTATCACGTTGACTCAACTATGGTTCGTGTTGGAAAAAACATGGAGTCTGTTTATGTTAATCCTGATTGGACTTACTATGATTTGGGAGACAAAGAGGTTCGTAAAGTGCCTATGTTTCCTAATTTTAAAAATGGCCGCTCAATTATTATGTTTAAGGATTACGAAAGCGGATTTCAACGATATGGTATTCCTGATTATATAGCTGCAGCAGAAAGTGGCTCTATAGAAATAGACTATCTTATACAAAAATATAATCGCTCTAAATTTGAAAATGGATTTATGCCATCTGCTATTATAGAAATAGATGGCTCAATGAGTGATGATGAGGCTGAAGAATTAATATCTTTAGCTCAAGATAAGCTTACAGGGGAAGGTAATAATGGTAAAATATTATTCCTTGTAAAAGATGGAGCAGGAGCAGGTGGTGGAGCAAATGTTCAGATACTTAAAGATGATAAAGACGGAAGCTTTATGGAGTATCAAGAACTTACTAGAAACAACATTGTTACAGCCCATAGATGGCAACCTGCGTTATCAGGTATAGTTTCTAGCGGTAAAATGAATAACACAGGTAGTGAGATTAGAATATCTTATGATTTAGTTATGAGAACTGTTATTCAAGATACTATTGAGCAGGTTTTTAAGCCTATGAGAGATGCTATAGGAAAAGTTTTAAAGACAGACGCTTCTTCATTAGAGGTTCAGTTTGAGTCACCTATAGGATTTGCTGCAGATATAGATATAAAACAAATAGCTGACATTAATGAGCTTAGGGCTTTAATAGGACTAGAAGAAAGACCTGATTTAGAAGATGTTTATTTATCAAATGTAAACCCTAATCAAAATGGCGAAAACTGATTACAGACAATACCCTAATTTAATTACAGCTCAAGAAGTTGTTGATATAGCTATGACTAATTCAAATATGGATGAGTCAATTATAGATTCAAACATTATTCTTATTTCAGAAATAACTCACTTAAAACAACACTTAGGAGATTATTTTTGGGGAACTCTTCGTGAAAAGTTTCAAGATAGAAGCTCATCTCCTATTCCAAGTGCAGAAGAAATTACTTTAGTTGATAAATATATTAAGCCATGTCTTGCTTTATATGTAAAGTACGAGATTTTAAATGACATGCAATACAATACAACATCTTCAGGAGTCGTAACAAATGATGACGAATGGAGCGACCCTGTTGAATCTTCTGAAATGTCTTTACTAAAAGACGACACATACAGAAAAGCAGAGATATTAAGAAAAGATATGATGGAATGGTTAGATGATGAAGATAATAACGGCGTTTACCCTGAATATGAGTCTAACCAAAACGATAAGCATTTAAATGGGGATAATGTTGTTAGATTAGGTGGAATATTAGCCTATGGAAATAAGGTTAATAGATACCGCTCAATAAATAAAAAAGATGAACGATACTATAGCTAAAATAAAAGACACTATAGAGGTTAGTGCTATTAATGGTGGAGCTGTTTTAGTTTCAACATTAAGCAACTTAGAACAAGGGTTAAGGATATGTTCACTTGTGCTAGCAATAGCTTACACATCTGTTAAAATATACCAAATAATAAGTAAAAATAAAAAATAACTATGCCTCAAGATTATAATGACTCATCCGCAAGTTATAAACAAAAGTTTTTAGCTCAAGGAAGAACTAATGATTCTGCTGCTCTTACAGGTAATGAGCAACAAGATAGAGATAACTTACTTTACTTTATTGAAAACAATTTTCAAACAAATGTAAAAGGTGGTATTACTGCTGAAAACTTAAGAGCTTTTTTGCATATTTTAGTTAAGTCTGTAAGGACTCAAAAAGATGACAAGTCTTTTGTTATTGTTGGAAATAGAGGCTCTAGGATAGCTACAGGTGCCGCAGGTAGATATTATTACGGTAGTAGTACAAGTGGTTACACAGTAATGTCAAGTTATACCACTAACCTAGCTAACTTACCCTCAATGAACTCCTTTAACGCTTTTAGAGCTCCTTTTGAGCTTTATGGTGTATCTTGCAGAGGAACTATACATAACACCTCAGCAACAGGAGATGTTACTATAAAAATGTATTATTCAGACCAAGATGACGGAACAAGCACTTATGTTCAAAATTTAACTTTAATTGGCAGTGATGTAGTAGATTGCGCTATTATAGATACTGGCTATGATTTTGATATTGCAACAACAGTTAAAGTTCCTGAAGGTAAACTTATATGGTTGTTAATAGAAAATACGGGTCATAGTGGTTCGGGTGGTGAAACTTTATTGTTTCAAGCTTCTATTTATGCAACAAGACACTCTAATAATTGGACATCATCTTAATATTATGGCTAAAAAGAAAGATTCAAGACTAGAAAGAGCAGGTGTTTCAGGCTACAATAAACCTAAACGAACCCCTAGTCATCCTAAAAAGTCTCACGTTGTTGTAGCAAAAGAAGGTGGCAAAGTAAAAACTATTAGGTTTGGTGAGCAAGGAGCTAGTACGGCAGGAAAGCCAAAAAAAGGTGAGTCTGATAGAATGAAAAAGAAAAGAGCTTCATTTAAAGCTCGTCACGCAAAAAATATAGCAAAAGGTAAAATGTCTGCAGCGTATTGGGCTGATAAAGTTAAGTGGTAATGAAGAAAAAAAGCACAGTAAATAAAGCAGGAAACTATACTAAGCCTACTATGAGAAAGCGTTTATTTAATAAAATAAAGTCTGGCTCTAAAGGAGGTCGCGCAGGTCAGTGGTCTGCTAGAAAGGCTCAAATGCTTGCAAGAGAATATAAAAAAGCAGGAGGAGGTTACAAATAATGGCTCTAAAAAAATCACAAAAAAGTCTAAAAAAATGGACTAAACAAGATTGGGATTATGTCTCTAAAAAAGATAAAAAGAAACCTAAATCTAAAAGAGGTAGATACCTACCTAAAAGTGTTAGAGAGTCTCTTACACCTGCTCAAAAAGCTGCTGAGAACAGGAAGAAGAAGAAGGCTACTTCAAAGGGAAAACAAAATGCTCCTTACGGAAAAAAGTTAGCTAAAAAAGTTAGAAGAGCAAAGTAATGAAAGTTGTATTAAACAGGCTTGTAGATACAGGTAAATCAACATTAGGGAAGCTCACTATTCACGACGAGCTTAAAGAGTGCTTTTCTTGTAAAACATTAGAGCTTTCTTGGAAAGATAACAAAAGAAGTGTATCTTGCATACCTCGTGGAGAGTATGTTGTAACGACAAGATTTTCCGCAAGACATGGTGAGCATTTTTTAATTAACGATGTAGATGGTAGGGAGTACGTTTTAATACACAGTGCAAACTATCATTATCAACTTAGAGGTTGTATAGCTGTTGGTAAAAACTATGCTGATATAGACAAAGACGGGGAGATAGACATTACATCTAGTAGAGATACTATGGATAAATTGTTAAGTATTCTTCCTGAAGAATTTTACATAACTATAATTTAAAATTATGATTGAGTACATTTCACAAAACGGAACAGATATTATTGCTATTATTGTTGCTGTCATGGCTGCAGTAAAAGTAATCGTTAGATTAACACCTTCTGTAAAAGATGATGAGGTTTTTGGTAAGCTAGATAAAGTTTTAGAATTTTTGATTCCTAACTATGGGTCTAAGGAAGAAAAATAGAAAAGACTACATAGCCTCGAAAGAGATTAAAAAAGGAAAGAAACCCGTGATAAATCCAATGGTTACTACAGGAGCTAAAATTATGTCGTTTATTATCCCTAAGATGTTTAGAGATAAGAACGGTAAATGGTCTAGTAAAAGAACTATTGGAGGTGTTATAGCTATAGCCGCAGTTCATCAAATAGAAGTTGCGGGTGAGGTTACTTGGCAACACTTGGTTATGGTTGCTCTTGCTGTAGCTACAGTTTACGCTCCTGATTCTAAATAAGGGATAACCATTGGTAGCGTTCCATTTTCAAGAACTACTCCACAAGAAAGTTTATAGGATTTTGCGAAGTGCTTTGCGTATGCCATTGCGTAGCTTTTTCTATCTACACCACAACCTACTTGCATACCCCAATGTTTTCCATTATATATTACTGAGGCCTCAGTGTGAATGTGCCCTTGCACTACTGAACACCCAAACTGCAATGCTTTATTAGCTGCAGCGTTTCTGCCTGAAGTCCCTGTTCCGTGAACATATAAAACATCTCCTATATGATGATGTTCTTTAAAGTCCCACCCTTCTACACCTAAAACCTCGTCAAAATCCCTTATCCAAACTTTTGATATTCCGCTATCGAAAGCTTTTCTACGAACTATAGCATCGTGATTTCCTATGCAAACTTTTGCTATCGGAAACGCGTTATGCCACATTTGTATTTTATCTATTGCTCTATCTAATTCCTCACCCGCACCATAACCGTCAGGGTCTTGTTTGTGAAAAGAACTATAATGAGAATCAATAACATCTCCTATAAATACAACTTCTGAACATTGATACTTTCGCATTTGCTCTTTGCAATGCTCAAGGTATCCTTTTAAGCAAAAAGGTTCATGAATATCTCCAACAACTAAGACGTTGCCTGTGGATGGTGATTGTGATTCTCTTGATTTTTGAATTAAACTCCACTCAAATTGAGATAATCTAGGTCGGTATTGTTTTTCCATAACAAAGCAAAGGTAATAAAAAAAAGTAACCCCTGCAAATGCAAGGGCTACACGCACTATTTAAAGTGCAACTATGCAGAGATAAACAGGGAATATTCAAAGATACTATTTCTTTTCTCTTATCCAAGAGTCAGGTACTATTTTCTCACACCATAGTATGTCATTTTTATCACACCATTGAGCGTAAGTTGTTTTACTTCCCTTCCTAATCTTGTTGTTAGCGTTTTGAAATAAGAATCTAATATCTAAGTTTGGGTGTTGTTCCTTTATGAGTAAATGTTTATCTCTATCGGATTTTACTAAACGTCCTTTGACTTCTAGTATTATCCCGTTAGGGAGTATTATGTCGGGTGTATATGAATGGTTACTCGCAGGAATCACATAACCGACCTTCAGGGCTTCGTAAGCACATCCCGTCACATGTCTTTGCTTCAAGTTCTTCCAAACTCGATGTTCTAGTCCACTTCGGAACCCTGCTTTCACTGCAGCACTCCTTGTTACACTCTTTCTTTTTTTCTTCATCTATAAGTTTTTCTAAATAGATAGCCATATCCATAGCTTCTTCTTGAGCGTGTATAAGCCACTGTAAAGTGCTTAAGTCATTTCTTTCCATAGAAGTTCCGTACTTATCTAACCCTTTATTAGAACGTTCTAAAATTTTAGAAACAACTTTATATTCTATTTTACTCATTTATCTATTTGTTTAGTTACAAAGTTAACGAATTCTAGCTCTTTTTCCAAAGCTTTCTTTTTCCAAGTAACCATTTCTTGTTTATAGTAAATCATTTTAAAGAAGCATTGATTAAATAAAATCAAGCAATCATTTAAGTCATCTACTCTTTTTTCCTTTTTATCATAAATTTCAGAACTTATTTTTCCTGCGCTATTTATGAGTTCTGACCTCATCTTATCAACCTCTACAAGCATATCTGAGTATGCGTGCATAAAGTTATTTTCTTCGTTATTTGCTTGCGACTCCCTAAGAGTCTGCATTGCCATTTCCGCTATCTCCATAGTTATTTAATTCAGGTTGTTCTTCGGTTTCTACTGAGTCTATAATCCAACTATCCCAAGTTTTTCTTGCTATCTCCTTGTTTATCTCTTCTTGAGATTTTAGATTTTCCTTCATAACAAACTTTATCTTCTTGTTCTAATTGATTTCTCCAAGTCAAATACTCCGCGTGGTCTTGCTCTCGCCAATTACCCGTAATACGCATTTGCTCGTTGATTAAAAATTCTTTAAGTCTTCCCATGTTATTTTGTTTAAGAAGCGTGGAGAGTCCAGACGACCAAATCTTTAAAACTCTCCATCACATCTGTTAAAAATTAATCTCTACTTTTGATTCCTTGTTTTTACTTAAACCAACCAAAGGGTCTATAAATAATCCTCCTTGACTTGTATTAAGGTATGTAAATCTACAACTTTTTGGTGAGAATTTCAAGTGAACAGGACTATCTTCTTGAGTTGGTAACCCTACTAACTTTTGAAACTTTATTTTCCTTACATGAATTTCTGTTGTATCCCATTGTTGACTATTTAAGTGTCTATGTATAACTATAAAGTTGTCGGTTCTGTTTGCGAACATCCCTCCAAATTCAACATCATACATTGAGGGTGCGGGAATTCTGCCTGCATCGTCTTTTTTTCTTGCCGCAGCCGTACCTGCATGCGTTGTTAGTATAAACTTTACATTATGCTTCTGCTTAAATCTTCTTATGTTTGAAAGCATATTATAATAATAGTCATACTTACTAAACCCGTTTTCCACTCTTAAGTCGTTCAACGGGTCTATTAAACAGCCATCATATTTTACGTGTTCCATTTGTTCTTCAAAAGCAGATAGAACTTGATTTGCTGAAGGTTGTTCTTTAAAACTGATGATAGTGAAGTGGTCTAATACCCAATCAATAGCATCGCTAAACTCATTAGCAGACATTCTATCATTCCTATCTTTGTCAGCGCTTTTTCCTACATACATTTCAGCAATATCAGAAATCATATCCCCTACGGGTTCATTTTCAGGACAATAACAAAGCCACTTCCAACCATAACGAACTGAAGCGTTAAGCATAAGATAAAACATTGTTGTTGTTTTTCCTATGTTTGCTAATCCCATTATAACATCCAACTCCCCTTTTCTATACTTATAGTGAGGGTCTAGGTTTGGTATTCCTGTGGAAACTCCTTTGGGAAGACCATTTCTAAATATATTACCTGCATACCTTTTTATCTCATCTTTGTTACTAATCTTATACATCGTAAAAGCCTATTTGAGAGTTAGTAATATTTTCGCTTACATCCTTGTTTGTAGGCTTTAGTTTTTCTGAATGATACTCAGTAAACCTTGTTGCATTAAATAAAGTAGATGGTCTTAAATACTTTTCAAAGTCCGTACCAATCCATTGAGAACACTTAACATCAATAACGTGCTTAAAATCCTCTAAATTATAACCCTCTTTATATCTAGCATTTATTAATTTTCTTATAGGATAACCAACTCTAATTCTCCTGTTAGCCTTTTCGTTTAAGTAATCAATAACTTTAGGTGCAAAACCTTCAGGCAGTAAAGTTTCAGATGAAGTTTTTATTTCTTTCTTCACCTCTTTAATTTCCTTGTCACCATACTTACAGCACCTGATTATTCTTTTATCAACTTCTTTATTGTCTTTGTAAACCAAGTGCACTTTTATCAACCCCTTTTTAGATAGTGATGATATTACACGACTTACGCTAGATTTACTCAACTGAAAAAACTCAGCAAAGTACGCGTTACTTGCTATACAACCCATTTCGTTATCTAAGCTGTGTATTTCAGCTAAGAAAACTTTTTCTTGCATAGAAATCTCTTTGGACACCCAAATCTCTCTCGGTATCCATATTCCCTTAAAATCTCTGTTCATAGTTTTCTTTTTACCAATCCGCTTTCACAAGCTTCCCGTGTTTTTTCTCTTAATCTTCTTCGTAGTAAACTTTGTGGTTGTTGCAAGTGTGCCAAGCGCCTTGACAAACCTTTGTAACTGCCGCAGGGTTTCTCTCTAAGTATTTTGCACAACTGCGAACACTACCAAACCATATAATTTCCTTATAACTGTCTGATGTTTCATCAACACAAACAGCTACAACAGGCCTAGAGTGACCCCTGTTCTTTTGTTCTTTCTGAAACTGTTTCATTTAATAATGATATTAATGCGTTACACTTAAACTCATTAGACCTTCTAGCGTTTAATATTCTTGAAATACCGACTCTAATATTTGAGTTTGTTTTCAAAACACCCCTATCTACACTATCCTTATATAACCTATAAAGTTTATCGTATTCTGCAGAATCTTCAACATATTTTACTGAGTGTATTACAGTCGCATGATTACAGTTTGTCATCCTGCCTATTTCTGAATATGAAAAGTAGCATTTTCTCTTTAGATAATACCTTAAGAAGTGTCGCGCAACCACAACATCCCGAAGCCTTGTTTTCCCCATTATATCTAGGGATGATACCCCAACTAATTCAGATATAAACTCTAACCCATAATCAAGTTCCTGTCTTTTTGTTAGAACTATTTCCATTTTTCAAATTATTTATCTCGTTTGTTAATAGAGCCCTATTCAAATCTTCCATAGTATGAACGTGCTCATCGAAAGGTCTATTTCTATTATATTGCTTTATAAGAAACTTTCTATGCTTTTCAGCTCTGATATAGTCAGGTTCCTCAAAGCCCCACATAATAGTTTTATTTTGACTCATCCTCTTTTTGTTTTTTTAATAAATCAGAGTTTATATGAAACGCATAGTTATATATAGTAGTTGCATTTGATAGCAAATCCTCAGTTTTTTTAGAAAAAGAAGAGGCTAACTCTATACATTTAAACCTAAACTCAGCTTCTTGAGTTACTTGTTTAATTCTTTTGTTTATCTCGCTTTGAGATATTTTTACTCCTTTTGACATAGTTTTAAATTAAAGTAGTTAAAGTAGAGAGGGGATTACCCCCTCTACATGAAAAATAAAAAATCACGGGGGGAATTAGAAAGGTAAATCAGAGGAATCTTTAGCAGACTTCCATTCAGATTTTCCTGTTGTCTCTGTTTCAGAATCAATCTTCCAAGCATCAATGTTGTGGTAATACTTCCCGTTATATTCTCTCGAAGATAAGTTGAAGTGAACAGTAATCATATCCCCAATATGATGACCACTTAACATAGGTACTTTTTCTCCGAACAATGTGAAGCAAACTTCTTTTGGGTATTTATCTTCTGTTTTAACAACGAAAGATTTTTTATTCCAATCTTTTCCTGCTTGAGTTGTTCCTGTCTCTGTTTCTAGGACTTTCAAAAGAGTCCCCTTAATTGCATTTTGCATAGTAATTAATTAAGTAATTGATTTAAGCCACTTGAATCCGCGTCTTCGTTTCCGTAGTCAGAATAAAGCAGGGCTTTTCTTGCCTCATCCTTTAGCGTTGAATTTTTAAATAGTTCTAAAAATATTTCAAAGAGTTCGTTTTCTCTCGTATTTACAGCAAAGTCTAACTCTAAACTTTCGTTATCTACATAGTTCCCTATTATAATAACTACTGCATCATTAGTTTCAACTAAACCCTTTAATATTTTCTCTCGTATTCTTTTTTCATCTCCATTCATTTTACAAATATAATCTTTTATTGTTAAAAAACATAATGAGGTTCGGGAAGAACAAACTTCTCTTTAAGTCTACTATCCCCTGATGATGTACATATTCTAACTAAATCAAAGTTTTCTTTAAACATAGTTAAGTGGCTATCATCTTTGTAATATTCTCCGTAAGCGTTCATTGTAGCCATTGAGGCTTCGTGAGAAGAAAAACACTCTGAAAGTATTTTTGTAGCTTTCTTTTCGCCAACGCGAGGTATTCCTACTATATTATCTGTAGAATCTCCCGCTAAAGTTTGTTGATACAATTTATACCAAGCATCATCTTCAGAAACTTTTATTACTTCCCCTTTATTCCAATTATAGTGAAGTCCTTCTACTTGTAGTAAATCTTTATCTATGCTACAAATAATTGTTTCATCCATTTCAGTTTGACATATTCCTAAAGCATCATCAGCCTCTAAACCATTAACAATTTCACAGTGCCAAGTATTTAGCAAATACTCTTTTATAGCATCGAAATGTTCAGGCATGGGAATATCTTTTCTATTTCCCTTATAAACCTTTGTTTTCGCTAAGTCTTTTCTGAAATTAAATTTACCCGTTAGAAACCCTATGTAGCTTGCGCACTTTGTAACATAAAAAATATGCTCAAACATCGCATCAATAGTTTCGTAAGCGTTTTCTAAGTCATCGCCTTCGTGTTTCCAAGCGGCTCGATAAAGCATAATATCTGCATCTATCAGAGCCGTCTTAACATCCCCGCTACTTAACTGCATCGAAAGCTTCCTTGAGTGATTGTGATTGTTCTTTTGTAATTTCGTAATCACCCATTCGAGATTTTACAACATCACCTTTCCCTGAACTAATCGCAGTTATCATAGAAGATAATTGAGATTCGCTAAGTTTAGTTCTCGTTTTAAACGTTTCCCGAACTTGATTAACGTACCTATTATCATCCCACATTCCCAAGAAAATATCTGCGTTAAAACCTAATTTAGATATTCCTTTGGTAAGTGCGTCTGTAGATACTTTTTTGAAACACTCGTCATCGAGTTTACCCTTACCATTGTGGCTGGATATGGATGAGTTTATATCGAATTGGTGCGCGTTTCCATCAACGATATACCAAAGGACTGCTTGATAACATACCAAGCCTTCTATTCCGTTTAGCGTGTAGAATTGCTCGTTGTTTATCCCCCAACCTTCACCAAATCTCCCAAAGGCTCGCGTTAATTCTCGCACTTGGTATTGTGCGTTGATACTTGTAAACTTCCTACCGAAACCTACTTCTTTAGTAAAGTTTGGGTCTGTAGTCTGTACACTTTCCCAAAACGATAAATTACTTGTTTTCTTTGCCATAATTTCCTGTTTAAATTAGCATTACAAATATAGTGTTTTTATTTTAATTCTCAACACTTTTTAAAGAATACTTTGTTACAGTTGTGGTGCTTCCCCACCTTGTAGGTACTTTTATATCTTCAGTTTCAAAACTCCAACCCAACTCTCTAAGCGCAAATATTGTTGCTGAAAGTCTTGTATTACCCAAGTCTTGTATTGCTTGTATTGATGTAATACTTCCGTAGTTTTTAAGGTATTTAATTAACCTTGTTTTATGTGTTTCTCTCATAACTTTTTATTTACTTTCGTTTAAATCAACATGAACTGTCATACTAACGCAAAATACATCCCAATAATCTCCTACTTCTGAGTGTATCGTGTTATCTTCACCAATACAAACCATAAGCCTTTCCGCACCTGTTTCATCATCTTCTAAAAATGATGTTACTGCTTTTACATCATTATATTCGGGATACCACTTTAACCAATTCCCGTGATAAACTGCGTAGCCATCATAGTCTACTTTATTAAATGCAGACCAACCTCTGTTAGCCTTTTCTTTATCAATATCACAAAGTAGTTTGTGTTCATCCATTATAGCATCTAACTTTGCCTCGTCTTTTTTTGGTACTGCTATATGTACCTCACTTCTATATCCCATAACTATCTTCTTTCTTTTTGTGCATAAGTGCCTTTATAGTGCTCATACTTATTAAAATACTTTTTATTACTCGTCTTGTTGTCGTAAATATACCAATCATTTTGGTCTTTCCATCCGAACTGTAATTCAAACATAGACTTTGTTACTAATCCATTTTTTTCATTTTCCTCCTTTTCTTTTAATTTTTGTTGATATTTTTCCTTTGCCCATTCTTGTTCTCTACCTTTCCAAAGAAGGTTTGGTTTTTTAGTTACGGCTTTTCTTTCGTGAAGAAATCTCGCCATCTTTTTATTCTTCTGACTTTTGTTAAATTCATTCATAGTTTACCTGTTTTTATTCTTGTATCCATTTGTATTCTTAAAAAATAAATAGTCTTTCCTATCAGTCATTCTTTGAATATCTTTAAGCGCCAATGAAAAGGCTAAATCAAACCCCCCGACCTCACGCTTTATTAACTATAAGCAGATAAACCTTTTTGCCCGAAGAAATCCGAGTCCGTTATATAGAGGTCTAATAAATATTTTCCCCTAAAGAAATCCCCCTTTATGAGTGTGGCTCTCCACTTTTTATTTTACCCGACATTCTTAGCCGAATAAGTCTTCTTTTAAGGGTTGTGAGTGTGGTTTTTATCCCGTAGTATTTTTGTAGATACCTTTTGCATACAAGCAAAGATTTACCTTTGCGTTTGCAATGTATAATAATTTGATTTACTAAACAACTTCTAAACATAACTTTACATATTAATAGTTATAAACTTTGTTATATATTACCTATTTTTAGGTAGAGGTATAATCACATTTAACTATACCCCTACTTAAAAACAAAACAAAACAAACTTTTAAAATTGAGTGTGGTCAGAAACTTCTTCGTAAAAACCACATTCTTTACAATGATGATAATCTCCGTGAACACTTTTATGTTTAGTCATTTCTCCACCACAAGTACAAGCCCTTGTTTTTTCTTTCGTATCATCCATTGTGCAGAAATCACATCCATCAGTAGATATTGCCCCGCACATATCACAACTGCTAAACTTCTTAGTGTCGTTTTTTACTTTCTTTACAGGTTTTGATTTGTAAGTACTTACCCCGTATCCATAATAAGAGCTGTAACCATAGCCCCAGCCACTTGAATAATCATCAACTGCTTTGTGAGGGTAGCTATTTTCTCCTAACAATTCTATAAGTTTAGAAACCATACGACAAGTATTTATCGCATCTTTTACACTAACATATTCGTACTCTGAGTGTGGATTATAATACCCACAAGACATATTTGCACAAGAGATGCCCATGTCTTGAGAAATTTCGTGAACATCAGTTAAACCTCCCGTTGTAACTGAATAGCCAAATTTATTTAGAACAGGCATAATTTTGTCCTTGAATTTATTATCGAACATTTTTACTCCCGATGATGTTTGAACAAAATCTTTATTACCTTTTCTGTCGCACTCTAAAGCAAACCCAACATCTTCAAAGAACTTTTTATCTGCTTGACTACTTCCCACGCAACCAATTTCTTCTTGTGCAAAGAAAGCAACCTTTATGTTCTTAAACTTTTTGAGCATCTGCAAACAAATAAACATCCCGACTTTATCATCTCCACCAACGCCAACTTGTTTCATTGTTGAATTATCAAACCCGAAAAAGTTACCCTTTTGTTCTAAGACTTCGTAACCTTTGTATATATCGTGAACTGTATCTGTATGAGAAACAACACAAGGAAAAACCTCTGCTTTACCCTTTGTTACATACAAATTATCGTGTGCATCAATCTCTACATTATCCGCACCATATTCATAACACTTATCTATAAGGAAATTTATAGTATCCCCATAATCGTAGCTTGTAGCTTGAGTACTAAGAACTTCCTCAAGACTACTTTTTAAATCTTTGTAATTCATTTTTGTTTTGTTTTTGTTTATTAGTATTTTTTTCTTCTATCAACAATACCCTCTTTTAATCCTTTGAGTGTGATAGTATGCCAAAGCCCTCTCGCTTTATCTCTTTTAATATCTTCAGCTTTCAACACTTTAATTAAATCTTTGTGAATAACAGATGAGTAATAGTGTGAACGATTACCGAAATGTATGTACTCACATTCTGAAAGAGGTCGTGCAACTCCGTCAAAAGTTTCGCAAAGTTCTTCTTCGTTTCTGCTCATTATTTTTATTTTACCCCGAACAGATACTAAACGAGCATCAGAACTACGAATAATTCTTTGCTTGTGGTCTTTGTAAGTATTTATCTCTGCACATTTATACCCGTCGTATGTTTCTACCATTTTAACCGTATTAATGTAACCATCTCCCGAGCTACTACAATTAACTACTTCTGAATTAAGGCAAAGTTTTCGCTTACCGAACTCATCTCTCGCCCAAGTTACCCTGTCGTAATTATCTTCTGTGGTTTTGAAATTATCTAAAGTAAAAGTAATCTCAAACCCTAAGTCTAACTCATCTTGTGTGTAGTGTCTTTCAAATAAAGAACACAAAGAGCTTCCCTTGTGGTACGCTGAGTGTGAAATAAATTCAGTCCTGTAATTATCGTTAGCAGAAACATCTTTAATTAAGTCTAACTTACCATCAACAAACTGAAAAACAAACAACTCATTTAAATTAAAATGACCATAATCTCCGTCTGTACATTCAAATTTACGAAACCTTGTAATCCCGTGAGTGTGGTAAACTCCTTTTGGATTGTTTGTTAAGTACCAAGTATCATCATCTTCAAAAGCATAAGTAAAAGTATCCATGTATGGAAACCTTGAATACTCATCAAGACTTTCAGATAACTCCACCAAGAAAGTTTTGTCTTTTAATTCTTCCCCTTTGCAAACAAAATCTATCTTGTTGTTGTAACTTTGTTTTTCCTTATATATATACCCTTTTTTATTCGCCCAAGCCTTGAACCTTTGTTCCTTGAAACTTTCATCTGTGTAAATTCTATCCATTATTTTTTTACCGCAAACGGTTTCCCAAAGTAAAGCTCTCATGTCTACTAATCCATCTTCATCTTTGTTTATTAGCATAGAACAATTATCATCATAGATTTGAAAATATCCATCGTGATAACAAGTATCGTATCGCATACAACTTTCTCCTAAACTTCCGCTTCCGTCTTGTGCGCTTTCCGATGTATTACATTCATCGTACCATTGAAAGTCTTGTGTAATTTTCATAGAATCAAAAGAGTCATCTTCCGTTTTACCCGTTAACGCTTTTAATTGGTCAACAAATATTTCTATATCTTGTGGCGTAACTTTTTGTTCTTCAAGAACGGCAGGAAGAAATATCTTCTTTAAAGTTTTCCCTACTTTTGCTTTGAATCTGTGAGTGTGGTTTCCGTAAATGTCTTCTTCGCTTTCCCAAGAAAAATGTTGTATTCTTCTTTGGGTGGCGTAAGAAATTTTACCTATCTCATCTTTAGATATGTTTAAATAGTTTGGCGTTTCTTCCCCTTTGTTTAACCAAGAAGATAAATCAACGCTCTCAAAAGCAAACCTTCGCAATAAATTACCTGTGTTTGTTTCTTTAATATCTTTTGCTTGTGTTAACAAGTGGCAAAGTTCGTTGCCAATAAATAAATTCTCCATAGTAATTGTTTTTTTGTTTTAAGTTAAAATTTCCCCTAAAGGATTAGTTTTTATGAGTGTGTTTTTCCGTTTTGATTTCCCCGACAATCAATCCGATTGAGAACGATGAGCAGAGCCATAAAATAAAGAACGCAAAAGTTGTTTCAGTTGGGGTAAAAGGTTGTAAGGATAAACAAACAAATACCAATAATAAATTCATGGCTATTAATAATGTAAGTAATAAATAATTTTTCATGTTGTTTTGTTTTTATTTAAGTTAAAATTTCCCCTGCCCCCGAAAGCAATTTTCTTTAATAGCCCCGTGAGAGTGAGAGTGAGAGTGTTTTTTGAAAAAAAAAGAGAGCCGACTGGCTCCCCTTTCTTTTACTTTGTTGCTCTCTCGTGGGCTTTCTGTTTTTCATAGCTTGAAATCTTTACACTTTTAGCAATATCTTTGCTTTGTGCTTTATCTGCTTTCGTGCTTGTTTCACCTATCGTTCTAAAACT